>Ga0209635_10003839_pt1 | contig 11761 bp, 13 predicted proteins | sample DeeMarSWOR230_32_FD_187463 | JGI IMG/M metagenome (GOLD analysis project Ga0209635, IMG submission 187463) | Marine sediment microbial communities from White Oak River estuary, North Carolina - WOR-2-30_32 (SPAdes) (version 2) | ecosystem: Environmental > Aquatic > Marine > Intertidal zone >...
TTTTATTGCTTCATATCCATTTAAATCTAGATAATTGAAAATTCTCGCAATTTCAATACGGGCTTTTTCAATTACAGCTCTTTCACTAGTTGTTATAGAGTTGTATTTGTTTATTCTTTGTAATCTGATAGAAAGAGGCGAGACCATTCTTTCTCGCCTCGTTCCTATCTGAGTTTTACCTACACCCCTTGCATATTGAATTAAGTCTTCATTATATGGTCTATCGTATTGTAATTTTTGAATTTCTAATACAATTCCACAATCCCGGCACACATATCCCTCAGGATTTTCTATAATATCAGAAGAACCACAAATATCGCACGATAGAAATGATATATTAGGAGATAGTGCACTCTCTTGAAGTGTTTTATACGTTGCCAATGTTTTGATCACTATTTTTTTTAATTTTCCTAAAGAATATAAGGTAGGAGTTTTGATTTTAAACCTTTTCCTCAAAAATTAATCGAAGAGAAGAAGCTTTCTATCTTCAAATTTGGAGGGGTGACTTTATATAGGTGACAAAAACGTCTAGAGATTTTGCATTTTATCGATCACTGACAGAAATGTCAATATAAAAAGCTTTAAGTTTTCCTCTCAAAAGTGAAGGAACAGTATTCAGTACCTTAGGGGCTTAAATATATAGAGGATCTAGATTCTTATATTTATTTCACTATATTTACATTAGTAGAGCATTTATGGATTGTTGAATCGATAATTAAATTCTTAATATTTACTATTCTACGGTCATGAACTTATCATTTGTGATTTTAGATTACTAATTCTTTATTCATCATACATTTTTTTCTTTATATGTAGTTAAAATCATAATTTGTCATGTTGGAGGAATTAATTGTATTTTCCATAGTTTTGATTTTATCACTTCTTGCTAGAAGTTTACTAAATAAAGAGAAATTGGGTGCTTTTTATCATATTCTTCTGAGATTGCAGTTTATTGGGGTAGCTGTACATGAGATTAGTCATTATGTAATGAATTTAGTAGTAGGAATCAAGCCAGAAGGTATCAAGATTAAGTGGCGAAATGAACAGACGTATCAGAGAAGTCCTCACGGAGCGGTTGGTTCAAAACCTCGAAGTTTCTTACAGGCGGTTTTGATTTGTCTTGGTCCGTTGTATATTTCGACATGGCTTGTTTTTCTCTCCTTAACTATTATGTTTAGTTCAAGGTTTAATCCAATACTAAGAATTGTTGCGGGACTATTCTGTGTTTCATTAATTTTGGGTGCGGCACCATCGGGTCCTGATTTCGCTAACATACATAGAACTTTTGGAAACGATCCTCATCATTCACTGTATCAAATATTTCTCATCATTCTTTCAGGAGTAATTCTTTGGATGTTTTTATTATTTGCTCAAATATTATTCTTTCTCGATGTGTTTTATTATCTAGTAATCACAGGAATATATTTTTCATTGAAATTTAGTTTTCTTGGAGTTCATAGGGTAATTTGTAAATTATTATCAAGAGATTATAAAAAACCAGCAAAAATAAAACTGAAACAGTTTACAAGACCACTCTATAAACCGAAGAAACCCCAAAATGAATGGTAATTATAAAAAGGAGGTAAAAAATTTGAAAGGATTATGTTATATTGCGTTAATTATTGGATTTTTTATGTTTTATCAGCAAAACCCGATATACACTATAATTATACTTGTTATATTTTTAGGCGTATATTTATTTTTCAAATCTCGCTCATCGGGTGGGAGTAATGGTATATTAAACTTCCTAAGTGGAAGAAACCCGCAACAAGATAATAAAATTGATGATTTAATTACTTTAATGATGCTCCAGCAATTATTGAGCCCAAATCCTCAAAATCCTGAGATTAGGAACAATACTGAACATAAAGATAAAATTGAAAAGATTAAACAGGAAGTTCTTAATTTATTAGAAGAAGATTAATATGCTCTCGGAATATGATTTTCTTAAAGGAATCACTAAATTGTTTACATATAACAATATAATTTCCATTTCTGGTGAATCAGGTACTGGAAAAACTACTCTTGCTCTATATTTAGTTGGTAATTGCTTGAAAGACGGAGAACAATGTATTTGGATTCAAGCAAGCGAGTTGTTTCCTATAAAAAGATTAGATCATCTTTTTAAGAAGCATCCTGAGAAATTGAAATCTTTAAGAGAGAATATTTTTGTTATCCCTAAAAATCATGTAATTCATGCTTATCAAGAGCAATGCACCTTATTACAAGACCTAATAGGGGAAACGAAAATTTTACCCCCAAATCTCCGTTTCATAGTATTTGATAACATTTCGCATCATTTACGATTTATAATTACTCAATATAGTAAAATTTCCTATATTTCCGATATATTAAATAAGTTTTATGAAAACTCTCTCATGCCATTGATTTTATTTTGTAATAGAAATAACCTTGTATTGATATTAATACATGAAGTTACTTACGTTCCCAGTTTATCATGTATAAAGCCCTTTTTCTATAAACTATATGATAGATTAAAAACTATAGACATAGTTTTGAATAATATTTTATATGAGAATAAAAAGAAAATTCAAATTTTGTTTAACGGCGGTAAATGGGAGTTTAACTATATTATAGAGCCCACTGGTATCGTTTTTTATTGAAGGTTAATGTCAATCATAGCTGTTAAAATTTTGAATAAATAAATTTTTATATATTCTCGATTTAAATTACTCCTATCAACAACAAGTTTATTACAAAACAATTTAAATTTTTAAAAGTTGAAATAAAATGAGTGCAGGAAAAGTTTTCGCGTTTTTAGGAGGCATATTAACCTTAGTTGGTACTTTTGTTTTTGCTGTTTTTGGTACTACAGGCGTTGTAGGATCTGGTCTTGGCTTTGCTATGAATATACCTGACCTGTTTGAAAATGCTGATGCTTGGGCTCTTTTAATAGATATTCCGGTGGTACTTTATTACGTATATATAGTCCTTTTTATCATATTCCTTGCATCTGGAGTATTACAAATGCTTAGTATACAGAGTAGAGCAGTTGGTTTCATATTTTCACTCTTTCCTCTAGCGGTTTCAGTAATGATTCTATTGTTAGTATACACAGATATTCTAGGGATTACATCTGCTTTTTTTACACTATTCTTTTTTGGTGAACAATATGGTGATTTCTATCCAATTCTCGTAAACCTTGGAGACGTAGCATTAGGAACGTATTTGTTACTCGCAGGAGGAGTTTTAGGAGTACTAAGTGTTTTTATGGAGCGAGATTAATTAATTCAAAATAATTTTTTTTTAATTACTTCTTTTTATATTAAAATGGTAAGTTTATGGTTCCTCGGCTTTTTCTCATTTTTTCTTTAAATATATTTGAATTTTTAATATGGTATGGAATTAAATACAGTAAATACTGGACAATCAATCACTCAAAACCACCATGTTGGTATAAAATGCGGAATATGTAGGAAAGAATTCAGAAAAGGAGCAAGTATATACAAAAAAGGGTTAAGTTTTGGAGTTGTATGTGAAGAGTGCTACAATAATAACTCATCTGACGATCTTGAACTCATGGCTAATTTGTTCATGGCTTTTGGCGGATATTTTGGTATGCGAAAAGACTCTGATTACTCTCTGTACAAAGCTTTGAAAACATTAACCTCTGGAAATAATGCTAATGGCTCAATCATAGAACTCAATATTAATTTACTGCATCAAGCCCTTTTACATGGAGTTAGTCCAAGTCAATTTAGACAAGGATTAAAGTTACTCCTCGATTAAGAGCTACCTGTTTTTTTCCTATCTTACTTTATTATATTTAAATCGACAAGATTCTCTTAAAAATCAAAAATTTTCTATGATGAATTCTTCTAATTTAAATAATGCTTTCGGCATATTTTCCCTTCCAAATCCAATTCTAAAATTTTTATCACCATATTCATAAATAGAGCTTGGCATCAAGAGAACTCCTTTAGATTTTAATAAATCCATACAAAACTTATCAATACTCCCATTTCCAATATATCTTGGAAAAGCAATAGATCCAGCTTTTGGTTTAACCCATTGGAATAACTTTTGATATTTTGTAAAGAAACCGTCCAATAAATTAAGATTTTTTTGAATAATTTTAAGATTTCGATTTAGAATAGTCGATTTGTTTCTTAACGCTAAGATGGCAAAAAATTCGCTAAGTGCACTGTTACATATTGTTGTATAATTTTTAAAAGAAGCAATTTGCTTTAAAAGGAAATGATCTTTGGATGCAATCCATCCGATTCTTAATCCGGCTAGACCATAGGATTTTGACATAACTCCAAGAGAAATACTCTTGTCATAGAGATCACACATAGGTGGAAGTCTATAATTCTGATTATATTCTAGTAAACGATACACTTCATCAGAAAAAATGTAAATATCATTTTTCTGGGCAATTTCGATAATCTTTTTATATTTTTCTTTTGAAATGAGATAACCGGTTGGATTATGGGGGAAATTTATTACAATACATTTGGTATTTTTTCGGATGTTAGATTCTAACAATTCTAAGTCAAGTTCCCAATTATTATCTTGATTCATTTCCCATTTGGTTACCTCACAGCCCATAGCATTTGCAATTTCAAATAAAGATTGGTAAGCGGGAAATTGTACAATTATGTGATCTTCCCTATTGAGAAGAACATTCATGTACACAAATATTCCCTCTTCAGCTCCTGAGAAAACAATTATGTTTTCTTTTTCAATCTCTTCATACAAATGTGATATTTCCTCCCTTAAAAGAGAATGGCCAAGTGATTCTGTATAGCCTAATCTAAGTTGATTAAGTTCTTCAGAAGCCCCACTTTCAAGCTCTAATAATTCTTTAACAGTAAAGGTTTCACAATCAGAGGAGCAGAGGAGATAATCAACATTAAACTCGTACTTTGCAAAAAAATCTTCTAGTTTGAAAGGTTTGATTTTCATTGTGAAATCAAGTAGATTTCATAACATTTAAAATTATTATACATCATTTTCACATTTTCTATTTTTTTCTTTATATAGATTTAATAAGACTTATATTCATCAAAATTACATTATAGGAGATGAAGAAAAAAAGGAATGGCTGATTTAGATCAAGTGAAAGGAATTAATGCTCGCCAAATTAAATTACTTCAAGAAAATGGAATAAGCACTGCTGAAGCGCTTGCCATGAGTCCTCATTCTACCGTGGCTTCTATTGATGGACTTGGTGAAAAAACGGCAAAAAAATTGATTTGGAATGCGAGGAATGCGTTAGGTATGACTGATTTCACTCCTGCAGCAGACATCGATGACAATGTGGAATATATTACCACCGGTTCTGCAGAATTGAATCGAATATTGGGAGGAGGATTTCAAACAGGTAAGCTCACTGAAGTTTATGGGCCTTTTAAATCAGGAAAGACAGCCTTGGCACATACAATATCAGTGACAATTCAATTGCCAGAAAAGAAAGGCGGATTAAATGGTGCAGTTGCATATATCGACACAGAGAATACTTTTTCCAAAGAAAAGATTAAGCGAATTGCCAAACGATTTGAACTTAACCCTAATGATGTATTATCAAAGATCTTTCATGCCCGAATCTACTCTTCTGATCATCAATCTCAGATGATTCAAAAAGCAGAAACTCTTTGTAAGACCCGTGGGGTGCGTTTAATAGTAATCGATAGTTTGATGGCACTACTCCGATCTGAATATGTTGGTATTGGGAAACTGGCTCCAAGACAAGCAGTTCTCAATCATATGATACATGGATTATCTCGAATTGCTGAAACATATAACTGTGCCGTTTTACTCACAAATCAAGTTGCAACAAGAATGATGGGGATGTTTTCCGCTGATGACGCGATTGGAGGGAATAGTGATACTATATTTAGTATATCGCTCTCAAATAGTAGCACATGGCTGCCACTTTCGTGTCATGTTTAAGACAAAAGGATTTTCTTCCAATAATTCATTGAAGCGACGGGCTGTAATAGTTGATGCTCCTGATTTACCTCCAGAAGAATGTGAATTTTTTATTACAGGTGCGGGAGTTGCTGATACAGATAAAGTGGATCTCCCCGAGTCATCAGGTTTAGATTTTAAAATTGAGGCTTTATACGAGGAAAACGATAATCATAAAGATCAAAATACAAATGATTTAGTCAATGAGGAATTCTCCTTGACCCAGGTGAAAGGAATTGGAAAGGGAACTGTTGAACATCTACATGCTCAAGGGATCACAAGTATATCCGAGTTATTAGCAGCGGATCCTGAAGAACTTTCGGCAAGTATTTCAGGAGCTTCTGTAAAGACTATAAACCAATGGCAAGAAAGCGCGAGAGTATTATTAAAAACATAATTTTTTTTTATTATAATTTTATAGTCTCTATTTGCTTATATTTTAAAGATTTATATTTAATATGTGTTAAGAAAGACAAAAGGGCAGTACTTCCAGCAATTAAAGAGAATTGCTACAGCTAACAATATTACCTTATTATCTAAAGAATATGTTAATAATAAAAATTTATTACTGTTTAGATGCAATAATGAGAACTGTAGAAAAGAATGGTATGATTCTAGAGCAAATATAATTAGAAGAAAACTCGGTTTTAAATGCCCAAAATGTGGTGGGGGAATTAATAGGCATTATTCCATTGAAGACCTGAACGAAATTGCTGCAAAGAAACCTGGGGGAGGAAGGTGTCTTTCAAAGAAATTTAGGGGTACAAAGAAATATCATCTATGGAAATGTTTTAACTGTGGGAATAAATGGTTTGCAAAGCCAAGAGACATTATTGGTAAAACCTCAAGACCTCAAGGAACATGGTGTCCAAAATGTTCCATTGGAATAACCGAGGAAATTTGCCGATTATTCTTTGAAGAAATATTTAATAAAAGATTTCACAAAGAGTATAAGCTAGATTGGCTTATAAAGAGAAAAATGCATCTTGATGGTTTCAATGATAAATTGAAAATTGCAACTGAATATCATGGAAAGCAACACTATAAAATGATACCTCACTTTCATCCATCGAATGAAGATTTTAAAGCTTATCAAAAGAGAGATGAATATAAAAGAAAAATGTGCATTAAAAATGGTATAAAATTAATAGAAGTTGGTTACATCACGGTTAATGGAAAATTACATAAAATAAAATTAGATGAGATGGAAGATTATATTACATCAGAGTGTAAGAAAAAAAATATATCTCTTCCAAGTAGAAAAAAGAAAATTAACTGGAAAAACTTTAAAGTAGCTAATCCTGGTTATTTAGAAGAACTAAAAGAAATTGCAATATCGAAGGGAGGAAAATGTTTATCAAAATATTGGTTTGGAGCGAATGAGTATCATGATTTTGTTTGTTCTGAAGGACATTTCTTTAAGGCAACTCCTAACAAGATTAAAGGTACGCCAAAAAGAGCTAAAGGAACATGGTGTCCTAAATGTAAATATAAACATTTACCTCAAAACCAAGTAAAATATTCTAAGAAGGATTTAGATGACTTAGCTCTCGAGAGAGGTGGTCCAGGAAGTAAATGTTTATCCTCCAAATATACAGGATACCACCAAAAATATAAATGGCAATGCACTAAGGGACATGTTTTTTATGCTAGGTTTGATTCTATAAAAGGATATCCCTCTAAACCAAAAGGCACTTGGTGTAAAAAATGTTCAATTATTAAACGTACTAAAAAGTAAGCTTAGGTAAAAACAGTAAATGAAGGGCAAAACAATGCAAAGGTATTAATGAATTCTTAAATTTTCTATTTTTTTCTATTTTTTGTAATAAATAAATATTTGACTTTTATTTTTAGCCCTTGGAATCTTCATGAAATAAATTAATATATAATAATGAAGATGGTCTGTAATTAGATAAAAATTTAAATTAAAATATAATCATGAATATTTGAACATTGTACGAAATTCAAATTATATAATTATTTAAGTTATTTAAAATTCCAATTTATTGAAATCTCATGCCACTTTCTTTAGTAGGATGGTTTAGTGGTTTATCTGCTATGACAGTTTTTAGCTTTAATTGGATATTTGGAGTATATATTATCTACAAATCAATAAAAGTAAAAGCAAAACTTCTTTTTCCTTTAGGTTTGATAGTTATTTCAATTGGGATGATATTTGCAAGGGCAACAATTGATTTTTTATATTTTTTAATGATTGGTGAGATTTTTGAATTTTCTTATTATGACTCGATTCTTCTAAGCTTTATTTATCCTACTCCAACTATTATATTCGGATTTTATGTAGGATCTAAATTTTTAACTCCCGAGAAGAAAAACTATATAATTTCAATTGGTTTATTAATTGGTATAACTTACGCTTTATTTCTTCTTTTAGATCCAACAGGTAATATAGAAATAATTAGAAGTACACAAGAACTGTATGATTGCCAAAGTATTATTTACATTATTGGTTCTCCCGCTTTTATTTTAGCACTAGTAGTTGTAATCACTTATATTTCATTTTTGGGAATTGGATTTTTATATAAAAGTTATAGAGCAAAAGGTATAATTAGAAAAAAGTTCTTACTAGTGTCTTTAGGATTTACACTATACCCAATATCTATTATTTTAGATGGTGTAACTTATGGAATTTATCAATTTTTTCTAAGACTTGGTACGTTGAGTAGTTCAATTCTAATGTACTTAGGATTAAGAGAAGAACCCGAAACGAAAATTCATATGAAAAGAGAAATAAAAGTTGAGGGAGACCTTTTTAGATTATACCAAATCAAACCAGGCGAAATAACTGAGGAAGTAGTAACATTTTATAAGGAACAGGAAGTTTGCTTAGTATGTAAAGGAAAAGTAATAAGTTTTAATTATATTTGTCCACAATGTAGAGCACTCTATTGTGAAAAATGTGTGAGATCTTTAACTAACCTAGAAAATGCATGCTGGGTGTGTAATACTCCTTTTGATAATTCTAAACCTTCAAAACCTTTTTTAGAGGGAAAATTTGATGAGGAAATTAAAATTTCTGATGAAACTCAAAAAAAAAAGTGAAATTTAGATTACAATTGAAAAAAACATGAATAATCAAAAAAATTCTCGAAGTAATAAAAAGGGTTCTTATTTTCTAATTGTACTATTCCCAAATGTGTTATTTTTTATAGTATTAGGGATTATGATATATATCTTTTTCTTATTCGAGCTTCCGTGGTTATTTTTTCCGGGATATGATGCATCTTTTCCATTGAGATTAGTAGAATTGATTTTTGGGTACTTAATGACTATTGGTGGGCTTTATTTTTTCACGTGGGGTTTAACTTCAATAACAAGGGCTCGTGCGAGTGGACAGGAAATAGGTAAGACTCTTGAATACTCTACGTTAATAACAACTGGAGCTTTTGCTGTTTGTCGTCATCCAATCACATTAGGCTTTATTTTCATACTGCCTGGAATGGGATTTATTTTTGATCTAATCCCCTTAATTTTAATGACCTTTATCTACAATCCCATGTTAATAACTCTTTTATTTTATGAAGAAAAGGAATTGAATCAACGATTTGGTGAAAGTTATAAAGATTACAAGAAAAAAGTTCCATTTCTTATTCCTCGCTTCAAAAAAAATAATTAGGTAGTTAGATTTTTTCATATATTATTGTTTTTTCGTCGTAAATATTCGATTTTCAAATCATTAATTTTATTTTAGATATACATATTATTTTTAATCATTTCAGCTTGAATTTTAATATAAAATAATCATAATCCTTAAGATTTGAACTTCTTAACATCTAAATAAGATATTTTAAGAATTTAAAGTGAGAAAGGATAATGGGAACTTTAACTAAGGATGAAGTTAATGCCTTACCAACTCGATTTGATATGGTCTCTTATGGTACCTTTTTTAAACTGTGGTATGCTTTACAGAAAGCTCTTCCTGCCGACAAGAAGGATGAAATTTTAACGAAAATAGGACGGACTATTGGAAAAGAATTCAATGAGGAGGATATTGAGACAATTGAGGACTTTTTACATCGATTACGAGAATTTTTAGAGCAGGAATGGGCAATCACTGATAATGCTAAAGTTGATGTTAAAAGAGATGGAGAAGGAAATGTAATCAAAATTCTTGCTTACCAAGACAGTTGTAAAATGTGTTTTGCCAATACATATTATAGATACCATGATTTTGGGAGTCCAGCTTGTATGTTTCCTCAGGTTATGATGGGAATTTTATCTAAGGTAAAAAGGAAGTTTGGTTTTAGGAACCTTCGATTTGAGGGCGTCCAGAAAGGTGGTGTTGGTGAGTGTGCGATGCAGTGGAACGTAAAGTAATATAAGAATCTCGACTGCTTTTTATAATTTAAATCCATTCAATTTCCTCATATTTATTTATACCATCTTTTAAGATATTTTCAATTTCCTTTAGAAGTTGAGGTGTAGTTTTATTAATATTAAAGCACGACTTTCCTTTTAAGAATTTTTTAAGTTCAGGGCTGATATTTTTGAAAGAATCGGGGTGTGAATAAACGGGTGAGAAATAGAAGCTTATATAGTTTTTTTGTTGGATAACCCCAGCAACATAAGTAGGTTGCGGTTTCTTTCCGAATAGGCGTACTTCTTTATTTCCATATAAATGATATGCTGGTTTTTGCTGTTTAGCTTGGGAACCTATATACTGATCTTTTACTAAGAGATTTGCAGATTGATTTTCTAAGATTTTTTTTATTTCTGAAAAAATATTTTCAAGATTTTCCATATGAAAAATAATAGAAAAAAAAATTTAACTTTAGATTTTATATTTTATATAAACTCACTTTTAAAGACATAAAAGAAAGAAAAAGAAATATCAATACTATAAAAATTATATACCTGTTGTATTCTTTTTCTTTCGATTTACAACAATCAGGATTGGTACACCAACCATAATTCCTGTTACAATAATTATACCAATTGTCCATTCTTTCGGGATAAACGCTTTCACACCACCTACTGTGCTGTTATCTGGTATGGTGTTATTATCTGGTGTAGGATCTGGTATTGGATCAGGATCGTTTGTATTTATTCCATCAGCAATTTTTTCAACTTTAACTATTACAAAAGCAATATTTACACATAACACTTCACAATTTACTGAAATATTAAAAACATAGGGTCCTTCAACAGCAGTTCCGAAATCAAAATGCTGTAGGTTAAGAACTCCTGGTAAACTTTCATTCACATAAATTTTATATTCAATATCAATTGAAGAGGTTATGTTGAAATCTATTGTTGTGTTAATTTTCCATTCATGAGCAATAGGAGAATATCTTCCAAAGTAAAATCTATATAAGTAATCTGATTTAAGTGAAACATTATGTTGTTCCTCCCATCTGGACTTGAACTTACTAACTTGGTAAAATTCTTTATATTTGAATGCTTCTGGTGATATTGCTTCTTGAAGGCATTGAACACCACTATTTACAATTTTAATATGAATATTAAGATTTTCTGTAAGGTGAGTTTGGAACGTAATAGTGTAATTTCCAGTAAGTGCTACTCCGTAAGGTATCTCCTTCTCATCAAATTGTCCTAACAAAATCCCATCTGGGCGACTATCATAAATATCGTACTTGTCATTGTCAGGATCCCATAAAGAAATATTCATATGACAAAAATGGGGGGAAACAATTTCAAACGAGATGTAATAGATGTAAGGCCTAAGGAGAAGGATGTTATTGGAAAAATTTATATAATCTTTATCTATAGTAAAGTTATACACTTTATCAACTATTTTATTAGAGCTCGAAGATATCTGAGGATTAATGCTTAATATTCTAATGCT
>Ga0209635_10003841_pt1 | contig 11755 bp, 12 predicted proteins | sample DeeMarSWOR230_32_FD_187463 | JGI IMG/M metagenome (GOLD analysis project Ga0209635, IMG submission 187463) | Marine sediment microbial communities from White Oak River estuary, North Carolina - WOR-2-30_32 (SPAdes) (version 2) | ecosystem: Environmental > Aquatic > Marine > Intertidal zone >...
GGATTGGGCAGTTCGAAGAAATTTTAGTGGCACAACACAGGCACAATTTACAAGAAGATATAGTGATGAGACAGCACAAGCCGGACATTTTTATGTTTTTGAAAGTTTAGATGGAGCTTTTACTACTCAACGTATTTTTATTGAATTTAATAGCGGTGTTGGTTATAATACGGATACAATTTCTGAAGTTGATATAAGTAAATCGTGGATTGTGCCTCATAGTTTTTATTCAACAAGAACACACGCAGAAGCAGACTCTAATTTTATGTTTGTGAAATTTGCGAGTTCAACAGTTGTCGAAGGTTTTAGACGTGGCACAACAAGTTATATACAAGTTGATACTTTTGTAGTTGAACATCACGACAACACCGTTGTAACTCACGGCCAGTTTGATTACGCCAGCGGCCAGCAGGATAAACAAACAGCCTTGCCAGGTGCTGTTGACGAGGATTATTCTGCGCCGCTTGCTACAGCTAGAGACGGCATGTTATATCCTCAAGTTTATGCAGGGACTGCTTATGATAGATATTTTGCTAGGATTTGGTATTCTCCAAATACATCCACAATAAGAGGTTACAGACAATCAACAAGCGATTCTATGCAGCAAAGATGGCAATCCATAGAATTTGCGCCAGCGCCTGGTTATTATTTTGGCGGTTATGTAACCGAAAACGGAAGTCCAGTTGTAAGAACAGTGCGTGCATACCATCGTGAAACTGGCGAGCTGTTAGGTGAAACAACTTCAAGTGGAATAGGCGGCTACTATTATTTAGAGACAACGTACAGCGGCGAACAATACATTGTCTGTTTAGACGACGCCTCATACCCTGTTTTTAATCTTCTTGCTTATGATTTAATGGTTCCAACAACGATTTCTGGAGGATAAATGGCACAAGAATATACACCGCCCGAACAAGCAGACTTTGATTTTTCTGAAAGTGGATATGTGCCACCAGCGGATTCATTGAATGCTGATTTTGATTTTCGATTTCCGCCAGAAAAGATAATACCTAGAGGTGTAATCCTAAGAGGAGTGATATTTAAATAATGGCCGAATGGTTTGATCAAGATACTCAACAATGGTATAGTACTGAGACCGAGCAGTGGAACCCCATTGTAGTTGATGAAGAGGTTCAGCCGCCCGAGCCAGGATACGTGCCTCCAAGTTGGGGATCTATCGGATTTAATTTTACTCCTGGTGGATATACACCCCCGCCATGGACAGAGATTCCATTCGAATGGTTTGGTGCCATTACAGAAGTGTTTAATCTTGGTGCTAGTATTACCGGAGATCCAACACGAACGGACGCGCCTTATTGTGAGATAAAGCGTAATAATAGAATTGCTGTAGGTTTCGGCGTCGGCGGCTGGCAAATATTACAAGGCCGAACAGAATATACTTGTGTTTATGACATAAACGCTATTATTAATGGTGTCCCACCACATGCTGATCTTGGTGCATATATATTTGCATTTACAACTTTTTCAGATATTAAAGATCTTGGAGCTATACTTTATGGATGGGCTGAAAAAGACTTAGGTGGATTGATTTATGGTGTTCCACCACGAGATCTGGGCGCGTATATAAAACAAACATGGCAGGAATACGCAGACCTTGGTGCATATATACGAGCCTGGCATATTAAGGATCTCATTGGTATCATTAGCGGTGTTGATGAATCAGATCTTATAGCTATTATAAACGCTGTGTTGCCAAAAGATTTACCTGCTTACATTAAAGCCTACTCATCAGAAGATTTACCAGCAACACTTGTTGGTTGGGCTGAAAGAGATCTAGGTGCTATAATTAACAGCATATTTAGTACTGATTTACCGGCTGCTGTTGATATAACATCGCAAGGATTTAAAGACTTAAGAGCTTATATTAGATGTTGGCAGCGGGAAGTTCCATTCGATCTTGGTGCTTATTTATTCGCGTATAATTACGATGACCTACCAGCCGTTATTCGTGCAAAAGAATTTGGGCAATTATGGGCAACAATATACGGTGTTCCATCAGTAAATTTACCAGCCTTCATTTATGGTTGGGCAGTAAGAGACTTACCTGCGGTCATAAACATTGTTTATGGTCCTGGTGACTTACGAGGAAACATTTTTGGTGTTGGTCCTAAAGACTTGCCTGCAATTATTGAAGGTATAAGACGTGGAACGTTAGATCTTGGTGCTATTATCATTGGCAACAACACAAGAGACTTGCCAGCTATTATTACTGTTTTAGGTGGTGCTGATGATCTGCCAGCAACAATTTACCCAACTGGATGGGCAAATTTACAAGGTATCATTACACCGCGCCTTGTTAAATTCTCAATGTTAATGCCTATTCATACTATGGAAGCAAGAGATCTCAGCGCAGTGATAAGTTTGGCACCTTGTTACTACCACGAGGTATTAGATCTCGGTGCTTACTTGAAGGCACTTTACTATAAAGATCTTTCAGCAACTATTTATGGTTTCAGAGGTGATTTCTGGGCACAAGTTAGGGATCTTAGTGCTACCATTTCTACAAGTCCTCTAACAAACTACTTGCGAACAACAGACAGTATAGATATAAATTTCAGAGCCTCCGATCAAGTCTATGCCTTTGATGATTTACCAATTACTTATTGGGGTAAAGATCATTATCCAACAGACGAGCTTGATGTTGAATTTATTCCAACCGGCGGCCGAAGAATACAAAGCTTATTAAATGCATATGTTAACGCAACACCAAGATACTCAGATCTCGCCGCAGCTATCGAAGGTATTATTCAACTACCTTACGAATTCAGAAGAGGCATTGTTGACGCAAGGATACTCAAAGATAAACTTCATGAGGCTTATGACGACCTTGCTACATTCAGAGCACCGTACATCTTCAATAATATGGAGCTGTTTAGTAGAATCGTTCACATTAGATTTCTCAGTGGTGTTTATGACTATTTCTACCAATCAGCTGCAAACGCTGTGTGGAAAGTCGATAATGAAGAGAAATGGGTAATAGATGTTTCATCTTGGCTTGAAGAAGAAGAATTTCTTGCCGATAAGAGAGATGAAAAAACCAAGATAGTTTCTGACCTGACGCAGTTCGAATCAATGGACGAGGCTATCAGGTATGCGATTGATTGGGTATTGGCGTTCCCACAAAGAGACCTTACTGCTACAATCACCGGTGCACAGCATGACATTAGTAGATTAAAAGACCTGATGGCAACAGTTTCCGGCGGCGGAAAAGTTTATAATTCTTATTTGAATTTACCGGCGTACAACAGAGCATGGCACCCAAGAAATATTTCTGCACGCATGCAGACATACGGCCCAACTGATGCTTGGGGTGGGCATCAGTATCGGGATCTTCGTTCGCGTATAGGATTTTGGTGGGAAGATAATCTAAGTGCAACTGTTACAGCGCTTGGTTGGAAAGCTGCATACATTGACATGGAAGGTGGTTACACCGCACCAGCGTTTGATGAGGTAGATATTGATCTTTAGGAGGATTAAATGGCTATAGGTTTAGTAAAATCTGTTGAAGAATGTTTTATAACTGTTGGCGGCGGCCAATCAAGCGTTGAATATGCATTAACTAAAGGTCAAAATCCAGACAATTGTGTCCCATTCGCAACATGGGTAGCAACTACAACGTCCAATTGTAACCAATATCATTATTTATTTGATGTTCAGATGCTGAGCGGTCCTGCCAGAGTAAAATTACAACGAGGTGGATCAAGCGAAACGTTTTACACAGCCGTATATGTAGTCGAATTCGAGCCTACGAAAATAAAAGTTCAACAAGGAACTTGGCAAATTCCAGATTACTCTACTACGGATACGGTCACACTGGGCGACTCTGTAACAACAGATAGAACAGCCTTAATGACTTATCACAGAAGCAACAGCACAAGTTATGCTGGCGCATATCAATTAGCGACCTGTGAGGTTCTCAGCAGCACACAAATAAGAATGCAAAGGGGAACTTCTGTAAATGTTACACTCACTGGTAGCTATTATGTTATGGAAGCTCTGAATGATGAGTGGGAAGTAAGTCATTATGACTCTGGAGCTGTGACTGGGAATAGTTATTATCAAACAATCACGTCTGTTGATACAGCTAGAACTTTTCTTATTGGTAGTTCCAGAACAGGTAGTACTTCAAGTGATATAGAGCAGTGGTCTTGGCACATTCGTTTGGCCTCAGCAACAGAAGTTCATATAGCTAGATGGAACACCGGTGCTAGCGATAGAATTTTTTATCAAGTAGTTGAGTGTGCTGATGACTCAATCTTTGTTCAACACAGATATGCTTATGGTGATACTAATACTGATTATCATGAATGGACATTACCTACACCAGTTAGTGTTGAAAGATCTATAGCGCACAATCCAAACGTCTTACCATATTCTAGAACAGACGGTACTAATCCACATCATCTTGGTGTCTATCGTCATTATTTGAAAGATGATGGCGCCACTTTAAGAATGGAAAGATATTTTCCTTCTTTTCCACAAGACGACTGTTATTTCGTCGGCGAGGTCATAGAGTTTACTGCCACAGAAATGTTTTGTGAGGGTAATGTGCGAGTAGATGGCACACTTACTTCTGGTATAGTTGTTAGTTTGTACCGCCGTGTGGACGATCTTTTTCTTGGGTCAGACACCACTGCGGCCGACGGAAGTTTTGCCATTCCTAGTAGATTTCAAAACGAATATCATTATCTGGTTGCGAGGTCCACAGTGAGTGGAATAAACGCCGTTGCTATGGACTGGTTATTAGCACCAACAGTTTCATAAAAATTTTAAATTTTTCACGGATAAGGCTAATATTTTTAAGGATTCTGTTCTATAATATAGATGAAGGGAAAATTTGAGACGTTTTTTCGGCTCGAATAAATGGAGGAAACGGTATGGAATTTTTTGTTCCGGTAGCGGACATGCAGTCTGCTATAATCTATTTGCGTCCAGTTCTGAACCGTGGTTCAGACGAAATTTCAAATCTTTTGATGATCCAAACAGAGGACGATTCGGTTGTCTTCAGCGCGACCAACAATCTTACCTCAGTCAAAGTTAGGATAAAACCTTCTGGTATCAAACAAGAAGGCCAGATCCTGACACCTGCCAAAAAACTACTCAACTATCTTTCAACTTTCTCAGTATGGAACGGTTCCAGTGGAACCAAAGATTTTCATTTCCTGATCAAGGATGATAAATTCTATATAAATACTAAGACTATTTATGAATCAGGAAAAGCTTCTACGAGAAAGTTCGAACATCGTTTTTTAAATGTCCAGAATTTCCCAACACTTCCTGAATTTGAAGGAACGTCAGACTTTTCCCTTGACATCTGGGAGCTTCGTACAATCATACGAAACATTCTAAGAGTAATTAATCCAGAGGAATCCAGAGCCGCTCTATCAGGAGTTTATCTTGCGCTTGATCCAGGTAAAATTACCATGGCTGGTACAGATGGAATCCACATTTTAGAGTTTCAGGAAGAATTTCCTTACGAAGGAGAGCCAAAGCAGTTAGTTTTGGACTACACATTTGTTTCATCGTTGTTGAGTATTTTCAAGGATCTCGGAGACGTTGATTTCAACATCAAGAAAAATAGTATAGTTGCCAACAAAGACAACGTAACTCTTGTTGGTCGGTTGATCCCCGAGCCTTACCCAAATTACACCAAATATTTTGCGGAGTATGAAAAGAAAGTGGAATTCTCAAGAATAGAATTTCTTGATAATCTCATTAACGCTATACCTGCGCTGAACATGGAAGATTACAACCGCTTGGTTTTGAAGTTTGGAACAGACATGCTGTACTTTTTGTCTGATGGTTTTAAGAATGAATATATATTAAAGGATATACCCACAGTTGAAAATGGCTTAGAATTACACATGAACGGTTCTCTACTCAATGCTTGTGTTGAGGCTTTAGAAGGCAACGAGTTGGTGATTCGTTTCGACGATAATTCCAAGCCATTAATTTTTGAGTCTCCGGACAGACCCACAGTCAAGGCGTTATTAGTAACTTTAAGGGACGAATAATGGTTCAAGATCTTTTCGAGTCTGAAGAAGAGAGAGAAGCGAAAAAGATAGAGAAGTATAAAGAATTCCTTATCGAAAAAGGATTTAGGGTGGAAGATCCTCCTAAGTCCTTGAAGTTTAATATCACACGCCTTGACGATTTGATAAATTTCTTTTACTCAAGAATGTCGCTCAACAACCCTAAGCTCCGGCAAATTAAACGAAATCTCGGGCGCGACAGAAAAATAGCCAGTGAGTTCGTAAAAAGCCGCATGGAGAAAGGTATTAACAGGCAGCGCGCTTTAAGTGAGGCTGCGGAGCTTATCGACATTCTTTTCAAATATGAAGATCGCTTCAAATTCAAATACCCTATAGAATCTATTGGTATCTTAGGCCAAAAGAATCTACGTTGGGTCACGGAAAAGCTCGAAAACATGTTGTTGCGTGAGAAAATCTATGAAAAGTCTATAAATCTTAAGGAATTCAACAAGAAATTAGAGAAGGCTCAAGAGGTTGAGACCGAGCTAGAACAGCTCGACCGTGCCGATGAGTTAGAACAAATCTTAAAGGAAATGGACGGTCATTATGGCGAAGAAGAAAGTGGATGAAAAACCAAAAGCTAAAAAAATAGATGAAAAGCTAAGCACTATTGAGTTAGCAAAGAAAGAAATAATCAAAAAATATGGTGAAGTTATCACAATGCTGAATGAGCAGCAAGAGATGGAAATAGAAACCGTTTCCACCGGCAGCATAGGGTTGGACGCTGCTTTAGGTAGAGGCGGCATGGCTTATGGTAGGATTTATGAAGTCTCTGGAAATGCTGGCTCAGGCAAATCAACTTTAGCATTTAGCGTTATCGCTGAGGCTCAACTGCAGGATAAAAGATGCGCTATTATTGACGCCGAGCATGCTGTTGATCCTGTGCTTGTTAAAGCAATGGGTGTTGATGGTGATACTTGTGACCACATTAAAGGTCTTACCGGCGATGCCAATTTAGACATCGCTGAAAAGTTAATCAGGACTGGCAGTTATGGTGTGGTGGTAATAGATAGTGTTACGGCTTTGATACCAGAAGCAGAAGCTGAGGGAGAAATCTCAGATAATTTTATGGGCCTTTTAGCCCGCCTAATGAGCAAGAGTTGTAGAAGGTTTACGCCGCTGGCGAACCGGACAAACACTTTGCTCATTTTTATTAATCAGTTTCGTATGGAAATTGGTAGATTTGGTGATCCGAGAAAGACCACCGGCGGAGAAGCTATTCCATTTTTTGCTACTGGAAGGATCGCAGTTGAAGGCGGCGAGTACAAAAACTCACGCATCATTGATCCAGGAACAGGTCTTCCAATAGGCCACCACATGAAGTTTGAAGTACAAAAAAACAAGCTAGCTATTCCATATAGGAAAGCGACTATTCCTCTAATTTATGGACAGGGATTTGATAAGCATTGGGAAGTTGCTAACTTGGCAACAGATCTTGATATTCTAGTCAAGAAAGGCGCTTGGTATTCTTACAATGGTCAGAACGTAGCACAAGGCGAATTGAACATGAGAGACTACCTTAAAGAAAATGACGAGCTATATCAAGAGATAAGGGCTAAAGTTAAAGAAATGGTGGGACTATCAACATGAGCAAATTTGCAGAAGAAGTTTATAAAGTTTTAAAGCAGATCTTTCCGTTTTTTACTATAACGCCTGAACATTATGTGAACTACAAGAACACACGTTTGTACTTTGATTTTTGGGTCCGCGAATTAAATATCTTTTTTGAAGTACAAGGCCAGCAGCACCAGGAATTTAATAAGCATTTTCATGGTGACATAGAAGGTTTTAGATCTTCAAAGAAACGTGATAACCTAAAAAAGGAATGGATAGAAAAGTACGATCATCATTTGGTAGAGATTTTTCCAAATGACAGACTTGAAAAGTATAACATTATGCGAAAGATTTATAAAGAAATCGGATATGAAATGCCGAGAAAACGTAAGAAAAGAAAGAAGAAAAAGGTGGTAAAAAAGGATGTCCAACATCATAACAAAGGAAAAGACACTCGAAGACAGCCGCAAAGATAAAGACTGTCAGGATTTTATTCCTTTGAATGATGGCACGCTAGTGGGTGATTGGAGATATTGCCAGAGGTCTCTTATTTGCCAACAGATGCATCCTAACGAGGCTGGAATTCTAATAGGATGTATAAGCCATCATTTAATGGTAAAAGATCCATTCGATCCCGAAGATGAAATCTTTGCCGCATTTTGTACAGGTTGTCTGCCTAAAGATGAGCGAGACGACGAGCATGGCAAATTTCAGAAAGACAGAATACTTCGTGCAGGTGACGACTAATGAGCGAAGAAAAGAAAAGTGTAGTACAACATATGAATGAGCACGCAGAGAAGCTTTCTCTTTTTAAGATTGAGCCAGACGATAGTCTTATAGAGCAAGCAAAGAATCTGCCTGTTAGAGAACTGGAATCTATCGACAGCCTTACTCTGTCGAAATATGTTATTGTTTTGTCTCAGTACTTGGTGTTTCTTACATCACAGGTTAATCGTTCAAAAGTGATGTATAAGATTCATTCTAGGAAGTTTGAGATGCTTCTACATCAAGCGACTAAAGATGTTCCAGGCAAAACTTTGACGGAGCGAAGGGCAAATGCTATGGAAGGAAACACAACTCTTCAGCACCATGAAGAAAAGATGCATATCTTTGATTTGGAAATAGAAGCTGCTAAAGATGTTGAGAAGAACATTACTCTTTTGGTGAATGCTATAAAGAGAGAGCTTACTAGAAGAGAGGTTGAATTAGGCGCAGTACGCGCGGAAAGGCGCAGATAGGAGTTTACATGGGAGTTATTAAAAAACGTTCTGAGTTTTGCGATCCAGGATTAGAAAGAAGAGCGCTTACTTGCGCTATGCAACACAAAGATCACTTTCTAACTATCGCCGCAAAAACGAATATAAAAGATTTTTTAAGTGACGAGCATAGAGTTTTTTTAACATTATTAAATTCTTTGTATGGCCAAGGTGTCGAAACATTTGATCCTGCTGTTGTACAAACAGAGGCAGCACTAGCTGGCGTTTTGAATCATGTTGGTGGTAATGACTACATAGACTTAATAGCTGAAACTGCCGTTGATGCTGAGAATTTAAATGTTTACATTGAGAAAATTCTAGACATCAGTAAGAAGTGGAAACTTTACAAACAAACTTCAAAATTATTAGAAGATGTTTGGGAGCACCGCGAGCCAACAGAAGATAATAAAACAGCTTGGGATTTAATAGCCAGTGCTGAAAACGGTCTTCTTGATTTAAGTCTAGATGCAACATCTCAAATTGGCCCAATAAATGTTGCTGATGGCATGATGGAGTGGTTTGACAACAGACTAGAAAACCCAACAAAAATTTCTGGTTTGTCTATGGGGCTTCCGATTACAGAAATGCTTATAGATGGTCTTCGCAAAGGTGATCTATATGTTATCGCCGCGGTAAAAAAAGTGGGCAAAAGCGCTATGTTAATGAACATAGGCGCGCATGTCGCTTATAAATTACATCTGCCTGTGCTAACAATAGATACGGAAATGCAAACCTCTGAAGGAAACGACATAACACAGCTTGGCAAGTTCAGAACAAGACTAGTCTCACACATTTCAAGGGTCCCAGAAAGAAAGATTCTTCATGCTAATGTAGATGACAGAGAAGAGAAGCTCGTTAGGATGGGAATAGAGATTGCAGAGAAAGGCCAATTCTACCACCAGTATTTACCAGGATTTAATGTAGACCAGGTTATTTCTCTTTTCAAAATGTTTAAAGCAAAGCACGACATTCAGCTTGGCATTTTTGATTACATTAAGATGCCTTCGAACGCAGATACAAAATCAATGAAAGAGCATCAGATTTTAGGCGAGCTAACAACAAGATTGAAAGACTTGGCAGGACAGTTGAACATTCCTATTCTCTGTGCTGCACAGGTGAACAGATCAGGCGAGGTTGCCGACAGCGATAAGATAGAACGCTACGGTGACTGCATTATGATCTTTGATTATAAATCAGATAAGGAAATTGAAGCATTAGGAATTCAAGGTGGAAGGTACAAATTGATCATTCGTCGCACACGTGGTGGTGGCGAAACACCGAAAGAAGGAATTTCGATAAACTTTAATAAATCTATTTTAACACTCAGGGAAGCAGAAAAGCAGCCCCATGATTACGAAAATTGGATTTATGGAGAAGACTTTGGAGTAGCGGATTACGGAAAGGATGAGGGCTTAAACTTTGAAGAAGAATACTGATAGTGATACGATAAAAGAACTTATAAAAGATTCTGTAGATATTGAAGGGCTGTTGGCATCTCTTGGTGTACAAATCTCTGGTAGAAATAACAGAGAAATAAGAGGCACTTGTCCAGTCCACGGCGGAGACAACCCAACATCTTTTTGTTATAGAAAAAAGACTAGGACTTGGCTTTGTTTTTCACACGGATGCCATGAAACTTGCGGCAGGGATTCTATAGGTCTTGTGATGGGTGTTTTACAAGTTAGTTTCAAAGAAGCTTTAGTATATCTTTCTAATCTTACTGGCATTCCAATTGAAGAAGATATAGATCTCGACATAGGATTAATTAGACAGGAGATAGAAAAGAAGAAAGCGATCGAAAGACACAAAAGAAAAGTAGAAACATACATGCCGCCGGAAGACGTGACTGAAGTAGACTTGGAGAGTTTTGTTCGAATGCGGTCAGATTACTTTAGTAAAGAAGAAAATGGTGGCTTTCCTGATTGGGTCCTCGACGAGTTTGAGATTGGAGGAAACTATAGTGATGCTCAAGGATTTCAAAGAGAGATTATACCAATCAGAGACGAAACTGGTAAGTTAGTTGCATACAGCGGCCGCGCGCTAATAAAAGACGTAGAGCCTAAGTATCGATTAACGAATGGATTTAAAAAAGACAATGTCCTATACAACTTAAATAGAGCTTTACCATATGTATCAGAAAAAACAAATGATACTCTAATAGTAGTAGAAGGATTTAAAGCTTTATGGGCATTGTATCAACTTGGTTTTAAGAATGTAGTAGCTTGTATGGGAAGTAGGATTACTCCAGGACAAGCGAGATTAATATGCAAATACGCAAGGAATGTTATATTAATGTTCGACGGAGACGAAGCTGGATTGAGAGGTATGCAAGCTTTTGAAGAAGATTTCGGTCATAGAGTTAAAGTAGCTAAAATTGAATTGACCGACGAAAGAAGTCCAGACGAATACCCTGTTGAAGAGATTATCTCTTTGTTAGGAAACATTCCAAAATTTTAGGAGGTTATTATGTCACAGAAAAAAGGTACCAATTTCGTACAACTGGAAGGAGAACTTATGTGGCCGGAGTTTAAGGCTACCGGAACAGGCAAACTGTTTTGTAAGTTCAAAGTTGCTATTCCTTTTGAATTGAAGGATGGCAATGTCGTAAAGCATTATGTGAAATGCGCTGCATGGGAAGCTGTTGCAGAAGCTTTGCAAGATGTAGAGCAGGGTACGTGGTTGAAGGTTACCGGCCGTGTGAACGAAAGATCTTACGACGGTAAGTGCAGACACTGTCACAGTGAAGAGAAGAAGTACTGGACAGAAGTAGTTATTGACAATTTCGTAACGGGAGCGTAAAATGGTTAAGAAAAAGAAAAACGCCGAAGAGTTAGACATTAAGGTTATAGGATTGCCAAGTGCAATTTTACTTCCTGCTCGACGTTATAAATT
>Ga0209635_10003842_pt1 | contig 11754 bp, 8 predicted proteins | sample DeeMarSWOR230_32_FD_187463 | JGI IMG/M metagenome (GOLD analysis project Ga0209635, IMG submission 187463) | Marine sediment microbial communities from White Oak River estuary, North Carolina - WOR-2-30_32 (SPAdes) (version 2) | ecosystem: Environmental > Aquatic > Marine > Intertidal zone >...
TGGTAATGCCGCCGGTGATGACACCGACAAGGGCGATAGCTATTACCAACTCAATCAGGGTAAGGCCCCTCTGGTCTTTGTTTAGCTTTTTCATCTTCCTTTGTAATTTGCGATTTCCGGACTCTCCATAACCTCTACGTCACCGGCTCTCTCTTATAGCCCTCCAGGGTAATTAATTCTTCATCGTCATGCTCGATAACCAGCTTTATCTTCTGAAGCCCCACATCTATATCCATAGGCTGGTTAGTTGTGCTGTTCCAGGCTACACCTATTACACTCGCAACAGTTTGACCAACACGGTTGACGCTGCAAATAGTGTAACCGTCGGGGATGCTCGTGCCTGGAATTGTCAAATAGGTGACTTCATCTCCGGGGTCTGCTTTTTTATAGTCCTGGTTCTTAGCATATTCCAGCTGGCTTCGGGCCAGGCTTTCGGCAGTGGCTCGCTCATCGGTAATAATGAGAGCCAGGGAGGCGGTAGATAAGCCGCTCAGAATGGTGACAGCAATTGCCCCTATAAGGGCTATGGCTATCACCACCTCGACCATGGTGAAGCCCCGGGAGCTGCCTTGAAAGGCTTTCCTTGCCCGGCTATTCAGTCTTAGCCTTTTCATTTCCCCGCATTTCCTAAGAAAGTGCATAACAATCCTCTTGCCCCCCACCGAGATTGCTTCGGCTGGCTTCGCCAGCCTCGCAATGACAGAAGGAAACGGTGCCTCTCACTGACAGAAAGGGATGGCGCCTCGCAATGACGGAGCAAAGGTTAAAAGTTTTGCGTTTTGAGTTGTCATTTTGATTTTTGACCTTTAATTTTTCAATAACCCTCACCTAGTAGAGATCTAGCTGGCCGTAGATAGAGTACATAGCTGACATCATGGCCATAACAATAAAACCGATTACTAAGCCTATAAATATCGTCACTATTGGTTGAATAAGCCCTATAGCCGCGCGGGTCTTTTCACTAGACTCGAACTCAAAGCTGTCGGCGACAGTAGCCAGTGTGGTCTCGAGATTACCGCTTTCCTCACCAACTCTCACCATTTGCGTCATTAAGGGCAGGAAGAACTTCCTCTTGGCCATAGGTTGGGACAAACCTTCGCCTCTGATTAACGCCTGCTGAACTTCAGTAAAGTTCTCAATCACAACCTTATTGTTGCTGGTGCTGATGGTCATGTTCAGGACTTCCGGTAAAGGCAAGCCAATCCTCACCAGCATTGACATAGTTCGGCAACAGCGGGAAAGCTCACTGAGGTGGACAACACGCCCGATTACGGGGAACCGAAGCATCAGCCCATCCCACTGGTATTTCCCGGCTGGTGTCCTGAAATAGGCAAAAACTGCGAGAACAGCAACCAAAATCCCGATCAGAAGATAAAGCCCGTATTGGTTAAGCCAGTTAGTAAAACTTATAAGAAGTCTGGTAGCCAAAGGCAGCTCAGCCCCGAATTGAGAGTACAGGCCGGCAAAGGTGGGAAAAACCTGGGTGACCAATATCAATACCACACCAATAGCTACAGCAAACACGATAACGGGATAGGTCAGGGCACTCTTTATCTGCTTCTGGGTGACGACTCCCCTCTCTATATAATCGGCCATTTGCCTCAGCACCACTTCCAGGTTACCACCTTCCTCACCGGCAGCTATTGCCCGATAGTATATTTGAGAGAAAGCCCGGGGGTGCTTGCTTAGAGCTGTTGACAGTGGACTACCACCACGAATATCCGAGGCTACCTCACCAACTATTTTCCTCAGGGTTTGATTGTCTATCTGGTCTTGTAATAAATCTAAAGAAGTAACAATATCGGTGCCGGATTCCAGGAGTAACGCTAGCTGGCGGGAAAACATTGTTACTTCTGACGGCTTTACCTGGGAAAAGCGGGCTAGCAGCCTTTCTATATTAATAAGGCGAAAGGTTGGCTTAAGGCTGACCACCCGATAGCCGCCATAGCTCAGCAGCTCGGTTGCCGCCTCTTCACTGGTAGCCGCAACCTTACCCTTAACTAATCTCTTATCTTCGGTATAGGCTGTATAAGCGAAATCCATTTATTACCTCCAAGTGGCTAGGTTGTAGTGTAGGCATTACGCAGCACCTCAGCGGGGGTGGTAATACCTTCCTTCACCTTACGCATGCCGTCGTTCATCATAGATACCATACCGTCTGCGAGGGCCTGTTCTCTGATAGCACTACTGCTGGCTTGATTACAGACCATCGCTCCTATCATGTCGTTAATAGTTAGAATCTCAAAGATTCCCGTACGTCCCAGGTAACCGGTATGGGCGCAGGACTTACAGCCGGTACCGTAGAGGAACTTGGTCTCCTTCTCCTCCATCTCCTTTTCATAAGCCATCTGTTCCACTATGGGAGCCTCAATAAGGCGGCCACAATCAGGGCAGACGCGGCGCACCATCCGTTGAGCGACAACACCGATAACCGATGAGGCTACCAGGAAAGGCTCCACCTGCAGGTCAAGGAGACGGGAGAGCACACCGGCAACATCATTAGCGTGGATAGAAGACAGCATCAGGTGCCCGGTTAAGGCTGCCTGGGTAGCTATGTTAGCTGTCTCGGTATCGCGTATCTCACCAACCAGTATTACGTCAGGGTCAAGACGAAGTATAGACCTCAAGCCGCTGGCAAAGGTGATGCCCGCCTGGGGATTAACCTGAATCTGGTTAATATCCTTAAATCGGTACTCGGCAGGGTCTTCAATAGTAATGATGTTTCTCCCGTGAATATCAAGGGAACTGATTGAGGCATATAGAGTGGTGGTTTTGCCGGCTCCGGTAGGACCGCTAATCAGAATCATACCGTAGGGAACCCTGAGCATATTTTCATACTTTGCCAGGCTATCGGGCATCATACCAAGCTCTGATAACCCCAGAGTAGCCAGTGACTTATCCAGAAGCCGCAGGGTTGCTGTCTCACCCGAGACAGTGGGAGCGGTAGCGACTCTGACATCTATCTCTCGCCCTTTAGCCTTGGTAGAGAATTGACCGTCCTGGGGACGGAAATGGTCAGCGATATTCATTTCAGCCAGGATTTTAACTCGTGAAATGAGCGCTCGATGGACACTTATGGGTAGAGACATCGTATCTTGAAGAGTGCCATCTATACGGTAGCGTATTCGCACTCTATCTTCTTCTGGCTCAATATGAATGTCGGATGCGCGGGCTTTGACTGCTTCATCAATTAGAAGGTTGAGAGCCTGAACCAGAGGGGTATCGGTGGCAATATCAACGGCAATATTCTCATCAGTTTCTTCCTCAGGGACGGAGACACGGGAAATCTGCTCTTCAATTGCGCTATAGGCTTTATAATTGAAGTCAATAGCGTCCCTGATTTCCTGGGCACTGGCAGCTATAGGCTTAATCCTCATTCGGGTAATGGCTGAAAGAGCCTCCAGAGCAAAGATGTCAGTCGCGTCTGCTATAGCCACTTCCAGTGTCCTGCCAGATATCATTAAAGGTATGGCATTGTATCTCCTGGCTACCACCTCGGGAACCAATTTTAATGCCTCAGGCTGGGGTGTCTGCCTCAGTAGCTTGGCATGAGCCTTATCCAGTTTAACTGGCTTCTCTGCTGACTTGGCAGGCAGTTCTTCATCCATAGTTTTAGGAGCGCGTTTTTGACCCAACTTAAGGACTTTTATCTGCTGGTGCTGGGCAAATTGCTGTGCCTCGGGGCTAAGCTCCACCGGTACTACAATGACCTTCTCATCAACGCCAGCCTCATAGGCTTTAGTGTCAAATAACATTACCTGTTCCAGGCTCACTTCCTTCTCCCCGTTCAGAAAATCTATGCCCAGCCTGTGCTCAACCTGACCGTTTTCATTATGAGCCACTATGTCAAAGTTATATTCAACTCCTGACCGGCCTTTAATTTTGGCCTTCTCTTCTACTCCATAGCCCCGGTTGGCTAAAGATTTGACCAGGTCTTCCTTTGTCTCAAAACTGACCGGCTCCTCGAACTTGGCTGGCTGCGGCTCGGGTTTCAGGGTTAATAGTTGCTCAATTTGTTCTCCATCGATAACCTTTATTCGCTGTTTGCGAGCCAGCTGTTTCGTCTCCTGACTAAGTTCAGGGACGGCAATAAGAATCCTGTCAAGGATGCCGCAATCATAGGCTTTATTGGCAAGGCTGAAAATAGTGCCCACTTCCATTTCCCTATCGCCACCAGAAGCAATGCCGAGAGCAATATTGTAGCTAGTAAGGCCATCGTCTCTTTGAGCCAGCATGTCAAAGGTATGCTCAATCCCTGAGTTCCCCATGAGCTTGGCTCCCTCGGTTATTGCATACCCCTGCCGCTCCAGATACCTTCTAATCTGTTTCCTCAGCTCCGGACTAATTGCCATCTAACGCACCTTCGCATACCTTTTCAACAATCCGGGTAAAGTGTATTCGTCCCCTGGCTAGAGTCAAGATAGTTCACCACGTCTTAACCCGAGCCAACCAGGGCATAACAGCCCACCTTTCCCGAACATAAATACAATTTAGCACATCCTATTAGTTTGTCAATAGGACTTTTGGGGGGGGCAGTTGTTATTTTCCGGAGGGCGACGCTTTAGCCTCGCTCTGTGGGCCTGAGGACCGCAGCTACATTAGCTTGGCAATGACAGAAGGGTTTGTCTCGGAGTGACTTTGGTGTCACTGTTTTTGCGAATCACTATTATTGCCTGTAAAGCGGCATTTAAAATTCGTCGAAATCTTCTGCTAACCTTCGCGGTTTTGCTTCTGGTGAAATCCAGCCGCTGTGGAGGGCGAGAGCAACAGCGTGGGCTCTATCATTGGCATTTAGCTTACGAAGGATAGCGCTGACATGATTCTTAATTGTTTGCTCGCTGATTGACAAGATATTAGCGATTTCTTTGTTTGAGTTACCCTCAGCAACGTAGGTTAGAATCTGCGTCTCCCTTTTAGTAAGAGGAGCGGCTACGCCTTCCATGGTTTTCGTCAGACCGCGAAATTGGTTTAATACTTGCCGGGCAACCCTCGGTCTGGTCATCAGGCTTTCATTTATGGGGTATTCACCGCTGTGGGCTCGTCTTATAGTGGTGGCCAGCTCTTCGCCAGTGGCTTTCTTACTCAAGCAGGCTGCGGCTGCAGTCTTAATAACCTCAAAAAGCTCCTCATCATTGGGGTCAGGGCTTAGCACTATGACTTTAGTATTCGGGTAGAGTTGGGCAATTTTCCTGCCCAGCTCGATACCGCTGAGGTTAGCCAGGTCAGAGCCAAGCAGGGCAACGTCAGGGAGGTTAGCATCAATTAATTCGAGTGCATTCTGCGTTGGGTCGCATTCCAATATCTCCAGGTCAGATTGTTGAGACAGTATCTGGCGCACCCCGGCTCTGAAAAGCGCTTGCTCGTCAATTATCATTACTTTGATCTTATCCATCAGCCATCTCCTGATTAAGTTTTACATCTTTCCCTTTTGGGTTATTTAGATTTAGCTCCGTTGACTTATCGTATAATGTAATTCCTTTGGTGTCAATAGTCTATATTATATCACCCCGCACTGCCAAGCATTTGGGGGCTTGACAAGTGTAAACGGGGTAGTATAATAGTAATAGGCTAAAGGTAATATATAGTAGGATGAGATAATGAATCGCCGAAGGTCTAATATAGAGATAATAGCTGATATGCTCAAGGTCGGGGAAAACGGCGCTGGCAAGACGGAGATTATGTATAGCGCCAATATGAGCTATGCCCAGATACAGAAATATCTGGGTTTCCTCTTGAGCCACGGGTTCATTAACAAAGTGAAGGTGGGAAATCCCTCAGTCACCTATCAGGTAACGGACAAAGGGGGAGAGCTGCTCAGAAATATAAACTACATAATTGAAGTACTCGAGTTCCGAAATGGCCATAATGGCAATGGGGCTTGAGGCTCAAATGTTATGGAGTTAGAGAGGGGTGCCTGGAAGTAGCGTGAGGTCACCCCTTATTTAACATAAAAATCTAAGGAGAGTATCATGATAGGAGCGGTATATGTCTGAAAAAAGGATGCTAATAGTGGATGCCGAGCTGGTGAAAAGGGTAGACGACAATCGTGGTGATATGGGGCGGTCGGAGTTTATCAACTTTCTTATTGAGACTCAGTTGCAGGAAAAGGAAGAAGGTAAAAAACAAGGCGGCGTAACCCGAGAAGAGTTTCACCAGTTTCAGGAAGGCACCAAAGAGCTATTGCGTAATTTCCTGGAATTCTTTATCAGCTATGGGTTAGAGCTGGGTAAGCAACCTGGCGATAATGAATTCGAGCAATTAGCTCAGAAACTGCAAAGTTTAGGTAGCTCGGTAAAAGTAAAAAGCTCCTGACTTTCTTTCCTCGCATTTTCCTCCGCAAGCACATCCTCCACAGCTTCAAATAGAACTATCTTCTAGAACATAATCTCTTCCCAAGCTATTCCCTCCCTGTCATACTATCTTTAAGGATAATGTAGTTCTCCTTGTTATCTGAATGACACGGAAGAACGATGGAGGTATAGCTATGGCAAGGCCGATTGATTTAATGCGTGAGGGGAGCAAAGAGGAGCTGTGGCAGATGTGCTGCGGCTTTATTTCCCTCAGCCTGGAGCAGTTTATGGCTATCCAGAGAAGGCTGCTTCTGGAGGAAATTGAGCTATTAAAGAACAGCGAGCTGGGCAAGAGGGTGATGCGTGGTGCTCTGCCTGAGACGGTGGAAGAATTCCGGGAGCAGGTGCCCTTGACGACCTACGCTGATTACTTACCTGAGCTCGTGGAAAAGCAGGAGGATGTATTGCCGGTCAAGCCTGCCATGTGGGTGCATACTGTAGGCAGGGCTGGTGAATATAACTTCAAATTCGTGCCCTTATCCGAGAGGTTCTTATATGAGTTCGTGAGGGCAGCTGGTGGTGTCGGGCTTCTCGCCTCTTGTGACTCTCAAGGCAATGTTCTCGTGGAAGAACATTTGAAAACCCTGTCCACTATGGCATCCCGGCATTACGGGTCAGGCGTTGTAGGATACTTAATGCAGGAAGCTCTTGGCTTTGACCTCCTGCCTTCCAATGCCGAGGACATGACATTTCAAGAGAGGATAGAAGCTGGCTTTAAGGAGGCTTTGTGTCAGGGTCTTGATGCTTTTGGCGGCTTGCCCTCTGTCTTGGCTTATGTCGGCGAGATGTTTAAGCAAGGAGCAATAAATGTGGATGCTCGTTTTCTGCTATCTCATCCCAGGGCATTGGCTCGCTTCCTTAGAGGATTAATTAAGAGCAAGCTGGCTCATCGCCCTATGTTGCCTAAAGACTTATGGTCGGTTAGGGTAGTTGTGGGTGGTGGCATAGACACCGCCCTTTTTGGGAAAAGGGTAGAGGAGCTATGGGGGAAGCGCCCTCTGGAGCTGTATGGTGGCACTGAGGGCGGTATTTACGCCGTTCAGACCTGGGACCATGAAGGTATGACCTTTGTTCCCAACTTGAACTTCTTTGAGTTCATTCCCGAGAGGGAATACTTCAAATGGCAATTAGACCATTCCTACCAGCCGCAGACTATCTTGCTGGACGAAGTAAAAGCGGGTGAGAAATACGAGATGGTCATCACCAATTTCCATGGTGGTGCCTTACTCAGATATAGAGTCGGCGATTTAATTGAGATAACCTCACTCCACAATGAAAAGTTAGGTATCGACATTCCCCAGATGGTATTCCATAGCCGCGCCGATGACCTCATTGATATTGCTAGTCTCGGTCGGCTGACAGAGAGGGTAATCGAGGAGGCGGTTGAGAAGAGCGGCATCCCTTATGTGGATTGGGTGGCACGCAAGGAGCTAATTGATAATAAACCTGTGCTGCATTTCTATCTTGAGCCTAGAAGTGACTATGTTGCCAGTGAGACAGGCATAGCAGCGGCGATACGCAAGCAATTTAAGAAATTAGATAGGAAATATCGGTGCAATTTCTACAGCCTTATTGGCAATATGGAAACTGTGCTTGGCTTAAAGCCCCTGGAGGTTACTTTGCTTCCCCAGGGTGCCTTCTCCAGCTATATGGCTCAGTGGCAGGCTGAGAGCGCCGATTTAGGTTCTCTGGAGCCATCACATATTAACCCTTCGGATGAAATGCTTGCCTTACTGGGAGTACCTAAGGTTGTGGTGGAGGCTGCGCCGGTAGCTGAAGCTGAGCGTGCGCCTGCTCGATGACACTAGCATAGTTTTAGAGACATCCAGTACGCCTTGCCAGCGCGAAAGGGGCGAGTTTTTAACCTCGCCCCTTTCGCTTGTCACTATACGCCCTTCGCAGGTTCTCTGCGGGCAGTTGAAGCGACCAGGGTGGACCTTCAAGTCGTCTTATGGTGGGAGAGCCGTGACTGAGAACACCTGTACCTTTGGGGGATTACCATAGTCATTCTTGACAGTTTTCAAATTTATGCCGATAATAGCTTTATAGTAAAAGAAGGAGAAATGGTGACATAACAGTCGTTGCGAGGCACAAAGTGCAGAAGCAATCCCATGAAGGGGCTCACAATGACAGGTAAAATTATGTCGGAATTTATGTGTTTGACTATATAAGGTTGATATTATGAATTTCTATGATCTGGTTCCCTTAATTGCCACGATTGCTTATATCCCCTTGTTTGGTATTTTGCTGTCCAACCGGCCATGGCAGCGAAGGCAAAAGCTTTTCATTTTGTTTCTGATTCCTGCCGTACTCTGGAGCCTCATCACCTTCCTTAGTCGCAGCGGCTTGTTATTTCAAGATAGCCCGCTTGAAGTTAAGATTGTTCTTTGTATTGCCGTCTGGATGCTGGTCCAACTTCATTATTTTGTCTGCTCTTTCTACCAGCCTGGACGCGTCAAGATTCCCTTGGCTTATATTTTCTTGGTAAGCGTGATTGTTTTAGCAGCGTTGAACCACATCCCCCAGAGCGTTGAAGTCACTGCCAGCGGCATCAATGTTGATTATGGCCCCTGGAGTATTGCTATATTTTTGGTTTTTTTCCTTACTGCGGGCGTCAAGGATATATATTCTTTGATACAAAGGTACAGGCTCTCACCCAACCCGGAAGAGCGTAATCAGGTTGTTTATTTACTTGCTTCTATTGCTGTCCTAACGGGGTTTATGTTTGGTTCCCTTAGTCCAAGTGGAGGCGAATTTCCTGTGAGCCACATTGGCAACCTTGTTGTTGCCTGTGTCTTAACCTATGCCGTTATGGCCCACCGTCTGCTGGATATCGGGGTTGTATTCCGCCGAGCCTTGATATACGTGGTCCTTTATGGCGGTAGTATTGGCATTGTGGTACTGTTTTTCTGGCTCGCTTACCGACTCACCGGGTTTGAGCTTAACTTTGCCTCTTTAGCGATAACCATCGGTCTGGGAATTCCAGCTATCCTGTATTGTGTTCACAAGGTGCATGACTTTTGGCGGAAGAAGGTGGAGGAAGCCTTTATTGGGGCAAGATACTCCTATCGCAGGCAGTTAGCTCAGTTTATCACCGGGATACACGATTTCCCCACTCTGGAGCAGTTGGGCAGCGAATTTATATCACTGCTTGCTCAGTCCCTTGACTGTCGGAGGGCTTGTCTGCTTTTGCCCCAGGCTGAAAACGGAGGTTTTAGCGCCCAGTTTTGCTACCCTCCTGTGGAGGATAATCCTATAGTGAAGTTGAAATTAAGGCAGGATAGTCCTGTTGCGACTTGGCTGGAGAACGAAAGCACCATATTACCGGAAAGGAATCTCGATATCTTTCCTGAATTCCAATCTATATGGGAAGAGGAGAGGAAAGAAATCCAGTTGGCAGGGGTAAATATATTCGTGCCCTTAATGAACAAGGGGAAGCTTGTGGCTGTTCTGGCAATAAGCGAAAGGCGAGATGAGAAGCTTTACACCGTTGAAGATATTGATTTATTGGAGTTTATCACCGCCCAGGTGGCAGCGAGCATGGAAAAAGAGTATTCCCATGAGCAATTGAGGGAACAAGACGAAGAAATAACCCTGGTTAACCGTTTAACCGCAATCATAACCTCCAGCGTGAGCATTCAGATGATATTTGAAGGTTTCGCCCAGGAATTAAAGAAAGTGGTGGATGTTGATTGGGCAACAATTGCTTTAATTGATGGGGACGAGCTTTATTTTCTGGCTCTATCCAGCACCATAGGTTCTGCTTGGCAGCAGGATGAGAGGATACCGCTTGAAGGGACGGCTACGGAGTATGCATGCCAGGAGAGGCAAGCCATATATGAATCTGATCTGAAACGGCACCATAGATTCTGGACCTGGGAGAGTCACTTGCAGCTAGGGATTCGTTCTGTTGTTTACCTGCCCTTGAGTGTCACCGACCGTATTATTGGCAGCCTGATTTTGGCCAGTCGCAAACCTAACGCTTATAGTAGCCAGCAAATAAAACTTCTGGAAAGGGTGGCTTTGCAGATTGCCGCGCCAATTGAGAATGCTCAACTTTATGCCATGGTGGAACAAAAGTCTCGTATTGATGAGCTTACCGGGCTGTTTAATCGACGTCATTTTGAAGAGCGACTCAAGGAGGAGGTTTCCCGGCATTCTCGTTATGGTGATGTGTTCTCTATATTCATGCTTGATTTGGATAACTTTAAGACCTATAACGATGTATATGGACATCCTGCCGGGGACATTCTCCTGAACCACGTAGGGAAAATTATCAAAAGCTCTATCAGGAATGCTGACCAGGCTTTTCGCTATGGCGGAGATGAATTTATTGTTATTTTGCCCCAGACAAGCAGGGAGGATGCCTATGCCGTAGCTGAGCGAGTTCGAGAGCAGATTGCCGGGGAGATGGAGAAGAAGGCACTTACTGTGACTTGCAGCATTGGTCTGGCTAGCTATCCTATAGATGGAGTGATATCTGGAGAACTTGTTACTGGGGCTGATACTGCCCTTTATTATGCTAAGTGGACTGGAGGTAATCGAATCTACCTCTCCTCCAAGGTCCCATCCGGGCCGCTGGACGAAGGAGGGATTTATGGCAAGCGTAACGGTTTGAGTGCTGTTTATGCCTTAGTCTCGGTAGTGGAGGCTAGAGATCCATATGTCTATGGTCATTCCAGGAGAGTTAACACTTATGCCGTGGCTTTAGCGGAAGCGATTGGGCTATCGCCTGACGACGTGTCTAAGGTGAGCACTGCTGCTTTGCTTCACGACATTGGCAAGATTGGCGTTCCCGATAAAGTGCTTAACAAAAAAGGGAAGCTTAACGGAGAAAATTGGGAAGCGATTAAGGCTCATCCCAGGTTAGGGGCAAATATCGTTGGTAATATACCCAATCTAGTTTCCTGTGCAAGTGCCATTTTACATCACCATGAGAGGTGGGATGGTGGTGGCTATCCTGAAGGGCTGAAAGGTGAAGAAATTCCCATGGAAGCTCGCATCCTCGCCATAGCTGATGCCTTTGAGGCTATGAATTCTGCCCGTCCTTACCGTCCTGCCTTGTCTCGTGAGGAGGTAATAAAAGAGCTTAAGAAAGGTGCCGGGGTTCAGTTTGACCCGAAGTTGGTGGAGGCCTTCATTGGCCTTATCGAGGCTGGATTTCCTGAGGAGGTGAAGATAGGTCAGGACTCATCCAGTGAGTGAACGGATCCGTAGTACAACTCGAAATCTTAAACCAACATCAAAAATTAAAAAGCAAAATGGCAGGTCAGAATTCGAAGATGGATTCACGGGGCATGTCTTTGAATTTGCGCTTTTCTTCGCTTGCACACTGAAGTCGGCAAATGAATGCAAGTTTTGGTTAGGATTGCTCGGGGCTTCAGGCAGAGGTGACATAGACACT
>Ga0209635_10003853_pt1 | contig 11734 bp, 9 predicted proteins | sample DeeMarSWOR230_32_FD_187463 | JGI IMG/M metagenome (GOLD analysis project Ga0209635, IMG submission 187463) | Marine sediment microbial communities from White Oak River estuary, North Carolina - WOR-2-30_32 (SPAdes) (version 2) | ecosystem: Environmental > Aquatic > Marine > Intertidal zone >...
CAAGCGGAGCCACTCAGGCAACCAATTGGTCGGATCCCTTGGTGGTCTGGCACGGTGCTCGCAGCAGTTTCGGGTTTGCCGACGGCCATGCGGAGACCTGGAAATGGAGTATTGAGACATTGAAGTTCTTCCGGGACTTCACTCAGTGGCGGCAGCCGACTCCGCAGACATATGAGGGCATTGAAGACCTCAAACGCATCCACCGCGGCTGGCCGGTACCCATCAAAGCCAGAAGAAGGTGAGGTTAGTAATTCGTTCTGGGATACGCAGACAAGTGGCCAGACAATCAGCATTGGTGGAACGGATAAGACAACACACCGACCTGCAGAGGCAGCTCGGGTCCTTGTCGGGGATTCCGGGAGTGGTTAGTTCGGCGCTCCCTTCAAACCAATCCCTCGAAGGTCGGCGCCAACAGATGACCCATTTCTATCCGCCCGAAGTAGCGAACTCCACATCGCCACAAACGTCAGGATGCTGAGGTCTTTCTGACCGCTCCTTACATAGAGCGACTTGTGTTTATACATACTTCCCCAAGACAATCCTTGATCTAAGCGCAAGTTCGGTCAGGGGAATCCTTAGAGGATCTGCTTTGCAAGGAGGAAACTGAGATTCCGCATCGGCGTGATGGCGAAGATGAGTAGTATCAAAAGGTACATAGCAAGCTCGAGCCTTTTCCTTGATTTTTAGCTTCAGAAGGAGTATACTTATTTTTGGACTTTCAATTCTATCTCACGATGAATTGGAGTATCGTCATGAACAAGCAAAGAGGTTTTACCCTGATAGAACTCTTGGTAGTCATCGCGATCATTGCGCTGTTGATGGCTATATTGACCCCCGTACTGAGTATAGCCAGGAAACAGGTAAGAGGAACTGTTTGTATGGCTGCTCTGAAGCAGTGGGGCTTATGTTATCAATTGTATGCAGCAGATTACGATTCCAAGCTTCCGTTCTTCATTGGTGGCACTGTCAATACTACCTACATGGAGGCGTTGCGACCGTACTATTCCGACATCAATAAGATGCGCACGTGTCCTGCCGCCACCAAAGTCTCGACTGGCAACCCGACCGGTCTTCAAGCTGAAAGCTATTTTGGGTACACGCGTAATGCTTGGCAAATCGATGTGGCTCAGGCAGAGTGGATGGCAGATACCGACTGGGGAATCGGCAGCTTCGGAGAGAACTCCTGGATTCGTGATGTGCTCGACCCAAGCGGCGGTCGAGATCCTTCGTATGTCGGAAATACGTGGGTGACCATAGACACGAAGAATATCAAGGAAACTCCGTTCATTGCAGATGCAAGGTGGAACAACGCCTGGCCGACCAACAGCAATCCGGTACCTGCAAGCGTAGCGACCGAGGAGCAAATGTATAACATAGGCAACTGGTCGCAAATAGTATGCTATGTCATGAGACGACACAAAGACGGCGTTAATGTCTGCTTCGGTGACGGGACCGTCAGGCACGTGCGAGCCGAGGACCTGTGGACCCTGAGATGGAATCGACAGTCCAGCCCCAGAGACGTTGGCGATGCTGTTGGCTGGTTGAAGCATTGGTGATGCTCATAGCCGCAATTGAGGTAGTAGATAGCAATCAAGGGCCTGTAAAACCGCCCAACTGTGGATTCTGGGGTGTGCCTGTGACAAGGGAACAGATTATCAAACGTGGGTCAAGCACCCTAATTTTGAATTCGTTCTGCTGACAACCAGATATGTTACGCCTGGAAACATGGACTTTATGTTATATCAACGAGCATCATTTGTAGTATTATGACTGTCGGAAATGTGAGTTTATGCTATGGGGGGATCGCAGCGATTCATGAGGATACACTCGACGCTTTGCCCGAAAGAACTGGACAAAAGGAAAAATAATCGCTATGAAGGATGGCGAAATGCTTCGCCATCCTGCACCATTGAACCACCATAGTGGGGCAGAAGGCAAAAAGACCTTGCTATAGGAAACGGCAAAGTATTTGATTAGAAGGCCTTGTTTGTCAGACTACTTTCAATACTCGTTGGAGTGTTACCGCCGCTATAATAAATCATTCTGCAGGTAGCCTATGTCAACAATCACAAAAAAAGAGCTTATCGACCGAATTGCCGAAAACACCAGTACAAAGGGCGTGGTGGTTAAGCCTGTAATCCAGTCTTTTCTCGATGAGATCATCGCTGAGCTCGCCAGGGATAACCGTTTGGAATTCCGTGATTTTGGGGTTTTTGAAACCAGGACGCGTGAAACTCATAACTCATTGGTCGTACGTACGAATCTCACGAGGCCCAATCACCACGTGTCTCTGTGCTAAGGAGTTAGGCTTGGTAACTTACTGGTCGAACAGCTCATAATGGTCATTTGCTTCATTTTTGCTTTACTGAATTTCTGCAATTGATCTGGCTGCCCTGAGCATTCGATACTTGTCAGCACTTGAAAGATTAGCGCACTTCCGATATAATTATCCGGTTTCCATAAGGAAATCCTAATCTCCACAAGCATATTTTTAAGAGGTTCACTTGCACCTTGCGGGCTTGTCACCACGAGTCTTGGGCCGGAGATGGCAGACATCTGTTCTTGAGGATGAGTATGACTGACGTCACACGCATCTTGAACGCGATCGAGCAAGGCGATGCTAAGGCTGCAGATGAGCTGCTTCCTTTGGTCTATGAAGAACTGCGTCTTCTGGCTGCTCAGAAACTTTCGCAAGGACGGCTGCGCGATAGGCTATTAAGGCCGGCATCTCGCCAGCATACGCTTTTGTGGATGGCCGTATCTGCGAAAAAGCTCCTGTCTTTTGTAACCAAACGGCGCAGCCCATCCAAGTCGAAAGTTCTCGCCAACGATTTCAGATTTCTGTCTTCCGATTTCTTTTACCACGAGATACGTTTCACGAGACGTGTCCTCAGCAATAGCGAAGGATGTAAAAAGTAAAATTGCGTAAGGAAACTTATCCCTTATGCACTTATGCTCTTGTGCACTTGTGCTCTGCTCTCCGCCGTGCTGAGAGAATTTTAGTTTATTGGCCAGACGGTGTGGTTTGTGCAATTTTATTTTTTACGAGGCTTTTTTCGTCGGCTCAGCTCATCAAAGATTGAACGTTGTGATTCCTGAATAAAGAAGCCGGTTCTTTTTAGCAGCTCTTCGTATTCAGCTTTCGATAAAAGCACAAATTCATCTAAATGTTCTTTAATATCCTCGTCCCAGTAATTATCATAATCAAGCTCTTCGGGATTCAGGTTCTTCACAAGGAGCGGCCCACTCGTCGAAAGAACATTGCCATCGTCGTCGGTCTCAATGGCAAATAAATCACCCGTCCTTTTATGCTTGTAAATATATTTATTGCTCATTAGCCATTTTTCATTTTTTGACAAGTCAATCTAAGAAAAATTCACTTTATTCAACGCTTTTGTCCGATAATTGTACTGTATATCTTATAGATTGTCTTCGTTTCCTCAAAATATGTTTGAAAAGTTACTTAACAAGTCAAATCAAGCACGTTCGGAGACACACAGAATAAAAATGTTAGCCCCCTGCACTGTAGGGGGTTATTTTAACTATATTCCATTCAAAATTGGCTAAATAAGATCAATTATCAGCCGAAAAGGTAACCTGAACTTACACTATTTTTCTGTTGACATCTTTTGAGTTTATCATTTTCGTATATCTCGTATAATTTACTTTTGAACTCTCTTGAATTGTCTCCATATATATTTCTGAAGGCTTCCCGACTTTTACTTATCATTCCCTTAGTGTAGTAAAACATTAAGCTTAACTTCAAAGCTCTCAATAATTTGTTATCCCAATTTTTCGAGACATACTGACCATTCGCACTATTAAGAGATCGAAAACGCATCGGATATGCCAATGCTCCTAATTTGTTTATTTCTTTAATCCTATAGTAAAAATATTCTGGCGTATCATTGCCGTCGTCAAAGTTGTATAGAACGTAAACCCTTATATCCCTAAATCCGTATCTTTGGGCCAGTCCTATACTCTTCTGTATATGCCCATCCTCTGAGCAATTGTCAAATGCAAGTCTCAATGGTTTTATTTTTATTTCTTTCAGGAGCTTGACTTTATCTTCGTCGAGTAATCTGCAGTCCAGTCCCTGATTAAAGTCGATCCCTATTATTCCTGCTTTCTGAAATTTCATTAGTCTCTTAGTATCTTTCTCAAAATTTTTTGATGCCAGCCAGTTATTATCCCAAAAAATTATTTTTTTCTTTGTAATATCAATATCTCTTGGCCAATTTTCTTTCACAATAAACTTCGGTTCATGCTTTTTAACAGCGCAGAAAGGACATTTCCTAGGGCATCCCCTTGTTGTGAAACTGAGTGAGTAAGATAAACCAGGATACCAAGAATAATCTGGAGGACAATTCTCAGCACCTCGAAGAAGTCCCATATGTGGCTTGAGGCCCGTTTTTTCCTTAATGTATTCCGGCATTAGAGTAGCCATAATTCCTCCTACTCGTATACGGGCGTTAGGGAACTTATTTTCGTAGTATCTTATTGAATCAATCACATAGTAAGCCTGATATGTAAACAAGCTTGTTATATATATAACATCGTAATGGTCTCTAAGCTTTTTATAACATTTTTCTTTTTCTTGAAATTCCTCAATTAGTTGATTATGAGGTGTATCCTTGACAAGTTGAACTATATCTCCTTTGCGTTTATGCCATGTTGAAATTTTCAAAAGACCCAAAGGAGGATAAGGATTATTATACGCTGGCTCGACAAGAAGAACATTCTTCATAGAATTATCCTTTTATAATTTACGTTTAAGAACAGCATTATGTATCTGATGTAAATATTCTGCCTGTGCTTTATTCATAGCTATCGTAACAGCTTCTACTTCGCCTCCGGGAATCCTAGGAACTTCTCCCTTCTCGACATAATCTCTGGCTATGAAGCGGCAAAAAGCTTCACCGATTAGTTCCGCATACATTGGTCGTGATATCTCACTCCTGAAATTCAAGTTATCTTCGAAATACTCACTAATCCCATGAAATTTTACATAAATCCATATTATTCCACTGCTTTCATCATACCGCACCCGCTGGGAGGGATTTACCCCTCTATCCGCTTCGATCCCTCGGAAAAATCCCCCTTTAGCCTTTGTCTTCTTCCGCCGTCCAATTTTTCCTGGTGGAGCAACCCTTACATTTGCAGTGGCTATATGCTCGCTGAATGTACAAGTTAGCGTTGCTTCCTCTTTATCTGTTTTACCCAAAACTCGAAAGTTTCCATAATATAGGAGTGGACGTTCGCGATGAGGTTGAAGTGTTACAGTGGGGTTTAGAACTTGGATATGAGTGGGGTTGCTGGATTTCACTTCGGCTTGGTAAGGACCAGAACCAATACCAACTATAGTCAGTGGGGCATAAACTGAAAAAAGCCTTTCTTTCTCGACCTCAAGGTTTGCATATGGAGGTTTAATCATTAATTCCTTTATCTTTTCATCCCCAACAAGGCCGGTATCGAGGCGCGTTTCAGAAAAATGTTCTTTTGCAAGCCTATTCAGCAAAGAACAAATCGCTTTATTTAGTTTATTCACTTTCTCCGAAGGTTTACGAACCGGTTTTACCTCAATTTGTCTTCTCTTCTCTTCTATAAAAGGTTCAAGAATTCTTTCTATCTCATTTTCCAAAACTCCACAAATTTCCTGTCGCCATTCGATTCCCACTCTATTAAGGTCAAGTAATGACTCTCCCTCTCTCAATCTTTTAGCCAGATTCGGCCACATCACTTCGCCAAAGAAAAAACATCCCGCCTTTTCACTCTGATACTTTTTAAAAAGCTGATTATCTAAAATAGCACCTGAGGTTTTGATTAGTAATCCTGCTTTTGCGAAAGGATTATTATATGGGCTTTCTAATTCCTCGTCGCTTTCGTAGATTTTCAACTCAATATTATCTCCGTAACCAGGTAGTTTTATAAACTGGTCAACCAACTTTTCTTTGACCCTTGGTGCTTTATATGAAATTGTCTTAAACATTTTCAAGCCCAATTTTTCCGGAGATTCAAACTCTAATATAACCTGCCTATTCTTTGCCGAATTAATATCTCGAAGAGCATAATGATTATTTATCTGAGGGAGAAATGTTTTTAGGGCTGGACATGTTATTTTGTCGTTGGTTACGGCTATTCTTACCGCCGTTCCATTCCCTTCGGTAATACCAATCTCTTCCCTTTCCTCCTTGGTCGGAGTATATGCCTTTTCAATTAGCATACGCTTTGGCTTGTTTGTTTTTTTATCTATCCACACTTCAGCAATTGATAATTTATCGTCTTTTATAGAGTAAATCTCACCTTTCCCCAAAGTTATAATCGCCTCTTTTAACCCTCTTCCAAATAATCCTCTAACACTTTTCCCCTCTTCAAAGCCGCTGGCTTCACCTGCAAATATCAAGGATTTCTCAAGCTTTTCCTTGTTCATTCCTTCGGCAAAATCTATCACCTCGAGCCTTTCACATCTACTCCCTTTTAACCTTCTAACGCGTATTCTAATTTCACCTTTACCTTTGATACTGTCTCTTTCGAGTCTTTTATAACTGTCATCACTGTTGGTCACAAGCTCTACTACTGCATCATATAAGTAACGAATGGTCGCATAACTCAGTTGTAGAGTTATCCTCGCGTCTATGGGGAGGTCTTGCGGCTCTTCAAACTTTCTTTCATTCATTTTTGGTCTTCTGTCGTTTAACTTTCTTACGCTTCGTCCAACTTTTTAGTAGCAAGCCCTTTTGCTCACGGCATTTTCCCAGGAAATCACAGAGTTCTTTTTCTCCATATTCGTTGCACAAATCAAAGCAATAATTAAAATTTTGTTCAAGGACCTTAGGTGGTGTTTCAAAGGTAGAGATGATTAACCTTCTGAATTCTTCTTCAGTGATAATAAAGTTTTCTTTGTTTTCCTGATATCTCTTATATGCTTCACTTTTCTTTAGGTATCTAAGTACAGTATCACCACGGTCGCGAGTTTGTGTTGGACGTAATTCTCTTGCTGGGCCTTGCTGCAATTCTTTTAACACCTCCTCAGCTACCCTTCTTCCCAAAGACGTAATTTGAAATCCATTTTTTTCGTTTCCCGTTACCCATCCGTTGTCTCGGCAACGTAATATCTCGATTTTAATCCTGGCCCCATCAGGCCATTCGGGATATCTTTGCAGGCTAAAACGTTTTGGGAAGAGAGTAAAGCATTCTTTTACAACTCTTTCATATGCACATTCTTCGCCATTGTTTTCTATCGTTGATATTGCAAAAATAGTTAATTTTGTTAGGGATACCGAGGTATAAATACCTTCATCAAATGAGTTTCCCATCATGTTATTCCCAGACTCATTACCCTTTTTAACTACTACACTACCCAAATTCACAACTTCCGTCAATATAAAGAATTCCGCCTTAATCTGTGTAATTTATGTCTTTTTATCGTATCTGTGGTTGCGATTCCGTATGCCTGCATCCCAAATCAAGGTAGTAACCGCTCTTCTCGTCGCCTCAAAGTTGTCCGTCCCGCTTCCGCCTACAAAATTATATCCCGCTATTATGCCATACCCCAAAAATAACCCCACGTGATGCGAGTCTCTCGAAAACTTAAAACTACCACCCCGGCTAAATAAAATCAAGCAGTTTTTCGGCGAAAAGATACGAAAATCAAAGCTGACCTTATCCGTTCAAACTCCAGCGAATAATCTCGTTTTGAATTTCAAATTTTGCTAATTCGTGCTGAGGGCTTCGATATACGCTTCACACTTCACGAGACACGAGCCACGAGCGACGAGCCACGATTCACTAGCCCATATCTCCGCCTAAACAGATCAGCCAGTCGGCTTAATCATAAGTAGGCAGCACCAAGCTGCCGGGTGGTCGAAGTCAGATTTCTATGACAAAGCCTGTCCTGAGCGAAGTCGAATGGGCTTGCTTTGAGAATAGAACCTGCCAAGAACACTATACTGGCTAAATCTGTTTAATCTGTGCAATCTGTGGCTAAAAAAATTCGTGTTCATCCCGTGAGATAGGCATAGCCGAAGGCTCGAAGGGGCAATTTCGTTTGATTTCACTTGATTTCTAACGCAAAATTTGGTATAATACCCACATGTTAGCCAGAAGTCTAACGCAAACCGCGACCAGGCGATAGATATAGCGGAGAATCGCACGAATCGTCCCGCACCAAAACGACGTGCCTTTTTGGTGCTGGACACGCCAAAAAAGTATTATCTGTCAAGCCACATGAGGTTTTGAACATTTGAATTTGAGTAATTTGGATTTGTTTAGGATTTCGAGTTTAGGATTTAGGATTTCGGCGGCTGAACAGGGCCGCCGCTCTACATCTGTCGAGAATCCTCTACAAATCGCCCTATTTTTATGCAAAACAAAGCCAATGTTAAAATAGGTAATATGAACATAACCTCAGCAATAACATTGAATTATATCAATGAACTACGAACCACGAACTATGAACTAATTATGAAAACAAAGCCAAACAAACCCAATTTCAAAATAGGCAAAATGAACATAACTTCAGCAATAACAGTGAATTATATCAATGAACTACGAACCACGAACTATGAACGATTATGCAAAACAAAGCCAATCAAACCCAATTTCGATGGGGGGGGGTGTAAGACGAACGTGAATTTCTTTGCAGAAAAAGGGTTATGAAGATGAGCCTCAAAACAGCGAAACTTAGAATCACTATGATGATGCTGGGGCCTGGGACATTAGGTTTGGTTAACTAACAAATAAAAAGCCCCTGCGTTGCGGAGGGAGAGGAAAAAGCGAGACATCCGCAGGGGCTTGAAGACTAAAACTATATTCAAATTATAACCTGTCTATTCGATTAGGTCAAATGTTTTTTTCTACCTAAAAATTGATAGTTTCGTGCCCGCTCACTGGTTTGGATATGCTGGCAGGACTGGTCCAGGAAATTTCGGCATGCGAGAAAGATGATAAGAAAAAAATAACTTGCTACATGATTTGACCATACTTTAAACACAAACAAAAGCGACATCAAGATAGCATCTAATGCACCGGCAAAGGAAAAAGATTGATGCTTTGTCAGACTCCCGGCTTTCTCATGATAAATGATTCGTATGCACTTAAGGCACAACACCTTTCGCTGGTTATCAGGGGGCAGTTTCAAATCATTAAAATCAACATTGCTGTCATTATTGCCATCGGTGCCGCCACCGCCGCAGAATGAACTGCTGTCGCTTCCAGGATAGCGTCCGGCAAATATAGCTAAATCCGCAAGCCCATCTCTATCATCGCCATCAAAGTCTCCTGTAAAGAATTACCGTGTTGGTTTAGGATAAGCCGCGACAGACCGAACAACGGCTAACAAAAATGCAACAAACATTACTCCCAAAGATGACATGTAAACTTTCTGTATATAATGACTTAGAAGATTAAGGCTGACCGACATTGTTGTTTTCGGTCATAGGCGAATTTTATCTTGCTTTCTTCCTCAAAAAACGGGGGGATGATAGAAACACCATGCATTTTCTCTGGATTAGGCTTAATCTGCTTTATGAAATAAAGATGATTTTGAATATGTCACTGAAGCCCTAAATTTAGAATATTTATCAACCTGTCAAGAAAACTAATAGTTAAGAACTTGCCTAAAACAACTGCCACGAAGGTATCATTTCGTATCCTGCCCTAAGCTCGTCAGATACTCTCAAAATCTCGATGGAATTATATCATTAGGCAGAAGAAGCTCGGTTGGCGCTTGGTGAAAAATGCAGAGACAAACCATCGATGACATTGAAACTTGAAGGAAATACTATCGCCGAGTTCGTAATCCCGACCTTCCTGTTCTTGGGCTATCTGTCTTCACCGGCAGGGAGTTTATAGCCTCGTTCAGATGACTCAGAGATACTGTTTGCTGCCCCAGAGAAAGAGACTAAGAAAAGATGGACCCTATTCTCACTATTACATCGCGGTCGCAATTGGCCGAAGCGGTTTTGAGCGAAAGCGGACAGGATGTAAACCTTTGCTATCAATGTAGGAAATGCGCGGCTGGCTGTTCAATATCGTACGCCATGGACTATAAGCCTGTTCAACTTATACATGCCATCCGTCTCGGTATGGACGACCTCGTTTTTAGTAGCAAAACAGTCTGGCTGTGCGCATCTTGTGAGACATGTACTACCAGGTGTCCGCAGGAAGTCGATGTTGCGAAAGTGATGGATGCAGTGAAAATCATCGCCCTCAGACAAGGACTGAAGCCCGCTATTCCACAAGTGGCATCTTTTTACAAAGCAGCTCTGGCCAATATCAAGAAATGCGGACGAATGTTCGAACTCGGTATGATCGTGGGTCTAAAACTAAGGACATTCGAATTCTTCAAGGATGCCGGGATGGGAGTGAAAATGTTCAAGAAAGGAAAGCTCAAGATAGTGCCCAGCTTTAGAGGTGCGTGGACTACCTGGAAAATCTTTCGTCGCGTAAAGAGGCTCGAGAAGAAGGAATTGAAACACCTGACATGAAGCAATTCTCCAGCTATACACTGAACATATGCATTGAAGAAGCGAATTTCTCCTGTTGAGATATTCAGGGAGGATAATGGATAATGACGATGAAGTACGCCTATTATCCAGGTTGCTCACTTCACTCGACCGGCGCCGAATACGACGTATCATTTCGGGCCGTCTGTGAAAAGCTTGGTATCGATATTGAGGAGATAAAGGGGTGGATTTGCTGCGGCACTTCTACAGCGCACTGCACGTCCAGGCTTTTGTCACTCGCACTTCCTTTTGAGAATCTCTGTCTGGCGGAAAAAATGGGAATGACCGACCTTGTCGCTTCGTGTGCTGCCTGTTTTGCCCGATTGCGGACCGCGATATACGAAGCAAACGAGGACCCTGAGATAGCCGGTCACATCAGTAAGGCCCTTGATAAGCCGCTTCCCAAATCGGTGAATGTATTAAGTCCCCTTGAGATATTCTGCGACCGGGAAAGTATGGCCGAAGCGGTTACAAGGCAATTGCCCGAACTAAAGGTCGTGTGCTATTACGGTTGTCTTCTCACAAGACCTTCAAAGGTGATGCAGTTCGGCGAGTGCGAGTATCCGATGGCTATGGACGAGTTGCTTAGCTCATTGGGAATTACAACGCTTGACTGGTCGTACAAAACAGACTGTTGTGGTGGGGCTCTTGCGATGACTCGCACCGACGTAGTTCTCAAGCTGACGCATGATATATTTGAGGAAGCCAAGGCAGTGGGGGCAAACGCTATTGCCGTTGGGTGTCCTTTGTGTCATGTCAATCTGGACACACGACAAGTGGAGGTTGAACAGGAATACGGCGCTCAGTACGGCCTGCCAATATTCTACTTTACACAACTGATGGGGCTGGCGCTGGGAGTGGCCACGGAAAAATTGGGATAGCAGAAACAATTTTTCAGCGCAGACGAGTTATTGTCCGGCTTTTGCAAAGGATAGTTCGTATTGAGATAGAAACGGGAGGACAAGTAAGTGGCTCAAGGAACACACAAGAAGGTTGGGGCCGTCTTGGTAGTTGGAGGTGGTGTAGGAGGTATGCAGGCTTCGCTCGATCTGGCTGAGGCGGGTTATAAAGTCTATCTTGTTGAAAAAGGTCCATCAATCGGCGGGGTGATGGCACAGCTCGACAAAACGTTCCCGACCAACGATTGCGCGATGTGCACTCTTGCCCCCCGCATGGTCGATTGCGGCAGACATCTGAACATCGAGAAACTGACTTATTCTGAGTTTGAA
>Ga0209635_10003857_pt1 | contig 11732 bp, 10 predicted proteins | sample DeeMarSWOR230_32_FD_187463 | JGI IMG/M metagenome (GOLD analysis project Ga0209635, IMG submission 187463) | Marine sediment microbial communities from White Oak River estuary, North Carolina - WOR-2-30_32 (SPAdes) (version 2) | ecosystem: Environmental > Aquatic > Marine > Intertidal zone >...
TATCTTACGCATTGTACGAAGTACGCGAGTTCTTTTAGGTAGTGTCTATAGAAATCAAATGGCCTGCCTATTAGAAGTTGAGTAGCGGTTCTTATAGTGCTAGGAGGGTTCTGTGTTGCAGAAGCATGTCCAAAAGTTCCATGTAGGTCGACTCTGATTTCATATTTTTGGGAGAACCATCCAGCGTTGACGATTGCTATCTGTCCAGACCAGAACTTGATGATGCAAATTGCGTAATCTTCAAAATCCAGGTTATACCTATAGCCCGTATAGCTCGTTACATCGGAAATTTCACCAAAGTACCATCGAACCAGATTTATCATATGAATACCCACATCCATTAGGGCGCCTCCACCAGTCAACTCTTTTTTGAACCACCAAGAAGGGACGCGAAGAGGTGCATCTCCTTTAGCTCGATGGAGAAAGGGCCCAGGTCCTATATGTGTGGCGTAGCCAATTTGTATTTCACCGAGCTCACCACGTTGAATCATTCGCTTGAGCGTTCGAAACGAAGAAGAAAATCTAAATGGATATCCAATCATTAACTTCGTCCCAGTTCTTCTCGCTGCCGAAATGATTCGTTTCCCTTCCGCCACGTTTTTAGCCAAAGGTTTCTCTAAGAATACATCTTTTCCAGCCTCCGCGGCTTCTTCAGCGCAAGAGGCATGAAGATGAGTGGGTAAGGCAATAATGACGGCTTCGACGCTTGGATCATTGACAAGTTGTCTGTAATCACTAAAAGCTTTCTTAACACCCATATTTCTGGCGATATTTAGCGCCTTCTTCGAAACGTCAGAAACGGCTTCGACCTTGGCGTGTTCCAAACTTAAGCAGTTACGAAGATGAACCATACCCATATTCCCGAGGCCGATTACCCCGAACCTCAGCGTTTCCATTAATATGGGCTCCATTCACGTCAGTTCTGTACTCAACAGATTCAGCTTAGTGAGAAGCATATAAGCAGAATACGTCAACCTGTCTATAGGCCGTTTTTTAGGGTATTTACTCTTAAAGGAGCTAGGATTAGCTCCCCGGGGTATTAAAGCATTATTTCCTATTCCTTCTTGGTTGGCCAACATGATATGTCTGACCGAACTTGGGTTAACACCAGCTATTCTGGCTGCAGCGACATCCAGCGCTACAGGATCTCGACTAGCCATCACGAGACCTAGCTTGCAAGGTTGACTGCCAGATACAATGATTCCGTCAAGAATGCATAGATCAAATTTCATAATTTTATTCAGGGCAACGATGATTTCGTCGAGCATTCTGTGATACTTGAATTTGTTAGGATATGGGTTACAGCCAAAAATGTTCTTTAATGCGCAGGAAATTTTAGTCTTTATCATATACTTTATCTTTGGAACGTTTATTCTTAGGTCAGCGTTCTGGATTATCAGGGGGACATTGAAAGAAAACGATTGATCTTGTACTCTCACATTTACTTCTTTTGCGGTTTCTTCGGAAAGATTAACTAATGTCACATCATGATGATTAGCCATTTTCTCATATCCCAGTATCTTGAAGGCATACTCGCACTTCATGGCTGAAGCATCAGACTCAATAACTGAAACATTTACGTTATGAGAAACCTTATGACGGATTATGTCAATCAATTCGGCTACAAAATTTGGGTCCGTCGTTTGTCCTGTAGAGTAATCCCAATAATAGCACAAGTTAGGCTTTATCACAACATTTCTGATTTCTTTTTCAAAGGAGTATTCGATCAAATCTAGAGACTTTTCGATAGCTTGTTTTATATCAGTATTTGTGCGTCTACGAGCTTGTACGTAACTAACCAAACTCATGGTTGCTTCACTATGCCTGTGTATGCACTTAGATTACAGCTCACATAGTAATAGTGGAATTGTAATCGAACTCCGCAAAGCGAGATTATCTAGCTTATATATGATGCATAAGTAGAGGAGAAATTATATGTTTGTATAATGTTTAATTCAATAAGAAAAGTTCAAGATATTGCTTGGCGATTCTGCTCCAATCATTATTTTGTCTGACATTTTTATAGGCATTATTTACTAATCTATTACTGAAGTTCGGGTTATCAACTATATGGAGTATTTTTTCTGCCAACTCGCGTGGGTCTCCTGGAGTCACAAGGACACCATTCTCACAATTCTGGATGACTTCTTTCATGCCACCCACCCGTGAAGCTATAACCGGCTTCCTACAGCCCATAGCCTCCAGTAACACAATGCCAAATCCTTCACCATAAAGCGATGGAAATACACAGAGATCGGAAGCCATGTATGTTGCTGCTAAATCGTTTTCGACTAAGGGCCCTTCAAAGTGGACTTTATTCGCGACACCTAATGAGGTTGCAAGGTCTTCCAAACTTTGTCTCATACTTCCTTTTCCGACAATATAAAGTCGAGCGCTAGGAATTTCCTGCACAACGTACTTGAAGCTCTTCAGCAAAACATCAATTCCCTTTATGTTCTCAAGACGTCCTACGAACAATATTTTGGGACTTCCACTGAGTATCCTGCGTGGGGTAACCCTTTTAAATCGATCACAGTCGACTCCTAAGGGCATTACCCGTAAAGATCTCAAACTGAATCCAGCAGCAATTTTTTTCATGTACTGGCTGTGAACTATCACAGTGTCAAATATGTTTCGCTGGGGTAAGAAGAACGCCCTCTGTAGGGAGAAAATGGATGAAGACTTTTCTAGATCTTCCGGGATCAGTATTCCACCGTGTAAGTCCAACGTCAACTTCTTTCCTCCGATTTTGGAACTGAGCATAGGTAGAACTCCGTTATGGATTGCTGGGGGAAAATTAAAATGCACAACATCACAATCCATTAGGCGATGTAAATTCTTAAGGTACATAAGATTTCCTTGAAGAAAAGAAAATATTTTTGCAGACAAACAAACGCCTTCCCAAGGTCGAAGACGTATGATTTCGCATCCCGGTAAAAGATTATTGAGTTTAATGGCGTCTGGTTGAGTGGCTGGTACAAATACGACTACACGCACACCAAGTTTGATCCATTCTTTCATAAGATGGTATATGGCGATCGTTGGGCCTCCAATATGTATAGGATACACTCCCAATGTCAAGCATGCAATCTTCATATTAATTGGTCACCTCATTCCACTTTTCTAAGACGTACATGGACGCTTAGTTAATGAGGCTCTTTCCCTTCCACTCCTGTTGAGAACTAACGTTAAGAAGTTGAAGAATAGTAGGAGAAATGTCAAGCACTGATCCTGTAGTTGACTGAAGATTAAGTGTAGTTGCAAACATAGCCCAAGAGCTGAGCGCTGATGCGGTATAACCGTGCAGCCCCTTGAAAAAGCCCTTGTAAAGTGGGTGAAAAAAGTTGGGAAAGATCTCTACTGAAGGGTTAACAAGATATATCTCTTGGCCATAGATTTCAGTATTAAAGTTTAGTCCGTTGTCGTCTCTCTCAGTTGAGGTAAGGAAGTGCCCATATGTAAGGTCTGAGAGAGATGACATTATTTCAGTGCGAGCCTGATTCGAGAAGAACCAGAATCGTGCCATGGTAGCATCAAGAAAGACCAGATAGTCTAAGCCAAGCTTCGGACTAAGCGTTTCCAACACGGCCAGCAGATCTATCCTACGCTTTATGGGAAACATACCATGATCAGAGAAAAGACACAAACCGTCTGCTTTCTTAGCCAAGGCGTCCACTCTATCCAATAAAGTTAAGATTCTATGGACTAATTGATCGGATTTTGGGCCAAGTGAGTGGCCGAGACCATCTAATTCTCCTAGATGATAGATAATAATATCAGTTCGTTCATCCTTTGGTAAAACCAAGTCTTCGATCTTTCTACAACAGCAATAGCGGTATCTAATGTCATACTCTTGTAGAATCCAGAAGAGCGAGGGAGGAGCTTTTAATATAAATGGCGTAGTTACATCAAAATTCCTACACGAGAAGACTTTTGTAATTGCAGTTGGAAGTGCAGGGTTGAGTGAAGATCGATTGGTCAGAAACAGCATACCTGTCTTCACTCCGTATAAAAACAAACATCTCATGATCCATTGTATCCGTCTAATTCGAAGTGACCGAGGGACATAATCGCTTTTAAGCACCCATTCGGCCCAATACCCGTGATCATGAGGATAGCTACTTGTCCATATCGATGGCATTATCCCTGCACTGTATCCTAACATCGAACGTAGGGGAACAACACTGGGAAAAGTACGTTCTAGTGCCTTCTGTATCAAGGGGTATCTTGTATAACAATAACCTAAGGCATCAGCAAATATCGCTATAAGCATACTTATTTCCCCTTGTCCTTACTAGCCTCATTCGTGTCAGCAGGTAAAGCTAATTGGTAAGACGTAAATTTCGCTTGACAAGAGCCGGTTGCGGAGAGTAATTGAAAGTTCTAATTAGATCTGCTTTAAATTCATCCCAATCTCGCGGCTTCATATCCCCGACGCGAAGGAAACGAATGGCTTTCTTATACGTATTGAGCAGCGGGTTATGGAAAATAGCTCTTGGCTTTCTAGTCATAATGGATGTGAAAATCCTGAAGTTGAGGGGGTATTGATATCTCGACTCAATCAGATCGATAAGATGACCGCATGTGCTAATCTTAGTGATCTTCAAACCCTCATCGAAACCGTCCAATAGAAGAACACGAGCATCCTCAAACGTTTCGAGGTTTGGAAGATGATTTCCTAAGGAAGTAAACATTTGAACCCGTATATCGTAGTCGGGACAATATTGTTTGCGAAAAACAAGGTAAGAATCTAGGTATGCTCTCTTAATTCTGGAAATAGCCGATTTGAGAAGTTCCTTATTTATCGTAATCCCTTTCACCGTGACGCGTTCTATCGCTCGTAGAAGATCTATGGAGCGATTCAAAATAAAAAGGAAGCCTTCGAGTGGATAAAAGTCTTCTATAGTAATCTCTGGGATGAGCGGCCGAAGATCCTCTCCAGCTAGAATCATACTATTGTTCTTGAGGTCATACATGTGATGAGACTTGTCAAGACCTGATGTCAATCTCCATACCGGATAGACGCCAGCGTTAATCTCAGGTGATGGAATCTTAGACGCCATGAACTTTTCGAATCGGCTTTTTATAAAAAGATCATAGTATGATTTCGAAACGAGGCAGATGTCGACATCAGTCGATTTGATATTGTCTTGCGGACGCGAACGTGCTAGTGATCCGACTAGGTATATAGACGATAGCCTAGATTTATTCTCATCGTAGAAAACTCTGCTAAAGTCTCTTACTTCTTGAACAATCCGCTTCAAAAGCTCACCAGCTACTGAGGCCTCTGTGAAACAGGTAAATCGTGGAGGGGTTTAACCTCAAGGGTTAAGTTAAGCAATGCATACTATGATGTAAACACCGTGAAAAAACTTCGTCTTTAAAGTAATGGTGGGAATAGTTACTACTTACGTTGAGATTGAGAAATGAGAAACTAGTTGGAATTAATTGCACCTTTTCTGAGGCCTAAACACTTATAGAGGAAAATGAAATCTATTCGTATATAACACTAAGCAGACTGTTCCCTGGCGATTTCTAGCTAGCTTCAGTGTTTCTTAGCTATATAATCGAGTAAATTTTCGTCTAAAGATATTCAGCAGGGACATAACTAGAAGTCGGATATATCTAGACGTTTTTATGTTCTCTTGTATTTGTAAATCCATCTTAGCGGCTAAAGTTCCAAGTCTGCGTGAAAACCTATAGACCTCAATTGAGTCAAACAGCGCCTTTTTAAGAACTTCCTCGGACTGATGGTGATCTTGTTCAGATTCGCTTGGGAATCCAACCATAAATTGTGTGCCAAGCAAGATGTTGGGGTAGTTCTTATTGAGAGTCTGAATAATTGGGACATATTCTTCGATTGTGTATCTTCGTCCCATTATTTTTTTAGGATTCTGTTGCTACCCAACTCGACGGAACTCGCTATGTATCGAATCTTTCCAGACGATAAAATCGGTTTCATCTCGTTATACATTTCTATTAGCCAGTATGGGTTGACGTTTCTCAAACTTAATACATACTTTCCTTCTTCTTCTGTTATTATATTCAGCAAGTCTACAAGCGTACATCCTCTGTCTCTGCCATATGCGCCTAGATCCGTTCCAACTAGACGAAAGTCTTTGAAACCCAGTTTCAGCCCTCTATTGAATTCAGATGCAACTTCCTCGATACGCTTGCTCTTGGTTTTTCCTCTCGACAATCGAATAGCGCAATATGTACAGCCCCCATAACAGCCGGTCGAGGCTTTAATAAAGTATGGTAGCCCGTATTTACTGGTGTTGACTATGGGGTGATTTCTCTCAAACGGCCATAGTAGATTTCTTGGAAAATCGATTACTCGTCTAATCTTACTGTTTTTTTCATGTTTTGGTAAAAGGAAATTTGCGTTTACGTTTTCAGTCGGTTCCTTGACTGCCAGAAGTTTATTTAGCTTCCACACGTCTTCCTCGCTTAATGTAATATAATTATGGTTTAATGCGTTTGGATTGATCTTGGGTAAGCATCCCCAAGGTATGAGAATCGCGTCCCTCTGCATCTTTGACTTGATGTGTCTTATCGCTTCGAGAACCTCAAGCTCTGATAGCTTGGTAAAACCGCAAGTTCTGAAGAATATCAAATCCGCTTCTTTCAAATTTTCGGTGATAATACAGCCGTTTCTTTTAAGAAAAACCTGTACTCTCGCCGAGTCGATATGGCTTTCAGGACACCCAAGACACAACACGCATATTTTTTTTCTCGCGGCCCCAAGCTTATCAACAATATTCTTGAAAGAATCGGATTCTTCCATTTGTGACGCCTCAACGAGTTAGCTAGTAAAGAACTTTCTAGCAAAAACTAAGAAATTGGTAGCTGAAGGCATCGTCTTATGATATAAAAGAACTCTAGTTCGTCTCGAAGCTTAAATTCCAGAGCTAGCTAAAAGAATCAAGTTATAGTCTGCTTTGTGCTTCTGTAATATTTCTGATACCACGTTACAGTCTTTTGTAAACCTTCATCCAAATCAACTTTGGGTTTGTAACCCAGTAGTTCTGTTGCTTTACTTATGTCTGCTTGAAAGCTAGTAACTTCACCGAGCCTATTCTTTTTTATTAAGATACTATTTTCCCCACCAAGAAGAGACCTAATTTTCTGAGCGACACTGAGTAAATTTGTCCGTTGGCCTGAAGCTATATTAAATGTTGTATTTTTTATGGAATCAAACTTCTCGCCGATTAGAATCATGCCGTTGACTGTATCATTAATATAGTTGAAGTCTAAGGCTTTGTCTTCTCCGTAGACCATAAGATCACGGTTATTCAATGTCTGTTGTATCCATAACGGTATAACCCTATCGGAATCATCATACATTCCATAGACATTCGATAATCTCATAATCACAAAATCTATTCCATAAGCCTTATGATAGGCATGAATCAGGCTTTCACCGTATATTTTCGAGGCAGAGTACGGGCTTTTGCACTTCTCTACATTTATCATATTTTCGCTGATAACTCCGGTTTGTATTACATCTCCATAGACCTCTCGTGAGGAGGCAAAGACTAATCCCTTAACGTTTCTCCTTCTAGCAAATTCTAATAGGTTAAAGGTACTCACAGCATTTTCGAGGGATAAAGAGGGAGTTTTAACTAGATCATAGACTCGAGCGTTAGCTGCAAGATGGAAAATTAACTCAATGTCTTTAGGAAGATTTGCCAGCTCTTTCGTTTTCAAAATATTGACTATTGATGTATATTTATTCAGTGATTTATTCCAATTATTCTTCCTTCGATCAACACCCAGTGCAACGTGCCCTTTTTTAATCACTGTTTCAAAGAACCGTGTGCCAACCATACCTGATGAACCAGTAATTAAGATATTATTCATAAGACATTCCTCACTTTTATAGCAGAATCTATCGTTTCATTCATCAGCTGAGTATCTGATGGTATACTTCTGCAGTTTTCTTCCAAATATTATCCCATGATAGATGGAGTACCTGCTCCCTTGCTTTAGCACCATAATTTCGTAATCGACATTCATTCGTTAGCAGCCAAGCAAGCTTATTGGCCAAACCTTTTACATCAGTAGAATCATTTAATACGATCCCATTTTCTTTATCGATCACTATACCTCTAAGACCCACTATTCTTGAACAGACCACAGGCATACCACTTGCCATAGCCTCAAGAACACTCATTGGTAGGGATTCATAGGAAGAAGGAAGTACCAAAATATCACACGTAGATAACGTTTCAAATAGTTTAGATCCAAAAATCCTTCCTAAGAAGGATACCCGCTTAGATAGTCCCAAACTTAAGGTGAGGTCTTCAAGCTCTCTACGATAGGGACCATCTCCTGCAACTTGTAGCGTTACATCATGGCTGAGATGGGTTAACGCAAACAGTATATACTGAATACCTTTATACTTCTCTAATCTACCCAAGAAAAGGAGTTTTTTCCCATATCTTGTCCTTTTGATTGCAAAGTATTTGGGATTTACGCCATTAGGGATATAGACAGTTCGATCTCTGACATCAATTCCTAAGTACTCTAGTATTCTTACTTCGGCCGGTGAGGTAATGATTATCTTAGACATCTGATCGATGATGTACTGGCCAATTTGGCTGTAAACTCTGTGCGATTTCATTCCAAGTTTAGAGGCTCCTAAATGAGGAGTCATCACACAAGGAATTCTATTAATCTTTCTTGAACAAGCAACGGCCAAAGGCGCAAAGGATTGATACTCTAGGACGTGAATGAGATCGTAGTCTTTAACTCGAAGAAGAGCTTTGAACAGAGCAGGTGAAAAGAAGTAAAGATCTTCTGGAGCAAACGAGCGAAATCGAAACATTTCAATTCCATCAATAACTTCGTAGGTTGAAAGCTTGCCAGTTGCGTCTGTCGTGAAAATGGTCACATCCTCACCATCCCCTAACATGCATCTAGAAATAGCCTGTGCGTATCGTTCTACTCCCCCTATATCGGGAAAGAACCGGGGTGTGACCATTAACACTTGCATATTATCAAGACCAGTCTATTTTGTATAACAGAAATCTTATTTGCTTGATAGTAGAGTAGCTAGTAAACAAATGAATACACCCGCCAGAAATTTCAGAGATGCTGTTTTATCAGCTTTACTCTCTCTATAACTGATGTCGCAGGTATTCTCGTTACACTATAGCCTAATTTAATGTAAACCTTAAATAAGAGCTCACAAAGCCTTATGGCCGTCTTTTCATCTTCTCTTCTACTAGCGTCTGTTACATAACATGGCAAAGGCTCTAAAAGAAAAATCCCTCCGTATCTTCCTTTACTCAATTTCAACAATTCGGTTGGTGGTTGCAAGTCATTAAGATAGTAATAGGCTAACCCGTCAGGAAGGCCTCTATCAAGAAACACGATTTTATCTCCCGGAAGTCGCACTTCAACTTCCAACTGCTTCTTCATAACTTTTCTTTGAAACTCATCTAAATTCATCCATGGGAGTTTATCACTATCCTTTTCCAATTCCTCGTTTATGATGTTTCGCGCAACTTCTGGCACGATATAAAAACCTTCGCTCTTTAAGTACTCTAAAGTCGTCGTTTTACCACTCCCTGGACTTCCTGTTATAACATACACTTTTTTTTCTTCAATCTTTGATGTAAGACATCGCCTCAAATTTAGTGCTTTATTCTTAGTAGGAGTCAAAATATTGCATAGCTCCTTCTTATCCTACCCTTACGTCTGAAAGGTACCTAATTCTGATGCATCTAAACCCTATATGAAAAGTACTGTCAAGTTTTGCTTTACTTATTGTTTATTCACAATGCCATGCTTAACGTTTAATGTTCTCTCGAAACGGTATGAAGAATTAGTATTACGGCTGATGATTTCAATTTAAAGGCGTCCTAAAAACCCGACAACCCATCAACAGCAGGGCAACTGGATCAATATATCACCATAGATCAATTTCTGAAAGTTGCTTGCTTTTCATATCCTCTACAAGGTTTAGGGCGTGAATCGCAAATATCGTAGGCCAAGAGTATAGTCTCTTAATCCTGTATTTAATGAACTTGAGGTCGAATTCGACGAGATAGAAGCCTCCAGATGACGCTTCTCCTAGGCAAACATGTTGTGTGCTTAGTAGGTATCCCAAGGCTTTCCTAAGGGCAGCATTATAGATTTTTTTCCCAGTTTTACGATACATAATACTCCAAAGTCTGATTGCTTGGGCCACCGCGCTTGTGTCTACGCTTGAAATAGGATTGCCACTGTTAAACCAATCAGGAATGCTTCCATCCTCTCTCTGAATTTCAATCAACCAGCGAAGGGCCTTTATTGCAGCATCAAGAAACGGTTGTCTTCCTAATTGCCCATATGCATACAATAGTCCTTCAGTAGCGTAGCAATGTGTATGTGAAAACGAACAGTTACTTCCGGGGGTAACCCTAAAGTAGCCTTGGGCATCCTGTTGTTTCATGGTCCAGGAACACAGGCGTCTCACAACGTCGAGTAGAATAGAGTCCTTTTTCACCAAGTAAAACTTGATCAAACCTATTGAGATCTTTCCGTGGTGGCATCCGGAAAACCTGAACCACGTTTTACGCATACTTAGGTTTTTAGGAAAATGAAGCCTGGTTCTACTCGCGACAAACGTTCCTGACTCTACATTGTAAGATGGTTTAAACGAACCATCTGCGTTACGCATTACTTCAACTAACCATTCGGAACCTTTTTCAGCAGCTTGAAGGTATTTCGTGCAATCTGTTCTTAAATACAGGTCTACAAGTGCTCCGATACATATCGCAGTGTCAAACGAAAAAGTTTCAGAGGAATATGACCCATCCGAGAGATTTTTTTTCCAAAGGAACCCCCCTGATTCGTCCTGCATCGTAACAATCCAGTCGCCTGCGAGTTTTGCTTCTTCTAAATACGTATTAGAACCTGTTCTCTGGAAAAGATCCAGCAATAATTCCACGCTATAAGCAGTGATTTCCGTATATACGTAATCGCATGTTTTTTTCCGGAGATCATAATAATTGTTAAAGCCTCCAAAGCTCGCCTTCTCACTCGGATCGAGATTATGAATTTTCGATTTAAGAAGCCAATCAATCGCTTGACTACGAGCGAGTTCCATGCGTCTGTTACGTCTCCTTATCGATAAACCCTCATCTATTTACGAAGCAGACCTGTGTAGCAACAGCTGATGGTATTGTTGCGCTATCTTATTCCATGTCATTCGCATCGCTAGTTTCTTGCCTTGTAAAGCTTGTTCTTCATACTTTTTGGAATTTTTACTATAATCTTCAATTATCCTCACATAATTTTCTGAAGTTAAAGCGAAATTAACGTATTTTCGCGCCGTATGTACAATCTCAGGTATTGGGGTTGCGATGACTGTTTTCCCTAATGCAAGGTACTCGAATAATTTATTTGGGGCCGAATAGTATGCTGCTGGATTGTTCAAATCAAAGGGAATAGTACAGATATCCATAGCTCCGATATAGTCCGGTACTTTCGTATATGGAATAAAATCAAGCCAAACGACATGTTCAGTTATACCTAGAGTATTTATGTACTGATGAAGTTGTTTAGCGGTTTTGGATCTTAATCCAGCTCCAACCAACAGAAGCTTGACATTCTGTTTTTTGCTTAACGTTTGTATCGCTTTAAGTAAGGGAAAGATATCTAGCCAAAATTCAACGCTTCCTAGATAGCCGATAGTAACATTGCCATCTAACGCAAGCTCTTCTCGAATCAAATCACGTTGA
>Ga0209635_10003861_pt1 | contig 11731 bp, 12 predicted proteins | sample DeeMarSWOR230_32_FD_187463 | JGI IMG/M metagenome (GOLD analysis project Ga0209635, IMG submission 187463) | Marine sediment microbial communities from White Oak River estuary, North Carolina - WOR-2-30_32 (SPAdes) (version 2) | ecosystem: Environmental > Aquatic > Marine > Intertidal zone >...
TGTCATTCATGGCAGGCAGGTTTGGCCGTGGCGCGGAAGCCCCTCTCGCCGAACCGGGAAGCTACGCCGTCAAGCTCACGGTTAACAGCCAAACATACACTGCAAAAGTTTCCGTTCGCCGTGATCCCATGCTACAGAGCAGATAGGTTCCATCCAGCAATTGAACTCAGGCTCTCAGAACGGCTGGGCTGCCGGCCGTGGAATCATTGCAAGAAAGGTTAGAAAAGAAAATTAAACTATATCTGGATTTCTCATCAGACTGGTATTAAAAACAAAACTGATTTAAGGCGCACAATTATTGTTTAGATGGTACAAGTCCATCTTAATTATTTTTTTAGGAACAGCCCGATCGCTCAAGGCAGCACCGAGTCACGACTTGGGTCCTGAATATTTGAATTCAACCCAAGAATATCCCGATCCCAGCTCATCTTTGTAACTTTTGCAAGCCGGACAAAGAGAATATTTTGGATGCTGCCCTCTCCTCGGAATGAATTTCTTTTTACATCGGAAACAGACGGCCTGTTTACTTGCTTTTCTATCCATGCTTTAAATGGTCTTTTCCCCAAAATAAATATGAAAAAATTTCTTCAAAAAGTTCCTACGACCTGGGGGTATCCCCCAGGTTTCGCTTATTCAAGCTCTTCAGGTAGGCTACTTTTTCTTCTTCTTGGCAGGTGCTTTCTTCGCCGCTTTCTTTGCTGCTGGCTTCTTTTTGGTCGCCTTTTTTGCCATTTCTTTACCTCCTTGTATTTTTTGATGCTTTCTTGATGGCATCATTTTTGTTGACCATATCAGCGTCCATGCTCTAATCCAATTTAATGATCAATATCCTTGGCTACCACTTTCACATCAGCTATAGTCACTCCGATTCCTTTTTCAATTTCTTCTCTTGTTTTCATAAAGCTATCCATCCGCAGTTCATAGTTGGAATTTATTTTTAACAGGACCAGCTTTCATTTTTATTCAATGTTAAGCTGAAATTCATAACAATTATATAAAACAAAAATAAAATTACAATTTTTTTTTTAAATGTAATCATTTTTATTTTTGTGATTCAAGAATAGATGAAGCATGGAATAAATAAATTCTCAGTCAGCGTTTGACTTTTCTGGCCTTTGGAGGGACCCAATGTTCGAGGAAGTGACTCGTTCCTTCAATTTCGTCGACCAGGTCTTGAAAAATCGCGCGCAGTTGTTCGTAGGGAAGAGTGCCGATGATCATCCGGCCGTTGATGATCACAGTCGGTGTTGATCGAATACCGTGGGCGTAGCGGTCTGAGGTTCTATCGTATTCTGTCCCGGTGTTGATGATTGTCTGAACTAAGCTCTGCGTGGCTGGGTCATCGAGGGCTTCTTCCACTCCGTACCTCCCCGCCAATTCTCGACGCCATTCAGGACTTCGGGCGGCATTAAAATTGGCGAAGATTTCATCATGGATGGGAAGAAACTGAGCCGGGTCATAGGCGGCCAGATAAGCCAGCTCACAGGCTCCAGGATGGATGTCCTTATCAACGACCGTGTTGCACTGGCCCTCCAAAGGAAAAAACTGGAAAACGACATTAATCTTTCCAGCGAACTCCTCTTTGAGCCTGTTGAGTTGCTGGGTGAGAAACAGGCAGTCGGAACAGAGAAAGTCTGAATACTCGATTAACTGAATGGGCGCATCCTCAAAATTCTCGGTGGACCGGACAGTCCAGTAAGGAGAGAGAAAACTCGGATTGCCCACCAGAGGGAGATCTCGGAACTGCTTGACAATCCTTAAGGCAACAGCTGACTGAGCTTCTTTTCGGACTTCATGATACTGAATCAGGCCATAGGCGCCGAGGGCGGTGATGAAAGCAAAAGTCACAAGCATCTTCAGCGACGGCCTGAAATATTGTCGAAAAAAACCTTCTTGGCCCCGTCCTATCCCGAATCTCCAAAACAGGAGAAAGCTCACGATGGAAAAGAAGTAGAATCCCGTGCAGAGCAGACACAGAGTGTGCAGGATGAAGACGGCGTAAACAATAAGTCCGATAACCCCCAGCCCATTCAGAAAGGCGATAAAGGCGTTGGTCCTCTCAAAACTCTCCGAAGGAAAAAGGGCTCCAAAGGAAACAAGGGCTCCGACGATGAGCCCGAAATATCCGAGCGGAATCCCGATCACTTGGGAAATAACGGAAAAGGCCGAACTATCGCAGTTGAGAAAAGGGCTGATGTCGCAGAACGATCCTTCAAAGATGGATTCGGGATAGTTGGCAAGAAAGAAGTGCCGGATGGTGAGGATGGAAAATACCATCATCCCGATTCCTGAGAAAAAACTCGTGATCCTGGGCCATCGCCCACCACCTAAGGTTAATGTCCGTTCCATCCTAAATCTCTCAAAATACCTTTCAGGAATAGGTCAATCTAGACTACTCATTTTGCCTTCGTAAATCAAGGAATTTTATGCAGATTTGACTAGTCAGTAACCTTATGCTATATATCATAATCAGCGATGGCTGACGTAGGATATGACAGAGAAAGAAAGAGATTCAAAGGAAGAGAAACAGGGTTCTAGTCCCCCTCCCGACTTTTTCCCGAAGCAATCCGAATTTTCCCATCAACCTCCTCTCGATGACAATCAAGTCAAACATGAATTCTTCTTGCTGGACGAAGCCAGTTCGCAAATCGCAGCCTTCACACCAGAGCTTGAGACTCAAAGAAAGAATGCTGTTAACAAAACGTTATCCCTTGAGATAAGGCTAGAAGCCTTCGAAGACATTTTTGAGTCTGAAATCGGCGATACTTCATTATCTCGAGCCCGGAATATCGAAAGAGAAGTGGGCTTGCGACAGGTCTTTTTAAAATTCGAGGGAGGAAATCCCACCGGAACTCAGAAGGACCGCATTGCCTTTGCTCAGGTTCTCGATGCCCTGCGCCGGGGCTTTGATTCGATCACAACGGCCACCTGCGGTAACTACGGAGTCGCCATGGCCTTTGCTGCTTCTCTAGGTGGCTTGCGGTGCATCATCTACATCCCAGAGTCCTACCACACAAAACGGGAAAAAGAAATAGCAGACTATAGTGCTGAAATCGTCCGAGTTCCAGGGGATTACGAGTACTCTGTGAAGATTTCACGAGAAGATGCAGAGTCCGAAGAAATCTATGACGCCAACCCTGGCGGAGCAAACACAGCGCTCCAATTGAAAGCCTACGGAGAAATCGCCTATGAAATCTACGACGAATTAAGGGATGCCCCCGCTGCGGTAGCCGTTCCTGTTTCCAACGGAACAACACTGGTAGGGATTTATAAAGGATTCCTGAGTCTCTACCGCCGCGGGAAAACTTCAAGGATTCCTAAGATGATCGCTGGTTCCTCCTTCGGGAAGAATCCGATCATCCACGCCTTCCTGAAAAAAACCTTTCGTTGCAATGACCTCCAACCTGAAAAGATCCGTGAGACGGCTGTCAACGAGCCCTTGATTAACTGGCAGGCCATTGACGGAGACTATGCCCTTCAAGCGATTCGTGAAACTTCAGGCTGGGCTTCCTACGCGAGCGATAAAAACATGATCTATTTTTCTCGCTTGATTCGAGAAAAAGAAGGACTCAGCATCCTGCCCGCATCCACCGCTGGATTAATCTCTATGCTCGATTGGAACCAAAAAGAAGCATTTCCCAACGACCGCTATTTGGTCATCCTGACAGGAAGAAAATGACAGATCCCCTTCCGGAAGGAAACGCAATAATTTTTTGCGAAGGAGCTTTTGGGACTCCGAACGGAAAGACAGCCCACGGCCTTGTTCGCCGGACGACCAGATACAAAGTCCTCTCTGTCATCGATTCTAGAAACGCCTCCAAGGACGCCGGCGAGGTTTTGGACGGCAAGCACAATAACATGGGCATCTACCCCAGCTTAGAAGAGACCCTCCAGGCTGCTCATGAAATCGGTCAAAAACCCACTCATTTCGTCATCGGGTTGGCCCCGGATGGGGGAAGGCTCAGCCCAGATCACCGTCAAGCCATAAAAGAGGCCATCCAAGCTGGCTTGAATGTTGATTCCGGACTTCATGACTTTCTTTCTGAGGACCCGGAATTCCTCGATCTCGCCCAAAGACACAACGTCCGCCTCCGGGATGTGCGCAAGACTCCACCCCGCAGGGAACTTCACTTTTTCAGCGGTAAAATCGAACACGTCAAATCTCTGAAGGTGGCTGTGCTCGGGACCGATTCAGCTGTGGGTAAGCGAACCACGGCCTGGCGGTTAGAGGAGGCCTTGTCAGAGAAAGGCTACAGTGCAGTTCTAGTGGGGACAGGGCAAACGGCTTGGATGCAGGGCGCCCATTACTGCATTATGCTCGACTCGCTTATCAATGATTTTGTTTCTGGAGAAATCGAACATGCCGTCTGGAGTGCCTGGCATGATCTCCATCCAGATGTCATCATCATTGAGGGACAGGGCAGTCTTTTGAATCCTGCCTACCCGGGAGGGTTTGAAATTCTCGCAGCAGCCAGGCCTGACGTCGTGGTTCTCCAGCATGCTCCCGCCCGCCAGGAATACGACGGCTTCCCAGGATACACCATCCAACCGTTAGAGGTCCAGATCAAAGCCATCGAAATCATCTCCGGCAAACCCGTCATCGCCATCTCCATCAATCACGAAAATCTCTCTGAGGAGGAAACTCTAAAAAGCTGTGAAGCCATAAGCAAACAGACCGGGTTGCCGACAGTGGATGTGTTGATAAAAGGCGCGGAAGAACTGGTCACTGCCTTTGTGCCTTATCTCCAACAAAAAAACATCGAGAAATAGAGCCATGGTTAATAAAACTTCAGACCCTCTCGCTGTCCTCAAAGTCATAGATCGTTTAGAGGTAGGTCCCACCCGCGTGGAAAAACGCGGTCTAATATCTCCGTACAAGGTTATTCAGAAAAAGGCAGTGGATGCCTTCGAGCTGATTTACCGATACAACGAGGACGTCTTTGACCCTGAGGAACCGGAATCGATCAACCTCGCTCATATGATTGCCGCTCAGGTGGCTTTCAATTATGGCCTTTTCTGCCGCAAGTTGATTTTCCACGGTTCCTATGACCAATCGGACCAGCAGTTCATCAAGGATATGACGATCAACACGGCTCGCGAAATCTACGTTAAGAAGTTCCTCGAACCCAATCCTTTTCTACTCGGTTCAGCCGCAGATCTTCCAGCCGTGAAGCGAGAATCATACCTTCAAGCCGTGATTTCCTTCAAGGGCAGGTCTTCTGACAAACAAGCTCATTGGGCCGTCGACAAGTCTCGATATGCCATCCTTTCCAGCGGTGGAAAAGACAGTCTTCTCAGTTTTGGCCTGATTAAAGAGGTCGGCCGTGAGGTCCATCCTATCTTTATCAACGAATCCGGACGGCACTGGTTTACCGCCCTCAACGCATTCAGATATTTCAAGAACCGGTTTCCCAAAGCCACCAAGGTCTGGACAAATTCCGATAGAATGTTCAACTGGATGCTCAGACACCTCCCCTTCATCCGCCCGAATTTTGCCAGTCTGCGTTCCGATGAGTATCCTATCCGCCTGTGGACAGTGGCTGTGTTCCTGTTCGGAGCGCTTCCTCTTTTGAAAAAGAGAGGCATCGGTCGGCTTGTCATCGGAGACGAGTTTGATACCACCAGCAGACGATCACATCAGGGCATCACTCATTATGACGGCCTGTATGATCAAAGCTGCTATTTTGATAATGCCCTGACTCGTTACCATATCCAGAAAGGCTGGAACATCACTCAATTCTCGATTGTCAGGCCTCTCTCGGAAATGCTCATCGAGAAAATCCTGTCTAAAAGATACCCGCATCTCCAGCGCAATCAGATGTCCTGTCATGCGACCCACATCGAAGGAAAAAGGGCTTTTCCTTGCGGCCAGTGCGAGAAATGTCGCCGCATCGTCGGAATGCTGGTCGCCCTGGATGTAGACCCGAAGCACTGCGGCTACACCGAAAAACAGATCAAGGCTTGTCTTGAAAGCCTGACCCAAAAAAGTGTCCATCAAGAAAGTTCGGGAGCCCAACATATGGCTTTCCTGTTAGAACAGAAGGGAGTATTCTCAAAATTCTCTTCAAGTATAAAAACAAAGGAGCATCCAGAGATCATGAAGGTCCGTATTGACCCCGAAAGGTCTCCGATCGAAAGCGTCCCCGTCGATATTCGAGAACCTGTGCTGCGGATATTCCTCGAACATGCTGCGGGTGTGGTCAAGCGTCAGGGGAGCCTGTGGGTTGATTACGACCCTTTGAACGATCCCGCTCTGGTAGCGCCTTACCCTTTCGAAATCCCCAGCGACCGGTATGTTCGTTCGGCCAAGAGAAAAGACAATTCAGAGTCTGGCCTTACCTCTCATAGATTAGGAGAACTTACCTGGCCTGAAGCTCAATCACACCTTAAAAAGGTGGATATTGCGCTGCTCCCTGTTGGCTCTTTGGAACAGCATGGTCCCCATCTCCCGCTGGATACCGATGCTTTTGATGCCAATCACCTTGCTCTGCAAGTGGCTGCCTCCTGCAGCGATCCAAAGCCTTTGGTCCTTCCGCTCATCCCCTATGGTGTTTCCTATCATCACGGCGATTTCAGCGGCACCTTAAATGTCTCTCCGAAAACACTTTCTCAATTCGTTCATGAAATCGGGATGAGTGCCGCTCGCCATGGGATCACCAAGCTGGTGATCATCAACGGACATGGAGGAAACATCCCCGCCCTCCAGTATGCGGCCCAGATGATTAACCGCGATGCCCATATCTTTACCTGCGTGGAGACAGGGGAGACCAGTGAAAAAGATATCCTCAAGTTGACGGAAACTCCAAACGATGTCCATGCCGGAGAGATAGAAACCAGCACCACCCTGGCCGTCCGTCCGCATATGGTCAGACGCAGCAAAATGAGAAAATTTATCCCCAAATTCTCCAGTCGATACCTTAATTTCAGCTCAAAGAGAAGCGTGGAGTGGTATGCCCGCATCGCAAAAATTTCCCCTTCCGGCGTCTTGGGGGATCCCACAAAGGCCAGCGGTGAAAAGGGCAAGAAGATGTGGTCAATCATGATCAAACATCTCGTCGAGTTTGTAGAAGACCTGAAAGGCATGAGCCTGGATGAGATCTACCATAAACGTTACTGAAAGAAGATAAGCATGAGAATCACCCGGATTGAATTCTGGCCTGTCTCTATGAAACTGAGCGAGCCTTACTCTATAGCCTACGAGACCATAGAAGAGACCACGAACGTTTTCGTGAGAATCGAGACAGATCGAGGAATAAGCGGTTTTGGCTGTGCCGCCCCGGATGTACAGATCACAGGAGAGACACCGGACAGTGTTCTCAAAAGCCTGGACAACATCGTCTCTCCGAATATCAAGGCTTCTGATCCTTTGCGTTTGGCTATGATCACCGAACGCCTCACTCCCCTGCTTGAGTTTCAGTCTTCCGCTCTGGCCTCGGTAGATATGGCCCTCCATGATATTCTTGGCAAGTATTGCAACCTCCCCTTGTGGAAACTCTTGGGAGGATTTCGCGACCGCATCAAAACCAGCGTCACCATCGGCATCCTTCCCGAGCAAGAAACCGTGGCTCATGCCCGTGAAAGAATTAATCAGGGTTTCAGATGCTTGAAAATCAAGGGCGGCAAAGATGTCGAATCCGATATTGTCCGCATCATCAAGGTGAGAGAGGCGGTCGGGAAAGACATCGAACTGCGTTTTGACGCGAATCAGGGATATTCAGTAGAACAAGCGCTCCGTTTTTTCAACGAAACTCGGCAGGCGCACTTGGAGCTGATCGAACAGCCGACTCCGAAAGGCGAGCCAGACATGTTGGGGCGCGTTACAAGCAGCGTTATAATCCCGATCATGGCTGATGAAAGCTTGATGACCCTTCGGGATGCCTTCCGACTCGCTCGAAGGGATCTCGTCGACATGGTCAATGTCAAACTGATGAAAGCGGGGGGTATCTCTGTAGCCGTCCAGATCAACTCTGTGGCTCGGTCGGCAGGATTAGAAGTCATGGTGGGCTGCATGGATGAAGCCGCCCTCAGTATCGCGGCTGGCCTTCATTTTGCTCTAGCTCGCCCTAACGTCGCTTATGCCGATTTGGATGGACACCTGGACCTCCTGGACGATCCTACCAATGGTGCAGTCATCCTCCGCAACGGTACTCTTTTCCCCACTGCCGAACCCGGCCTCGGGTTCGATCTGCCAGGTTAAGCTTGTCATTTTTCTTAATACAAACCTTGGCTGCCCCATCTCCTTCACTCATGATCTAATATAAACGCAGTAAATAAGGTTACAATCCCTATACGGCCTGAACCCGGGCCCTGGGGAACCAGTCCCGTCGGTTCCCCCCCGTCGGATAAACCGACGGGTCCCCCCTCCGCTACGGGGGCTCGAGGGCGGCATCCAGGCCGCCCAAGAGAGGATGTCATACGAATTATTGCGTTAATATTAGTTGTCACAAAGCTTTTTAGCCTCGGACTTTTGCTTCGATCAACCGGCCTCCGATTAAACCCAACCACATACCAATTCCGGAGAGAGCTGCGCTGTAGACAAGGATCATAAGACCATAGGAGCCCTGATCCAGGTTTAATGAGGACTGGAGCACGATAAGGGAGATTGAGAGGAGGATGAATAAACTGGATAAGATTATTTTTTTCTTCAACAGGGGGGTGTTAATCCGCTTAAGCCTGAGCCGGCCGTCGTACATCCCGGATAGAACGGCCAAGACAGCTGCAAAAGGCAGCAGCCAGACTATGGCTTCAGCCATGGCCGTTAATGTTGATGGCAATCGGATGATGTTAATCAGGTCAAACAGGTTGATCAGGAATAAACTCAAAACAAAAGCCAGCGGGAAGTGGGTCATGACTGGGTGGATGTGCAGTTTCATGATCATCCTTCTTTTGGAGGAGATCGGCGATTCATACTCTTCGAAAATTTTCCCCTTGAACCCGCAAGCTGGACAGACTTCGGGAGGGTCTTCACTTTCAGCAATATATCCGCACACCTTGCATCTGTATAGTTTCTTCATCTCGTCCTCCTGGATAGACCATTTTATAACCCCTGCTTTGATTTGGAAAGCAAAAATCATTCCCTCAAAGCTGCCTGTCCCCTTTTTTTGCCTGCATCGTTCTGCCTCTATTCTAATGCCGCTTTACAGAAAAAAGGTTGGCTGTCTCATTTAAGAATCTTAGATGGCAACGCTGGAATCATTTGACTCGAAAGATATAGATGTTGTCTCTCGGTAGGAATGTCTCAACGCGGACAAGTTTGAAATCGGATTCTTCGATGACTTCGAGAAGGCTCTCTCGGGAATAGGCATAGACATCCGGGTATCCCATTTTTTTTCCATCCCAATGGACTATGACTAATAATCCCTCAGGCTTCAAACTCGGCCGGATGTTTTCCAAAAATGACAAAGGATTCTGGTCATGGATGATGATATGAAAAACATGGACCATCAAAATGACATCTATCTGTCCATCCGGTAATCCTGGATCATCCTTATTTCCCAAAATCGTGACGATGTTTTGGATCCCTTCCTGCTGGACGCGGTCCTGAATGCTTTGGAGCGGTCGTTCATCAATATCGGCTGCGTAGACCTTCCCTTCCGGGCCCACACGCTCGGCCAACCTGAACGTAAAATAGCCTTTCCCCGCTCCCACATCAGCCACACTCATTCCAGGCTGGATTCCGATAGCATCCAAGATCTTTTCCGGCTGCTGCCACTCATCCCGACGATCATAGTTGGGAACCCATTTTTCCTGCTCCTGAGCTTGAAAGCCAAAGGCCGCAATAAATATGAATAGGGCCCAAAGACGAACTAAGACTCGTCTTTTTTGGAAGAAGGAAAATCCTTTTCCAAACTTTTTAGCGTAAGATGGCATTCGTAGCAAATTCCCCGTTTGTCACATTCCTTACGAAAATAGCATAATTTCCCTCATGTTGCTTTTATTTTTTTATGATACGCACGATGTTCTAGAATCATTTTTAACCCTTTTTTATTGGGTAATCCGTTTTACTCCAGTCAATCGGTCCTCTTTCAAACCGGATGACCAGTCTCTCGAAAATTATATCCCAAGCGTCAGATAAATAGTCAAAGGCCCGATTCCACTCGTCTCCGTCCCCCCAGCCTGTATGGCATAAAAATAACCTTGTCTTATTCTCTCCCAACTCTCTAAACTTTAACACGACTAGAGTACGCTGCTTTCGAACATGAGGCAGGTGCGGAGGCGCATCCCAAGTGAAAGAAAACATTTTATGGGGTTCAACAGCCATGATTTGATTTCCTTCAGCACCACGTTTTCCTGGCTCAGCCTCCGGATTGAATAAAATTTCATATTTTCCGAATAATTTAAGCTCCACGTGGCAGTCAGGAGCAAAAAACGACTGGATTCCTTGTTTTGTCGTCCAGGCGTTCCATACTTCAACTATAGCGGCCGGTATTATGATCTCTCTAAGGATTGCGCGGTTTATGATGAGATCTTAAGGCATATTCTTACCTCCTGAGAAAATTATCATTTGACTGGAAGAGTAACTCAAGTTTTCAAATGATATTGTTCTTTACTTTGGACATTCTAGCCGCTTAATTCTTCTATCCTGAATATGACCTTAGCCAGAGGGTCTGGACACTGCCACTCCTGAAGAAGGTTCAAGATTCCCTCTCCTTCTTTCGATTGAATGAGGGCAGCAGAAATCGGCTGCAATATACTTCCTAAAGCAAAAATACAGACATTCTGGCCGGGTGGAATTTCTAACTTTGCATTCCTGATGAAAAATGTTGTTCCGACTTTCGTGCGGCTGCATTCGCCCTCCACTTTCACGACGGTAATTTTTAGATCCTTAAATGCCATCTCCAATCTCCTAGTTATTTCTTTTATATTAGTCTGCTCCATTATTTTAAAAGACCTAACTAAAACGAGCAAAGCCTCGGATAGCTTGTTGGTATCGATTGAGCCCCGATAGGGATTACGATTAGAATTAAAATTTGATTCCTTTCATATACCTAATCAACCTTGGAAAACCTCTATCGATGCCTGAGTTTTGTGCTTTTGGTGTCCTGAGGACTTCAAAGTGGGCGACCTGAGGTTCTAGCTCGAGGAGATATTTCTCATCATCCGGAAAATAGACAGGCTTTTTCACATCCGGACCGGAGAACTTTTTTATGGCGTCGAACGAGTCCCATAAAGTCATCATTTGAAATTCTGCCACTCCGTCCTCGATCCGTCTCAGCACGTACACACCCCTGTTTCCCTCAGTTGACTTGCACCCTTCGACTCCTGTCTTTTTGAGGTATTCGAAATACTCATCTCCAAGCGAAGCAGGAGTCCTTCCTTGCCAGATTCTTGCAATCATAGTGCCTCCTTATTTTGGGCCATTGCGCCCTTTAATTTTTTTGTTGACCTCATCAAACTTAAGTCTTTTAAAGGATGAATAAGACATCGTATTTCTAGTGAGTATGGCAACCACACCAATCACCATCAAAAGCGCTGCAAAAAGTATTCTCGGGCTGAGAAGCTCACCTCCAGCAAACCAACCCACAAAGAGAGCCACGACTGGATTCACGTAGGCATGAGTGGAAACATGGGAGGGAGTTGTTTTTTTCAGCAGCCAGATATATGCTGTCAAAGCGATGATCGAACCGAATACGATTAGGTAAATTATAGAAAAAACAGAACGAGGCGATACCGAAAGAAGACTCAGTTCTTCCCTACTCAGAAAGCTCACAAATAAAAGAGCTCCTCCGCC
>Ga0209635_10003862_pt1 | contig 11731 bp, 9 predicted proteins | sample DeeMarSWOR230_32_FD_187463 | JGI IMG/M metagenome (GOLD analysis project Ga0209635, IMG submission 187463) | Marine sediment microbial communities from White Oak River estuary, North Carolina - WOR-2-30_32 (SPAdes) (version 2) | ecosystem: Environmental > Aquatic > Marine > Intertidal zone >...
CAGAGCGAAGTCAGCATGGACACAGCAGTAGTCAAACTCTATCCCCTGGCCGATACGATTTGGGCCACCGCCGAGCACCATAACCTTGCGCCGGTCACTTGCGAGCGTCTTATCGGGGGCATTATAGGTAGAGAAGTAGTAGGCGGCATTTTCTACTCCGCTGACCGGTACTGGCTCCCATGCCTCGGTAATCCCCAGTGAAATACGTTTCGCTCGAATATCCTTTTCCGGTATGCTAAGAAGTTGTGCAAGGTAGCGATCGGCGAATCCGTCCTTCTTCGCCTGGATAAGTAGCTCATCCGGCAACATCCTGCCTCTGAATTGCAGAATTCGTTCCTCAAGCTCGACCAGCTCCTTCATCTGCTCGATGAACCAGGGTTTTATATATGTTTTCTCGTAGAGCTCTTGAATGCTGGCACCCTTGCGAAGTGCCTCGTACATAATGAATTGTCGCTCGCTGGTGGGTTCATTGAGCATTTCCATCAGCTCGGCTAATGGTCTCTCGTGAAAGTCTTTGGCAAAGCCCAAGCCGTGGCGCCCGCTTTCCAGTGACCGAATCGACTTCAGAAAAGCCTCCTTGTAGTTTTTGCCGATGCTCATTACCTCACCGACAGCCCGCATTTGTGTCCCGAGCCTGTCTTCTGCGTCCCGGAACTTCTCAAAAGCCCAGCGCGCAAACTTGACGACCACATAGTCTCCGGACGGGGTGTACTTCTCTAGGGTACCGTCCCGCCAGTATGGGATTTCATCCAGCGTAAGACCCCCCGCCAGCTTGGAGGACACCAGCGCAATCGGAAAACCGGTTGCCTTGGAAGCCAGAGCTGACGAGCGTGACGTCCTCGGATTAATTTCAATCACGACGACACGGCCCGTCTTGGGGTCATGGGCAAACTGGATATTGGTGCCACCGATTACCTTAATCGCCTCGACGATACGGTAGGAATACTCCTGCAATCGTTCCTGAAGCTCCGGGTCTATTGTGAGCATTGGGGCTGTGCAGTAGGAATCCCCGGTGTGGACACCCATGGCATCGACGTTCTCGATGAAACACACCGTTATCATCTGGTTCTTGGCGTCTCGAACGACTTCGAGCTCGAGCTCTTCCCACCCGAGCACGGATTCCTCGACGAGTATTTGCCCGATGAGGCTGGCGGAGATGCCGCGGCTGGCAACTATGCGTAATTCCTCGACGTTATAGACCAGACCGCCACCGGTACCACCCATCGTGTAGGCAGGGCGGATAACCACCGGATATCCCAGCTCGGCGGCCACCTGCTCGGCATCCTCAACGCTGTATACGGCGGTGCTTTTCGGCATCTCGATGCCGAGGCGGTTCATTGTTTCTTTGAAGGCTATCCGGTCCTCACCACGTTCGATGGCATCGGCCTCAACCCCAATAATCTGGACGCCGTGTTTCTCGAGGGTGCCGGAGCGGTAGAGCTCGGAGCTGAGATTTAGGCCGGATTGCCCGCCCAGATTTGGCAGCAAGGCGTCCGGTCGCTCCTTTTCAATAATCTGAATCATGCGGTCGAGATTTAATGGCTCAATATAGGTAATGTCTGCCATGCCAGGGTCGGTCATGATTGTGGCTGGGTTAGAGTTGACCAGAATTATCTCATAGCCAAGGCCTCTTAACGCCTTGCAGGCTTGCGTCCCTGAGTAGTCGAACTCACAGGCTTGCCCAATGATGATAGGTCCCGAGCCAATTATCATCACCTTATTGATATCGTCCCTTTTTGGCATGCAGCACTTCTCCTCGTTTATTTTGGGGAATAGTGTTGGGCCTCTGCTTGAGTAGCGTGTGTATCCGTTGTCAGAGCCCCAGTAGGCATCAGAATGCATTATAGCATAATGTCTCCGTTAGATAAAACCTCTGCCACTCCTGTTTTTGAATGGTTTTTAACTAAGTGCTGCCGTTTTCGAGATATCCTGTCTGCTGAAAATATCGGGTCTCGTATAGTACTTGACAGAGGGGGCTTTTTACTCTAATATACCTAGAGTATCTAGGTATTCTAACCTCCTGAAACTGTACGCTCGACCTATGAGCGGAGGCATAAAATAGCAATCACCGGAAGGGTGACTGTGTCGTTAAAGGAGTCTTCGTGCAAGATGTAGCCATTGTCACTGATAGTATCGCCAATCTTACTCCTGAAATGATTGAGAGATACAAGATTACCATCGTGCCAATCAATATCTGTTTTCGGGGCGAGATATATCGTGATACGCTGGATGTAAGCACTTCTGAGGCGTATGAGATGGTCCTGCAGGACCCGGATAATTTCAGTACTTCGCCAGCATCACCTGGTCATTACCTTGAAGCCTTTCGTGATGCGAGCAAGTATTCGAAAAATGTTCTTTGTATCACTCTTTCATCAAAGCTGAGTACTGGCTATAACATAGCCTGTTTGGCGGCGCAACAAGCCAGGGGCGAGATTGATGATATCTCCGTAGAGGTGCTTGATTCACAGAATGTTACCGCTGCTCAGGGATTTATTGCCCTGGCAGCAGCGCGAGCCGCCGAAGAAGGCAAGACCTTTGAGGAAGTGTTGAAAATAGCTGATGACATGAGGAGCCGGGTTACCTTTTTCGCTGTGCTGGATACTATCCGTTACGTATACCGGACTGGCCGGATACCCAAGATAGCTGCCCAGGTGGCCTCTCGATTGAGTATCAGGCCAATACTTTCCAGTTCCAATGGCCTGGTGAAGTTTGTGGGAGCGGTAAGGAAAAAGGAAAACGGCATAAACCGTATTCTCCGGATGATGAGGGAGAAGGTGGGGCAGGGAGAGGTGCATGTTGCCGTAATGCATGCCTATGCGCCGGATGAAGCGGAAAAGCTCAAGGAAAGGGTAGCCTCTGAGTTCAATTGTGCTGAGCTGTGGGTTACCGAGTTTACACCGGTGATGGGCTATGCCTGTGGCACCGGAACGGTCGGTTTCGCCTTCTATCAATAGTCTAATCCGCATTGATATTTCCTAATAGTACTTGATATAATCTGCCCGTATTTGGGAAAGAGGAGTGATATTGGCTGAAGTCAAGGTAGTAACTGATAGCGCTATTTACCTTCCCAGCGAGCTGATAGACAAGTATGGTATCGAACTGGTGCCCGAGGTCATCATGTTTGGGGATAAGACCTATCGGGACGGCATTGATTTACATCGCCACGAGTTCTTTACTCTTCTTAAGCAAGCGAAAGACCTACCCACTACGTCAGCGCCGTCGCCCCAGGATTTCATTGATGCCTATCAGAAGGCAGCTCGAGAGGCGAACAGCATAGCCTGTATCCTGGTGACCGCCGGCTTTAGTGCCATGGGGTTAGAGTCGGCAATAACAGCCAGGGAGAGCTTTTCTCAGGTGCCGGTAGAGATCTTCGACTCCCGGACGGCTGTAGGGGCCTACGGACTCATTGTTCTGGCGGCGGCGAGAGCGGCGGCTTCGGGTAAGTCCCTGCCTGAGGTAATCAAGGCCGCCGAAGATGTGAGGGACCGCGTTACTGTGATTTTAACGCTCGAAACACTCGAATATGTGGCGAAAGGGGGGCGCATAGGCAAGGCAGCCTTCTGGGCAGGTACCCTGCTCGATATTAAGCCTATCTTAGAGATACCCCCCTCCAGTGGAGTCTTCGAGCCGCTGGAGCGTGTCCGAACCAGACCGAAGGCATTGAACAGGCTGCTGGGGCTTATGGAGGAGAGGGTAGGTACCAATAAGCCAGTGCATGTCAGTATTGACCATGGTGATGTGCTTGATGAGGCAGAGTGGCTCAAGAATCAGGTAATGTCTCGGTTTAACTGCGCTGAGGTCTACGTAAATGATTTTGCTCCGGTAGCCGGAGCGCATGCAGGTCCAGGTGTTATAGCGCTCTCCTTCTACGCTGATGATTAGCGGGTGCAGAGACCTACTTGCACGAATTGGTTGCAAGTTGTAAATTATACAGACACAGGGAGTTTGTCACAGATGGTAAATACAATAACAGCCGTTATTGTCGGCTATCTGCTTGGTTCCATCCCCTTTGCCTACATGGCCGCTCGTGCTAAGGGTAATGTGGACATTCGGGAGGTGGGTGGTGGTAACATGGGCTCCCTGAATGTCATGCGCGAGGTAGGATTGGGGATTGGCTATGCCGTCTGGATAGCTGATATAGCCAAAGGCATGCTGGCAGTGTTTATTGCCCGGTGGCTGGGACTTGAACAGATCTGGGTATTCGCGGCTGGGTTCGCTGCAGTATTGGGACACAACTGGCCCATTTTCTTGGGATTCAAGGGGGGCAAGGGTGCTGCCACCGTTACCGGTGTGCTGCTGTCCCTGGTACCTCGAGAGTTCGGCATTAGTTTTGGCATTACTTGCGTCATTGTTTTCATCACTCACAATCCGGTATTGGGACTTACCCTAGGACTAATCCCACTGCCCATATTTGTCTGGCAATTAAATGGTTCGGGCATGCTGGTCGCTTATACTGTCTTCCTTGCGGCTTTCTTAGCTGTCAGGTATGCTATAGCTGGACTATCAAAAGCTAAGAGTGGTACTGATATCAAGAAAGGGCTCATTTTTGACAGAGAGCACAGTATCTGGCAGACGAAGAAGAAGTAGGAAAAGATATCGCCGGATAATTGATTCCGTTATACAAACACTTTTTCTGACCCCACGTCAGGCTTCTGATTTATCGCGTGGACATGGCATTTTTCGTATTTTAAATCAAAGGGATTTTCTCTGGGGGTTACTGGCTGTTTGTGGTGTGGTAGCCCCGATTATTTTTATTGTTCTTGCATTCGTCGGGGCGGCCGTAACCAGTGGTTATAGCCACGTGTCAGACCCGATAAGCCAGCTGGCTGCCCTGGGCAGTCCTCACCCCGGGTGGATGACTACCGGTTTTATTACCTATGGTATCATGATTTTAGGCTTTGGTTTCGCGCTTTACCGGAGTGTAAGAGAGCACCGTTTTGCCTGGCTGGTACTTCTATTCTATTTTTTACATGGAATAGGTTTCCTGCTCGGCGGTGTTTTTTCTGATGACTCGAGAGCAGTCGAATCAATACGAACGACTTCAGGGAGTTTACATAATGTCGGGATAATTATTGGTTGCTCTTCCTTTGAGGGTGGGATGTTTGTCTTCGCCTGGCTCAAACGCAACGACCCGACATGGCGGATTATTGCCAGGATTTTCATGGTTTTATTGATAATCATCCTGCTTATATATATAGTGAATCAGATTCCGGCCGTTGCTGCTGCTGCTGAGGGATTGGTACAGCGCGTTTTTGGTTTCCTAGCAATAGTTCTGATAGAGATGGCTGCGATAAGACTCCTGGTTAGTCTCAAACGTTGGCGAGTTGAATCTAGCACCCAGCTGCATTAGTGACTTATTCCTCTGCCTGCTTGCCAGTGTACGTTTGCTTTTTCATAGAGAGTCGGGTTAAATATAACTGTGGTTAGCGCGCATATTTGCGGTGCGGCTGTAATTTCAAGCTGAGGAAGGAAGGACTTATGCAGTATCGGCAGTTTGGCAAGTTAGATTGGAAAGTATCGGCACTTGGTTTTGGGGCAATGCGGTTGCCTGTTATCAATAACGAACAGACAAATGTCGATGAGCCAGAGGCTATCCGGATGATTAGGTATGCCATCGACCACGGTGTTAACTATCTGGATACAGCTTATCCCTATCACGGTGGGAATAGCGAGCGTATTGTTGGCCGGGCACTGAAGGATGGCTACCGTGAGAAAATGAAGCTGGCAACGAAATTGCCCGTTCGCATGTGTGAGTCGGCTGACGACTTCGACCGCTTTTTTAACGAGCAGATGGAGCGCCTCGATACCGATAAAATCGATTTCTACCTGCTACACGGGCTAAACGGTCGGAGTTGGCCTAAGGTTCGCGACATAGGTATATTACGCTGGGCTGAGGAAAAAATGGCTGCCGGGCGGTTCGATTATCTGGGCTACTCTTTCCACGATGAATTTGATGTATTCAAGGAGATAGTGGATGCCTACGACTGGACCTTTTGCCAGGTTCAGTACAACTACATGGACATTGAAACCCAGGCAGGTCGCAAAGGTGTGGAGTATGCGGCCAACAAGGGACTGGCAGTCGTTGTTATGGAACCGTTGCGTGGAGGAAAACTTGGCAAACAGCCCGAGCCGGTGATGAAGGTATGGGAAAGTGTCCCACAAAAACGTACTCCAGCGGAGTGGGCATTGCTGTGGGTGCTTGACCAGCCGGAAACCTCAGTGGCTCTCAGCGGTATGAGTACGATGGAGCAGGTTGTGGAAAACGTTCAGATTGCCTCTCGCTCCGCACCGGGAATGCTGACAGACCAAGAGTTGGCACTATACGATCGGGTGAGGGAAGCCTATCAGGGTCTGAGTCCTATCCCGTGCACCAGTTGTGGGTACTGTCTGCCATGTCCTAACGGTGTGGAAATCCCGCGTATCTTCCAGATATATAACGATGCCATAATGTATGAGGATATGCGTATCGGACGGTTCTACTATCGCGGAGGGAGGCTTGAGGACGGGCAACGTGCCGACCAGTGTACCGAGTGTGGTGAGTGTATGGACGCCTGTCCACAGGAGATACCTATTCCTGACTGGCTCAAGAAAGTCCACGAGGAGCTTGGCCCGAGACCATCGTCGTAGCCGTCATTTCGTCTGATAGATTTTCGTCCAGACTGATAGTATCCTAGTGATATGCTTTGGTAAGGAGGAATCCGTATGTCTGAAAGATCACAGTGTGCCAGATGTCCAGGAATATTCTGTTATCCGAATATCCCCGCTGACCAGAATCCCAGCTTCGATGAGGCACCACCCTCCTGTCCGACCAGACTTAAGGGAGACATTATCGAAAAGTCTCTCAGCCGTTACAACGACGAGGACATACGGGAGTTTGCGCGTCTGGCATCCGTGCAAGAGTTTGAATGCTATGAACATACTCCGGATGGGATCAGGACTCGAATTCCTAGGATTGAAGAGACCATTCAGTTCGCTTGGAAAAATGGATTTAAGAGGCTGGGGATTGCCTTCTGCTCCGGCTTGGCCAACGAAGCGAGGTTGGTTGCTGATATCCTTGAAAGAAAAGGCTTTGAGGTCGTATCAGTATGCTGCAAGGTGGGTGCTGTTCCTAAAGAGAGGATAGGTATTAAGCCGGAGGAGAAAATCTCCGGCCCTGATCTCTATGAGTCCATGTGTAATCCCATTACCCAGGCCGAGATATTAAATGAGGAAGAGGTGGATTTTGCTATCCTCATTGGCTTGTGCGTGGGACACGATTCCCTGTTCATTAAATACTGCCAGGTACCAATGACAGTCCTGGCGGTCAAAGACAGGGTTACTGGCCACAATCCACTGGCAGCAGTATACCTTTCACGCAGTCCTTATTACCGGAGGCTGAGGAGAAGGGCACAGGCATGAAAGATGCATTAATAATGTGATGAAGTGGACATACCACCACCGTAAGACTTCTGATTATTTGGCTATGCCTTCTATTATATCTTGCTCAATCGTACTCAGTTTCATTGAATTGTTTGACAGTTTAACTTCGGCCTTTTAATATAATAGCCACATCAGAAAATATGTAGTAGCAGGAGTTATCCTGGGACATATGTCAGTTAAGATTGTCACTGACAGCGTGGCTGATGTGCCACCACAGACAGTACAGGAACTGGACATCACAGTTATCCCTTTGTATGTCCATTTTGGCAAAATGGCATATCGCGACGGCATTGACCTGACCACCGGGACCTTCTATGAATATCTGGTGAATGCGAAGACATTGCCGACTACTTCCGTGCCTTCTCTGGGGGAATTTGCTGAGAGCTACGATAAATTGGCTGAGGATACCGACGAGATATTGGTTGTTACTATTTCATCAAAGCTCAGCGCTACCTATGAAGCGGCTTCACAGGCTGTGACATTAATGAAAAAGAAGTGCCGTGTCAAGGTAGTTGATTCAACACTGGCCATTATGGCTCAGGGATTAGTAGTAATTAGGGCTGCCGGGGCGGCTCAGGCCGGGGCAAACCTTGAGGAGGTTGAAGAGGTAGTCCGCCAGAGCATCCCTCAAGTAGATATGCGGGCTGCGTTTGATACACTCAAGTATCTTGCCAGAGGGGGGCGCATCGGTAAGGCACAGGCATTACTGGGTTCGATGTTAAATGTCAATCCTATTATCGGGTTGAAGGACGGGGAGGTCTTTCCTTTCGGCCGGGAGCGCTCCCGGGCCAAAGCGATACAACATCTTTGTGATTTTGCCCGGAGTTATGCCAGTATTGAAAAGATAGCGGTAGAGCATGCCGGTTCTCCTGATGACGCTGAGATACTTATTGAGCATTTGAGTCCTTTCTTTCCTAGGGAACAAATATATATCTCGAGGTCAAGCCCAGTAATCGGCACCCACACAGGCCCCAGCCTCCTGGTTGTAGCAGTACTAGGTGACAGGGGTTGACGCGGATACTGGTAATCTCGGACACCCACGTCAGGGAGTTTCGGGAATTGCCCGAAGGTATTCAGCAGGCAGCGAGAGAGGCGGAGTGGGTGGTCCACTGTGGTGACTTTATCAGTTTGGGTGTGCTTGATGAACTGCGGCGCCTGACACCTCACTTCGTGGGAGTCTTCGGGAACGCTGACCCCAGTACTGTCAGACAACAGCTTTCTCACCAGGTCACTTTCGAACTCGAAGGGCGAAAAATAGCAGTCATTCATCCCCACTGGGGCGGGCATCCTGATGGTCTGGAAAAAGAACTGGCCCTTCGATTCCCTGACGCCGATGTCATTCTGTTTGGCCATACCCACGAGCCCTGTAACCTGAAGCTGAAAGGTACTCTGCTTTTGAACCCCGGTCAGGGCTATGCATCCTTTATGGTCCCTGCCTCCATGGCAATCCTGACGGTCGGCCGGAGTGAGGTGAGTGGGGAGCTCTTGACTTTAACCGCTTAGGTATAATAATTCGTTTTATTTACATTCGATTGTTCCATCATTGTGAGCGACCCGTATGCCATGGTTCCGACGGACAGTGTTTAGGAGCGAAACAATCCTATCAGGTGTAGGAATGGGATTACCACGGGGCTCAAGCCCCCTCGTAATGGCACATTATTACTGTTCTGTGCTGGCGTTGACCAAACAGAGCTAGGTAATTTGACTTATTGACAATATCCTTTATGGGCTGATAGGATAATGCGTGTTCAAGCATGTGCATCGAGTTTCATGGCCATTTAGTTCAAACAAAGGGGTGTGGTGCAGATTTGCCATACCCTGTTTTTTGTCATCCTGCCAGTTGAATAGGTTAAGCTTGACAGGTATTACCCACGTGACTTCTATTTTATAATACCTGAGTTTGAGGAGGGGACTATGACGTACTGGTTTACCGATGCTGTCGTGAAAGACCGTTTACCTTTATCCGGTGCCAGCGCCATCCGGGGGATGTCATTGTCGTTCAGTATGCCCAGACTGTTTATGGGACCCAATGCCCTCTCTGAAGTCAGGGGTGGGGGAGCCAATGTTTTTGAGGCGGTGGGGTTGAAGTGCCCTCAGAGACGTGCCTTTGTTGTTACTGACGGGCATGCCGGGAGATATGCCAACAGGGTTTGCGCGGCTATGCAGAGGAGGCGGTTCACTACGGAGGTCTGGGACAGGGCTGAACCGGAGGCGCCACTGGAGAATGTCAGAGAGTGTGCCGAGGCGATGAGCAAGTTTGAACCGGATGCGATAGTGGCCCTGGGTGGGGGGTCGGTGATAGATGGTGCCAAAGCGGCCTGGATACTCTACGAGCGCCCCGATATTACTGACCTGGCCACCGTTCCTCCGCTGAGACCTTTTGGCCTGAGAGAGAAAGCAATCTTTGTGGCGATACCGACCACCAGCGGGACAGGCTCGGACTGCACGGCTGTGGCGGTTGTGTCCGATACCAAAGCGAAGAGGAAGATACCTATTGTGAATGGTGACCTGTTACCGGATTTTGCGATACTCGTGCCCGACCTTGTCAGCGGTATGCCACCCCACCTCACTGCGGGTACCGGTCTGGATGCACTGGCACATTCTATGGACTGCGTCATGTCTCCCATGACCAATGATTTTACCGATGCGATGGCACTGAGGGCTATCCAGCTGATTTTTAAATACCTGCCCCGGGCCTACCACCATGGTGCCGACCGTGAAGCCAGGCTGAGAATGCACATAGCCGCCAGCATGGCGGGAGTTGCCTTCGGCAACGGCGGGGTCGCTCTGACCCACAGCATGGGACACTCCCTGGGTAAGCTCTTTGCGATACATCACGGTATTGCCGTGGGCATCCTGATTCCCTACGCGTTTCAATATTACTCTGCGGTAACAGACAAGTATCTGGATATATGTGACGCCCTGAATATCAGTGGTAACACTAATGAAGAAAGGTTTGCTGGTCTGATTGAGAAGGTCAGGGCGCTATTCACGGAGCTGGGTGTCCCCCTGAGCCTGAAAGGTCTCGGGATTTCCGAGAAGGACTTTGAGGACAACATCGATAAACTGAGCCTTTACAGCGTTGAGGACCCCTCCGCATTCCAGAGTCCGAGGTCGGCCACGGAGGAACAGTGCGAGAAGCTGTTCCGTTATGCCTATGAAGGCAGGGACGTAGACTTTTAGCGAGGTAAGGCATGTTTGGATATAACGGCAAATTCCTTGGCGTAGACCTGAATACCGGTGAGACCAAGTCCCTGGAGATGGAAGAGGGTCACCTTAAAGACTTTATCGGTGGGTCCAGTCTGGCCGCCAGGTTGATTTATGACCATGTTAAGCCCGGCATGGACCCCCTCTCCCCCGAAAACCCCCTGGTCTTTGCCGTCGGGCCTTTTACGGGGACAACGATACCGATGGTTAGTCGCTCGGCGGTGTGTGGCATATCTCCCCTGACGGGTATCTGGGGTGAAGCCACCACGGGAGGGGTCTTTCCTTTCCGGCTGAAGGCGGCCGGATACGATGGTATCTTCATTACCGGCAGGGCAGAGAAGCCGGTATATCTTTACATAAATAACGGTAAGGCGGAAATCAGGGATGCTTCCCACCTGTGGGGCAAGGATACTTACCAAACGCATCAGGTCCTGAAAGACGAGTTGAAGGACAGGGGCCTGAGTGTTTCCTGCATCGGGCAGGGTGGTGAGAACCTGGTGAAGTATGCCTGTGTGGTCAACGACCGCGGCCGGGTGGCCGGGCGCTGTGGTCTGGGCGCGCTCATGGGTTCCAAGAACCTCAAGGCAGTCGCCGTCACCGGAGATGTTAAGTCGGACGTGGCTAACAAAGATAAAATAGACGAGTTGACGAAACAGGTCCGGGAAGCTATTTCGTCCGGCCTGATGTCCCTTGTCTATCGCGAATACGGCACCCTGCTCTATATGGACATGGGTATGCTCCTGGGGGACGTTCCTGCCAGGTACTTCAGCCGTAACGTGTTCGCTGCGAAGCACGTTACCGGACAGGCACTCAGGCAGGCCTATACGGTGACCAGCCACGCCTGCTATGGTTGTCCCGTTGCCTGTGGCCGGGTGGTGAAGAAGGTTGGCAAGGACGCTGGCGAGGTTGATGGGCCGGAGTTCGAGACAGCCGTTGCCTTCGGGCCGCTCTGTGTGAACTATGACCTCGATTCTATCGTGGAGGCGAACCACCTGTGCAATGCCCACGGAATAGACACCATATCGGCCGGGGTATCCATCGCCTATGCCATGCAGCTCTACGAGCAGGGCATCCTGGACGAGAAGAAGGCCGGGATGAAGCTCGA
>Ga0209635_10003863_pt1 | contig 11730 bp, 9 predicted proteins | sample DeeMarSWOR230_32_FD_187463 | JGI IMG/M metagenome (GOLD analysis project Ga0209635, IMG submission 187463) | Marine sediment microbial communities from White Oak River estuary, North Carolina - WOR-2-30_32 (SPAdes) (version 2) | ecosystem: Environmental > Aquatic > Marine > Intertidal zone >...
CAGTTTGTGCATAACCGAGGGTTTAAACAACTCCAAAGCAACGTAACGTGGCAAACCACATTGATGAAGTTTGAGTTTAGGACCAACAACAATGACTGAGCGGCCGCTGTAGTCTACGCGCTTACCCAGAAGGTTTTGCCGAAAGCGTCCTTGTTTGCCTTTCAGAATATCAGAGAGAGATTTCAAGGCATGCTTATTACCAGTGACAACCGCTCGTCCTCTTCGACCATTGTCAATAAGAGCATCAACTGCTTCCTGCAACATACGTTTCTCATTCCGAATAATTATTTCCGGCGCACCCAATTTCATCAGACGGCGGAGACGGTTGTTACGATTAATAACCCTTCGATACAGGTCGTTAAGATCACTGATCACAAAACGACCACCGTCTAACTGCACTATAGGACGAAGCGCCGGCGGTAATACAGGTAGTACAGTCAAAACCATCCACTCCGGCTTGTTCCCACTGAGCTTGAAAGCTTCAACCAATTGCAGCCGTTGACTAACTCTCTTGCGATACCCTCCCGAGGTGCTACGGACCTGGTCACAAAGCTGCTGATGCAAAGTATCCACATCAATTTGCTTCAACACCTGTAGGATAGCCTCAGCCCCCATGCCAGCTTCAAAAATGTCACCATACCTATCTTTAAGTCTCCTGTACCCTTCTTCGTTAAGCAACTTCACCGGCTCAAGACCTTCTAGCTCGCCAATGCTTGCCTTCAGGTCTTCCTCCAGTCTTGCCCTCTTTTCCACAGATGTAGCACGAAGCTCGTTCACCTTATGTATCTTAAGCTCTTCCTCTAGATCCTTGGCCTCCAATTCTTCGATCTCTTTGCTCAGGCATTCCTCATGTTCAGCAATCTTTCGATCCCGCAGTTCTTGAAGTTTACGGAGATTTTTTCCTTTGGCTTCCTTATCCACGGAGATGACTATATACCGAGCGAAATAGATGATGCTCTCTAAGTCCCGGGGAGAAAGATCCAGCAGCAGACCAATCCGACTAGGCACTAACTTCACAAACCAGATATGGGTAACTGGCGCAGCCAGTTCTATATGTCCCCCCCGTTCCCGGCGTACACTAGAGTGAGCTACCTCAACACCACACTTATCACAAATAACACCCTTGTACCTTGCCTTCTTGTATTTACCACAGTGGCATTCGAAATCCTTGACAGGTCCAAAGATCTTCTCACAAAATAGCCCGTCTCTTTCCGGTTTCAGAGTGCGGTAGTTTATGGTCTCTGCCTTAATCACCTCACCATGAGACCAACTCCTTATCTGTTCCGGTGAGGCAAGACTTATTCGAATACCATTAATACCATCAAATTGAGACATTTTCCCCCTCGCTAAGTAGTTCGACGGCAAAACCTAAACTACGTAGCTCCATAAACAGAACCTTGGTCGATTCTGGAATACCCAGCTGTTGAATATCTTCCCCTTTAACAAGAGACTCATAAGCCTTAGCCCGTCCCATCACATCATCCGATTTTATGGTCAGCATCTCCTGAAGTGTATGAGCGGCGCCATGCCCTTCTAATGCCCACACCTCCATCTCGCCAAATCTTTGACCGCCAAATTGAGCTTTCCCTCCTAACGGTTGCTGAGTGATTAGCGAGTATGGACCGGTGGAACGAGCGTGTACCTTATCACCAACAAGATGAATCAGTTTCATTATATATATATTGCCCACAGTTACCGGCTTGTCGAATGGTTCGCCGGTTCTCCCGTCTCGAAGCTCCATATTGCCAAAAATAGGAGGATACACTTTTTGCTCCTTATACACTCTCTGAGCTAGCTGCTCTAAATCACTATCGCCCAGGGTTCTGAGCTGATGATTGTCACCTATGCCCAGTTCCCCAAGCCATAGACTGAGAGCAGCTCTTCGTGCCGCGCCTTCATATGCATCATCCATTATTTCTGCGGCATCAAAATCATGACTAGCAAGCCATTCTCTGACCTTCTCCAGATCGGTCCTAGCGTCTCCAGGGTCTTCAGGACTGAAGTTGACAGCACCAGCTTTCCAGGCTATCCAGGTCTTGGCTAAGGCATTCTCGATAGTCAGGGTATCAGCTCCATCAAAAATAGGATTAACAGCCTCAAAACCCAGCGTCTGCGCCGCCCAACCCAGATGAGCCTCCATAACCTGCCCGATGTTCATACGAGAAGGAACACCGAGAGGATTGAGGATAATGTCTACGGGCGTGCCATCTGGCAACAATGGCATATCTTCCTCAGGCAATACTATAGAAATGACTCCCTTATTGCCGTGCCTCCCCGACATTTTGTCTCCCACTGATATTTTGCGCTTCTGAGCAACCCACACTTGCATGAGTTTGTTAACCCCGGCGGGTAATTCATCATGGTTGTCACGAGAAAAGAGTGCCGTCCTGATCACCCTTCCCCACTCTCCCGATGGCATTCTGAGAGAGCTATCCTTAACCTCGCGTGTCTTCTCGCCAAAGATAGCTCGCAATAATTTTTCTTCGGCTGAAGGTTCTGTTTCACCCTTGGGAGTAATCTTGCCAACCAGAATATCGTTAGGCTTCACCTCAGCTCCGACACGCACAATCCCTATTTCATCAAGGTTAGACAGGCTTTCCTCGCTTACGTTAGGTATATCTCTGGTGACTTCTTCAGGACCAAGCTTGGTATCACGCTCCTCTATCTCATACTTTTCAATGTGAATGGAAGTATAGATATCATCCCTAACCAGTCTTTTGCTGATAATGATGGCATCCTCAAAGTTATAGCCTTCCCAGCTCATGAAAGCACAGATAACATTCTGTCCCAAAGCGAGGGCACCGCCATCCAGAGAAAAACTATCCGCCAACACCTGCCCTTTCTTAACCTTGTCACCTTTGCTTACTATAGGATGCTGATTGATGCACGTCCCTTGATTGGTTCTGACGAACTTCGTTAGATTAAACACTTGCTCTTCGCCCTCTTCATTTTTGATCGCAATTTGTGAGCTTGTCGCCGAACTAACTACACCATCATCGGGAGCAAATATCACCTGCCCACTATATTTAGCCACCTCCCTTTCCATACCCGTGGCTACCAAGGGACACGCGGGACGTAATAGTGGCACCGCCTGCCGTTGCATATTGCAGCCCATTAAAGCCCGATTAGCGTCATCATGTTCAAGAAACGGGATAAGGCAGGCAGCTATACTAAATAGCTGTTTTGGTGATACATCGATGAAGTTTACTCGGTCTATTGACTCCTTGAAATATCTGTCTGCCCTCTTAACCTCAACCTTGTCATAGACAAACTCATGTCTTTCATTAAGAAGAGCATTAGCCTGGGCAATGGCATATTGCCCTTCCTCGTCGGCTGTCAGGTAATCCATTTGACTGGAAACGAAAGGGACAACCTTGATGTTCCGAGTCCGAAGAGAAGACAACTTTTCTGCAAGCTTTTTTGTGACTAATGCTCCAGCCTTAGCCACAAGCTTGCCCTTACTCGTTATATCCTCGCCGATTGTCCTTCCCATCAACTCTTCCACGCTATTCGGAACCTCGTGGATAACCCTGAGATATGGTGTCTCTATAAAACCATATTCATTGACCGACGCGTAAGTAGCCAGAGAGCCGATAAGACCAATGTTTGGTCCCTCAGGTGTTTCTATAGGGCAGATTCTGCCATAGTGAGAATGGTGTACATCGCGAACTTCGAAGCCAGCCTGCTTTCTTGACAGCCCTCCAGGACCCATAGCAGAAAGGCGACGCTTGTGAGTTAGCTCAGCTAATGGATTGGTCTGATCCATGAACTGAGATAGCTGTGAGCGTCCAAAGAACTCCCTCACAGCAACTGCTACGGGGCGAATGTTAATCAAGGCAGCGGGAGTTGCCGCTTCTGGGCCGAGAATACTCATCCGTTCCTTGATAGCTCTCTCCAACCTCAATAAGCCAATACGAAATTGCTTCTGTATTAGAAAACCTACCGCTTGAGCCCTTCGATTGCCCAAATGGTCAATGTCATCCGGAGCTTGATCGCCCAGGTTAACTGAAATAATACGGCGGACTATTTGCACCAAATCTTCAGGAGTTAAGCCAGTACAATTTCCCGGGATATTCAGGCCCAACTTTTTGTTAAGCTTATAACGACCAACTTTGCCCAGACTATAGCGGCGGGGATTAAACAGGAAATTATTCAGCAAAGCTTGAGCACTACTAAGGCTAGGAGCTTCACCCGAAGATAATTTCCTATAGATATCGAAAAGTGCGTCAGCCTTGCTCTTGATCAAGGGATCTCGCTCCATTGTAGAGCGGATGAAAGCACGCTCAGCCGAGCTATCCACATCTTGGAAAAGAGAAAGCAACGTCTCATCTCTCTCAAAGCCTATGGCACGCAACAGACTAGAAACCGGTATCTTCCGTTTTCCACTCACCTTGACCGAAATTACGTCTCGATTAGAAGTGTCAAAATCAAGCCATGCCCCGTGTTCAGCGACAAGCTTGGCAAAGCACAATTCCCGCCCACTCGAGGGATCCCTTTCCAACGTGAAGTAAACGCCAGGAAAACGGGTCAACTGATTGACGACTACACGCTCCACTCCAGAGATAATGAAAGTGCCAGCATCGGTCATTAAAGGGAAGTCACTGAAGTACAATTCCTGTTGCTTAATCTCGCCGGTCTCTTTGACCACCAGTCGCGCAGTGACATGAATAGGAGAGGAATAGGTGAGTCCGCGCTCAAGACATTCAGGAATAGAATGCAGAGGCTCTCGGAACTCATAATCAACGAAGTGCAATTCTAGCCTTGTGCCAGTGTAATCTTGAATTGGAGAAATTTCCTCAAAGAGCTCTCGCAAGCCTTCTTCTTGAAACCAGCGAAAGGAATCAAGTTGAACCTGGATAAGGTCCGGTATTTCTAAAGTCTCGCGCAGATTGGCAAAAGACTTGACCGACTTATGATTATGCATAAAGGAAACGATTCCGATTGTTCAAAACAATTTATTGAACACACTAATTAGGAAAACCCAAGCAGGTAAGGGCAAAAGGAAACTGGAAACATAACACAAACTAGTAAGTATAACATCATCCTTTGATTTTGTCAATACCCCCACCGCGTACATATTAACACTGGTAGTAGGTTTCTGCAAATTTTTTGTACTCCCAATACTCTCTATCATCAAGCCAAGACAGATAACAGACCCTGTGCACCGGTCACACTGAATCTCATAGATAGAATACCTAATTCATCAACTACAACTCCCAGAAGCTCTGTCAGACAGGGGGGGTTGGGATTCACCATGTTAAGCAGCTTTCTTATCCGGCGCAATCAAAGCCCTAACCCAACGGCCATCACTTCCTTGTGCAATTCAGTATCGCCCGCAGCGAACTGCGCTTCTTTGACACGACGGTAGTACAGACCAATATCATGATCCATGGTATATGCAATAGCCCCATGAGCAGCCACAGCTTCAATGCAAATTCGCTGGTACGCCTCATTGGCTTTCGCTTTGGCCGCGGAAATCTGCCAGGGTGATGGTGAACCAACGCTTATTCCCCACGCTGCCTGATGAAGCAAATACTGAACTGCCTCCACATCAATCAACATGTCAGCCAGTTTGTGCTGTATCGCCTGAAAAGAGCCGATTGGCCGGTCAAACTGAATCCGTTCCTTGGCATAGCTGCTTGTCATGTCCAAGACAGCCTGACACGCTCCGGACATCTCGGCACACTTGAGCACGGCAGCTCGCTGTAATATAAAATTCACTATATCCCAGCCTCTCCCGGTCTTACCCAGGATACTGTCTTCGGCTACCGCTACGCCATCAAAGCTGACCTTGAACTGACTGTCGCCACCTATAGTCGGAATGGCTTCTACCTTCACATTTGGCGTCCTGGAGTCCGCTATGAACAAGGTGATTCCGTCCTCAGGTCTTTCACCCTCTCCAGTCCTACCCACTACCAGGATATGATCAGCGACATGGGCATCACTAACAAAGAGCTTGCACCCCCGGAGAACATGATTCGTCCCCTCCAATGCAACACGAAGTTTTACCTCAGAAGCTCTATATCTGCCTGACAACTCGGCTAAAGCGAAGGTCCAGATAGCCTCGCCTCTAGCTATTTGCGGCAGGAACCTAGCTTTTTGCTCACTGCTTCCAAATTCGATCAGAGGCAGAGCACAAAGGGCAATGGTGGAAAAGAAGGGGCCCGGCAAGATATTCCTTCCCATCTCCTCCATCAAGATAACAAGATCCATGAAGCCCGCAGCCATGCCCCCATATTCTTCGGGAAACACGAGCCCCATCCAGCCCAGTTCTGCCATACTGCGCCACATCTGCGGATCATAGCCTTTTTCATCCTTATCCATCTCCCTGACCTTGGCTTTGGGACACTCCTTTGCCAGAAAATCTCTAGCCGAAATCCGCAGCATATCCTGCTCTTCCGTAAAACTGAAATCCATAATAGCTCCCTGAGAGAATCTACACTACGAAACCTCAATATGATTTGGGCAATCCCAGTCTAAATTGCGCAATGATATTCCTTTCGATTTCAGCAGTGCCGGCCGCAATTGACTGACCAGGAAATCCCAGATATGCACCCTGTATGGCGCCGCTGATTTCAGCCCATTCAGAATCAGGGTCAACCTGAGAATATACTCCCAAAATCTCCGCCCCAGTGACAGCCCCACGCTTCATCAGCTCATCACCCATTACCTTGTTCCTTGAAGACTCGTAGACAGGAATTTGGCCCTGGCTTATCCGCCAGGAAAGCTGGAAGGCGAACATCTTCAGCACTTCCAGATCGATAGCCAGATCAGCCAGCTTGGCACGAATCACAGGATTTTGAGACAACGGTTGGCCCTCGTACTCGGTTTGGCCGGCATACTTGGCTAGCTCTCCTAAAATCCACCTTAGGCTACCGTGGGCGGTAGGCGCTATGCTGCGCCGCTCAAAAGCCAGTGACTGCATAAGATAGTACCAGCCTTTGTTTTCCTCTCCAACCAAGTTGGAAGCTGGCACTCTCACATTGTCGAAGAACACTTCGTTGAAGTGATGCCGCCCATAATAGTTCAAAATAGGATTAACTGTAACACCCGGGCTCCTCATATCCACAATAAAGATACTGATGCCGTGGTGTTTCTTAGCGACATTAGGGTCTGTTCTGACAGCCAGCCAGCACCATCTTGCCCGGTGAGCAGCACTTGTCCACACCTTCTGCCCATTTATGATATAGTCATCTCCTTCCTTCACCGCACGTGTCCGAATGTTGGCAAAGTCTGAGCCAGCATTCGGCTCACTGTAGCCCGTGCACCAGATGCCATCTTCTTCGCCTGAGGCGATTAAAGGCAAATATTTTTGTCTCTGCTCTTCAGTCCCGAACATCATCAAGCAAGGCCCTACCCATTGTATTCCGCTTATGCCCATCCACGCCCCGGGTATACCCCAGTAGGCTATCTCCATTTCGTATACCGTTTGCTCAAAGAGAGAGGCACCACATCCACCATATTTCTCCGGCCAGCCCATTACGAGCCAACCACGTTGTGCCAGTTTTCTGGACATGGATACTTCGAATTCAAAATCTCTGAACTCCCCATCAACTAGCGTGCTCCGCACAAAATTCGGAGGTAATTCGGCTTCAGCAAACTTGCGAATTCCTTCCCTCAAGGCCAGCTCTTTTTCGCCCAGTCTAAAATCCATCATTATGTTCCCGAAGACTAATTACCAAAGAATAGCATATCCGCCCCCATTACACTGCGAACGATGACTCAAACAACAAAGCGCATCAGCCAGTCGGATAGATCGAATTCTAGCGATAACTGCTATTGCCTGGGCTTTCACACTACCAGCTAGAGCATAGCTGGCCACTAGCTCTCCACGCAGTTCTATAATCTCTGGCACTACTCCATCTACCGGCCAAGGTCGATGCCCCAGACCCATCAACAGCACCTTCCAAATCGTTTCCTACCACATTGGCCCTGTCCGACGCCAAACGCTGAGCTTCTCCCCAGATCCCCACACATCCGACAGCTCAAAATCCGGCAAATCTCCGGCGGTAACGGAGTCAACCGCTCGGCCTACATATACATGCCACTGGACACATTCAGTACGTGCCCTGTAATAAAAGCGGCATCATCTGAGGCTAGGAATAGAACGGGCTTAGCAGCATCTTCAGGCGTCATTGGCTTAACTTGCAGGAGCATCATATCCCTTATTTTCTTTGGGATACCGACTGCCTCTCCAGCCACTTCTTCTTGCTGCGCCTCTTTTTCTCTGGTCAACCGTGTATCTACAAAGCCGTAGGCAACAACATTGCAGGTAATACCAAATCGTCCCCATTCCCTGGCTACGGTTTTGGTCAGCCCGATAATACCTGCCTTAGCAGCGGAGTAGTTAATCTGGCCGACGTTTCCCATCAATCCGGCTACAGAGGCAACATTGATTATCCTGCCATTGTGCCCCGCCTTCGTCATATACTTCGAAGCTGCTCTGATACAGTTAAAAGTCCCCTTGAGACTAATGTCAACACATACGTCCCATTGCGCATCTGTCATCCTGATTATTAAAGCATCCCTGGTAAGGCCGGCATTATTGACTAAGACATCTATCTTGCCAAATTTCTCCACTGCCTTGTCCATGATTCTCTGACAATCTTCACGTTTCGTTACATCGCCAGCACAACCATCGCCTTCGCCCCCAGCGGCCTTAATTTCCTTCACCACTTCCATAAGCGGCGCCTCATCAATATCACTCACAAAAACAGCCGCACCCTCTTTAGCAAATAGTAGGGCATCAGCTCTGCCTATGCCCCGCGCCGCCCCCGTGATGACCGCTACCTTTCCATCTAGTTTTCCCATTTTTACCTCCTTGAACTTTGTTCTCCCGAAGACAGGGGATCGATTCAGTATTTCTAGAAAACCGGTTCTAAATAGCTATAGAAACCAATACTCTCGCCTATTTTCCTTTCCCTGCTGGTAGGGCGACCAGAGCCGAGCCAGGCGTTGTTTTTTCTCCTTTCCCATTCTCCACCCAAATCTCACACTCAACAAGATGCTCACCCCCTTCTTCATATTTTTTGGTCACCTTGCCTTTACACCACCAAGTTTCGCCGTCACAAGGCTCTTCCATCGTCTTCATCTTCCGGGGATAATCCATACCGCGATACCGGCAGGACAATTTCTTGAGCTTCCCCTCGTCTCCAATCCAATCAGTCATCAAGTGCCCCAACCAAGCACGCTTAAGCGCACCATGTACAATAGGGGCACCCACACCCACAGCCTTGGCGAAATCATCATCATAATGCAAAGGGTTAAAATCCCCCGATGCCCCTGCCCATTGCACCAACATGCGTGTCGTAGCAATCTTCGCCAACGGTGTTATCTCAGTGCCTACTTCAATATCCTGATAACAAATTTGTTTAGCCATCTCTCCTCCAAAACGAAGCGGTCAGAAGCTAGAACTGTATTATTGTTGCCCAGCTTCTGAGCACCACATTGCCTTTTTGGTTCACAAAAGTGATCTCTACTGTGGTAAACATGGTCTTGCCCAGGCTGGTTTCACGCTCGGCTACCTTGGCAATTTTCGTTGTGGCAGTCAAGACATCGCCAGCGCCAATAGGCTCGACAAATTCGAACTCAACACCCCCATCGAGAATCCTCGCAGGTGCTCCAGCTTTCATAAGGGACGCCACCAATTTCTCCAGAGTACGTTCACCCTTGGCTGGCCAACCGGTGAAACCAGGAGGAGCCAATAGCCGACCGTACTTGGTTTTGCTGGCAAAATCCGGGTCATTGAACAGGGGATTGGGGTCACCTATGGCCTCTGCATACCTTTGGATTGCTCCTTCCTCGACCTTGAAAACCATAGTGTCCAAATTCACACCTATCAAGTTCCGCAGGGCATCGGTTATCAAACTGCCATCAGCCATAGCTTGCCTCCCAGATTTAGTTTATCTTACAATCCTACAGTAGAAACACTGATTATGTTCATGGGTGGAAAACCGCCTAGATTCTGAGTTAAGCCTAGCCTGCGATTCTTGATCTGCCGTTCCGCTAACTGGACTTTGCCCTGCAACTGTCTGTACATTTCGTAAGGCATCGTCAGGCCGGAGGCTCCGAAATGAATAATCCATAGAAACCACTAGGCTATTGCTTCTCCAATTTTCCCCAGTCAAACAGGTTCTCGCCCCCTCTTCTTGCTCCTATGCAATCCCGAAGTTCATTTCTATCGTTCCTTTAAAGTCCTACGATAAACGCACTGATTACACACCGAGGAGGGAAGCCGCCAAGATTATGAGTGAGGCCAAATTTGGGGTTCTTTACCTGCCTTGGTCCACATTTTCCTTGAAGCTGTTTATACTCTTCATACATCATCCTAAGTCCGCTGGCCCCGATGGGATGCCCAAAGCATTTTAGACCACCATCAGTTTGGATTGGCTGCTCACCATCCAAGTTGAACCTGCCGGCATCGATATCTTCCTTCACCCTCCCCCTGGGACTGAACTGCAGGTCTTCCATAGTCACTGCCTCAGTGATGGAGAAGCAGTCATGAACCTCGGCCATGCTTATCTCCTCACGTGGGTTCTTTATCCCCGCCTCCTCATAAGCCTTAGCCGCAGCTCGAGTAGTAGTCTCAACATGAGTATAGTCGTAGTCGGTATACATCATCTCTTCTCCAGAACTGTCAGCAATTTGAAGAGCTTTAATATAGATAGGATCAGGTCGGAAATTCTTTGCCATGTCAGCCCGAACGACAATGGCTGCTGCAGCCCCGTCGCTCACTCCACAGCAATCATATAACCCCAACGGCCAAGCAACAATAGGAGCTTTCATTATGACTTCTACAGGAGCTTCCCTGCGAAGGTGGGCTTTTTCAGACAGAGTGCCATTATGGTGACTCTTTGACGATACTTTGGCAAGCATCAACTTGCCCTCCTCAGGGCTGAGCCCATACCTAGCAAAGTATCTCGTAGCCATCATGGCAAACATGCCTGGTGCAGTCATATTGGGGCTAAGAAGCGACTCGTATTTCCCGGCAGCACCAAGAGACATCTCGGGAAGCCCGCCGTAGCCAACATCCTTAAGCTTTTCAACACCAACTGCTAAAGCAACATCATAAACCCCCGAGGCAACTCCATAGCAAGCTCCCCTCAAAGCCTCGGAACCACTAGCACACATGTTTTCTACATGAGTGACCGGAATGAAGGGTAGTTTTAGGGCTTGAGCCAAGGGTAAACCGCTAACCCCTTGGTTAACTTCAGTGAACTGAGTGCCTACCCAGGCTGCCTGAATATCTTTTGGCTGTATTCCAGCATCATCAATACATTCGGTAAACGCTTCAACCATCAAATCCTCAGGGCCGGCATTCCAGCGCTCGCCAAACTTAGTGCAACCCATTCCTACAATGGCAACCTTATCCTTAATCGAACCCATTTCTTATCCCTCCTTTCGTTTATTGACTATTCCCTCGCAGGAATCGCTTTCCAGAAGTAGAAATAAGTGCCTCGCTTCTCATCAACGAACTTCCTTCGGAAGCTCATTTGCACAGGCATGCCTACTCTAAGGCTGCCTGGCTGACAGTCAGTCAGTTCAAAATTAAATCTTCCACCTCCGTCGAAGTCTATCATGCCATAGAGCGCAGGAGGATTGAGTGTGAACCCTAGATAATCTTCGGTGTAAGTAAAGAGCTGGCCCTTCTTATCAGAGAACCTGTACTCTTCCATCTCATCAATGGCTTTACAACTGGGATTGACACACACTCTTTGAGGAGGATACTGT
>Ga0209635_10003866_pt1 | contig 11727 bp, 9 predicted proteins | sample DeeMarSWOR230_32_FD_187463 | JGI IMG/M metagenome (GOLD analysis project Ga0209635, IMG submission 187463) | Marine sediment microbial communities from White Oak River estuary, North Carolina - WOR-2-30_32 (SPAdes) (version 2) | ecosystem: Environmental > Aquatic > Marine > Intertidal zone >...
GGACCGATCGAGAGGCTTATCGAGCATCCGGGCTCACCAACCGGTCAAGCCTTACGTGAAGAGGCGTCCATCGAACCCTCCAAGGAGAAGCCGGCTCCCGACGCCCCTCGTTCCAATTCGATCATCGTTCGCAATGCACATATCCACAACTTAAAGGATGTGACTGTCGAATTTCCCAAAAGCGCACTCACCGTCGTCACAGGAGTATCCGGTTCCGGCAAATCCAGCTTGGTAAGCGACGTCCTCGGGACGGAAGCCCGTCGACGCTTTCTCGAGACTCTTTCCCTCTACGAGCGCCAAAGCACCCATGAGGGTCCAGAGGCGGAGGTCGGGAGCGTGAGCGGCTTGGGTGTCACGCTTGCCATTGAACCACGGCGAAGGCGTTACGAATTCAGAGCAACAGTCGGCACCGCGACTGAGATCTCACACCACTTGGCTGCGCTACTCGCCGCGATCGGGGAACGATCCTGCCTCGAATGCGGCGCCGACATGCGCCGCGAGCAGAGTGCCGTTGGGAGCGAAAGTTGGAGCTGCCCCTCTTGTGGAGCGATCGCATCCGCCGCTCAGCCGCGCCACTTCTCGCCGACTACCTATAGCGCTGCCTGTACCCGCTGCCACGGGGTGGGCACGCTGCAAATCCCCAATCCCGAAAAATTAATCATCCACCCAGAGAAACCACTGTGCGATGGCGCGATGTACTCTCCGGGCTTCTTCCCCAAGGGTTATCTGTGCAAACCCTTCAACCACGGGTACGACATGGTTCAAGCCCTCGGGGCTCGTCATGGCTTCGACCCGGCGACCACGCCATGGAACGAAATGTCACCCGAGGCCCAACAAGCCTTTCTTTTCGGCGATCCTGAGCCGATGGAGGTGGCGTTCCGCAGCCGCACTCAATCTGGCGTAAGGACCATCACATTCCCAGGCTTTTATGGCTTCATCCGCGATTGGGATGTCGGTGGTACCTACACCGATACCGAACCATGTCCAGAGTGCTCCGGATCTCGGTTTCGGCCCTCGATCCTCACCGTGACCCTGGCTGGTCAAAACATCCACGAAATGAGCGAGATGTCATTATCCGAGTTGAAGCGATTATTGGAGTCTCTTGATCCCTCTATTCCAGATGATCCTGCGGTAGGAACTACCGATCTCGCCGATTACAGCCTGGGAAAAATCCTACGCCGGCTACATTTCCTGCTTCAGGTCGGCCTGGGCTACCTGCACCTCAACCGTCTCTCAAACACCCTCTCCACCGGAGAGGCACAGAGGGTGCAATTAGCCGGATTACTAGGCAGCGGATTGACCTCGCTCACCGTGCTGCTCGACGAACCCTCTCGAGGGCTGCATCCCGCAGAGGTCGAGGCTTTGATCGAGGCGCTTCTCGAACTGCGTAACGAAGGCAACACGCTGATCGTCGTCGAGCACGATCCTGTACTGATCCGCGCCGCGGACCATTTGATCGATCTCGGACCTGGGGCCGGTGAGGCGGGTGGTGAGATCACAGCCCAAGGCAAGCTTGAAGCAGTGCTAAAAACTGATTCACTCACTGCCCAATGGTTGCGCGGTGAACGGCGATTCAGCGACGGAAGAGGTCTTCGGTCACCCAGCGGTTGGATGACCGTCCGCGGTGCCTGCGCCAACAATTTAATGGGGGATGATATCCGCCTCCCGCTCGGGGTTCTCGTGGGCGTATGTGGCGTCTCGGGGTCTGGCAAGAGCACTTTGGTAGTAGACACACTTGGCCGAGCGCTGGCGCCCAAGAAGTACACCACCTCCGTCGCGTACGAACCGATCGAACCGGGCGAGCACGAGACGATCGAGGGTGCTCCGGAGCGAACGATCGTCATCGATCAATCCCGTGCCGATGTGACCAGCCCAGCCTCCTACCTTAAGCTCGACGCTCCTCTCCGCAAGCTCTATGCGGCGAGCGAATCCGCCCAAGGTCTTGGTATTCGCAAGGCGGTCCTTTCGAGAAATTGTACGGTCTGCTACGGTCAAGGTGTGATCAGGACCGACATGGGCTTCCTGCCCCCTATCCATTCCCCTTGCGAGACCTGCCGCGGGACAGGCTACCCGGCGGAGGCCTGGGAGGTCCGAATACATGACCTTTCCCTACCCGAGCTTGATTCGCTTACCCTCGATCAAGTCTTCGAAATCTTCGGCGAGGAGCCGGGGTTGGTAAACCCACTGACCGCTGCCCGTGATGTTGGGCTGGGCTACCTCGTGTTTCGCCAGCCCCGACGCGCCCTCTCAGGAGGTGAAGCACAACGCCTGAAGATCAGCTCCGAGCTTAGCAAGCGCGCACGCACTACGACGCTTTACTTGCTCGATGAACCGACTGTAGGACAGCACATGCAGGACGTCTCGCGATTAATTGATGTGCTGCATAGGTTGGTTGACGCGGGACATAGCGTCGTGGTGGTCGAACACCACCCTCACCTTCTAGCGGCTTGCGATTGGTTGATCGAATTAGGCCCTGGCGGCGGACCTGACGGGGGTCGGGTGGTCACTGCGGGCACGCCGGATGAGGTCGCACAGGGCCGAACACCGACCGCGCCGTTCCTTCGTGAGGCACTGGAAACCGAGCGATGAGCGAACCGAGCACCTTCTGGGTTCCCCTCCTGCTTGCCGACCCCTCACCGTCATTGCGGCTTCTCGTCCTTCGTGATCTGCTGGAAACGAAGCCGGACAACCTGGAGATACGGGAACTGATCAGCTTGCGCGAGAAGGATCCCCTCGTTGCCGATCTGCTCAGTGCCCAGCAGACAGACGGCTCTTGGCCACAGATCCATACCTCAGCGAGAGGCGGTTTGATCCTGGAGACCGCCTTAGCCATCACACGGTTAGGCTTTCTCGGTTTTGGTCCTGAATTCCCGTCGGTCCGGAAGGGGGCCGAATTTCTCTTCTCGCAACAACAGGAAAGCGGGTCCTGGCCGCGGGTGAGCGAGACGGAGGATTCGGAACGCTATCAAACTTACAACATGATCCCCTTGCAGACTTCCATGCCTCTGCGCGGGCTGGCGTCCTGCGGCTATGCCACCGATCCACGCGCAGAGCGAGCCTACGAATGGCTATTGGCACAGCGGCTGCCCGACGGCGCCTGGCCGACGGGGATCGCCTCCGGAAACTACGGCGGTGTCGCCGGCTACCGACGCTTGGCCCACTCACGTTGGGGTTGCCGCACCAACACCACCGAAGCGCTGCGGTGCCTCGCACTGCATCCGGAGAGAAGAACGGGCTCTGAAGCAAAGCGGGGGCTTGACCTATTGCTCGGGCGCGAGACCAAGGAGGCGGACGCTCTCGGCATCGAGGTCGCACGCACGATCGGCGCCATGCCAGCCCGCGGACTTTTTACCTATCACGCCCGTTACGATGTGGCCCTAACCTTGGACCTGTGCTGGCGGATCGGCGCCAGCGTAGAAGATGAGCGCGTCGCAGATTTGGTGGACTTTGTGCGAGGATTGCGAGGTCCTTATGGGCTGTGGGAGTGCCGCTCTCGTCCACAGACCTCCCGCTGGCTGACCTTCGTCCTGCTCCGCTCCCTCGCACGACTTGATGAGGCTTCTGATTGGATCAGCCTCGAACCGCGCACGCCATTCAGGGCGTATCCGAAGCGAAGAAAGCGGTATTAGGGTAAGGAATCAGGGATTGGGGATCAGGGATCAGGCGGGCGCTTAGGCGTCTTGGTGCCTAGGCGCCTAGGATTCTTATCACAACCAAGCAGAGACCGATGTGCCTAAGCGCCATAGTGCCCCGGTGCCCTAAAGTTTACAGGAGTCAAAAATGGAGGAACCACAAAATCTTCTTCGCCACAATCCCTTACCCTGGTTGCTTGAAGACGAAAACCCCTCCGTCCGATATTGGACATTGGTAGACATCTTAGATCGCCCAAAGGATGACCCGGAGGTTCTTAAAACCCGCTCGGAGATTGCTAAATTATCCTTAGTAAAAGAGCTGTTTGATCTCCAACATCGGGACGGGCATTGGGGGGAGGACGAGAGTAAAGCCCTCACCGCACGCGGTACAGTTGGTGTACTTATGCACTTATTTGAACTTGGTGTCGCCCCGGATGGACGCACACATACTGGGTGCGATTCGTTGCTGAGAAATTCTCAAAACGAGAACGGTGGGATTTCGATGGTCAAAACCCGTCGCAGCGGAATCGTTCCCTGTACAACAGGCGGGACACTTCCCATGTTGGTCCATTTCAACATGGACAAAGATCCACGAGTCGTTTCTGCCTTCTCCTTTTTGGAGGCGGACATGTCAAGCGAGGACGCCCTCGACTGTGGCCGTTATGAACACCGCGACTGCCTCTGGGGTGCCATCGCCGCGCTAACGGGATTGGCTGTCCTGCCTCAGGATATGCGCTCCCCGAGCTCAACCCTGGTCATCAACCAATTGTGTGAAGAGCTGCTCCGTACTGATTATGATTTCGATGGTGAGCATAAACGCTGGCTGACTTTTAGGGTGCCCCAAGGGTGGGACCTGTTGAGCGCGATACAGATGATTGGCGTACACGGCTTTGGAGTAGATCCGCGCCTAAAACCATTGCTTGATCTTGCGCTAAGTCTTCAGGATGAGCAGGGGCGTTGGAAGTGCGGTTCGGTGACACAGAATTGGCCACTTGATAGACGTAACCGCCCAAGCAAATGGGTCACACTCTACGCGCTGCGAGCGCTCAAAGCCATCGGTTACGAATTCCTTTGAAATCCAATGATCGTAAAAGTTGAGGACACATAAGGTCAAAGCATACCAAAGAGGAGATGATCATGCCCGAACTACCCGAGATCACATGCCGAGCAAAAGAGATGAAGGGCGCCCTCGTTGGCAGGACGATCGCCACCATCGATGTGATCCAACCGAAGTCGCTCAATCTGCCGAAGAAGAAGTTCGTCACCTCTTTAACCGGTTCTGAAATCCTCGACGTCTCCAATCGCGGGAAGTGGATTTTCGTTGAAACAGACAAGGGCTGGCTACTGCTCAATTTGGGCATGGGGGGTGAGATCCTACTCGTTCCTTGTGATGAGCTGCCCGAGAAGCACCGGTTGGTCCTCGGATTTGATGATGGCAAATGTCTTTCGATCAACTTCTGGTGGTTCGGCTACGCCCATTACGCTCCACCAGACCGTCTCGATGAACACAAGATGACCGCCAAGCTGGGCCCGAACGCGCTCGACATTTCAACCCAAGATCTACGAGAAATAGTCCAAGGTCGGCGTGGGCGGGTGAAATCCTTCCTGCTCGATCAGTCAAAGATCGCTGGGATCGGTAACGCGTACATCCACGATATCTTGTTCATCGCGGGGCTGCATCCCCTACGTACGCTGAATACTTTGAGCGAGGGTGAGGTTGCGCGTTTGGCGGAGGGGATCCAGCGCGGTCTGGCGCCAAGCCTCGAGAAAGGGGGCGCGTTCTACGAGGTCGACATCTATGGCGAGCGTGGCGGCTTCGTGATGGAGGACATCCTCATCGGATATAGGGAGGGGAAAAACTGTCCAAATTGCGGTACAACCATTGAGAAGATTAAGACCGGTACCACGAGCAGCTTCATCTGCCCCAGTTGTCAGCCAGCACCGGGCTGACCTATCTGGCAAAACCAGCTCCTCTCGGCCTGATCTTATACCTGCGATATGAATTAACACTGTAGGGGCGCACGGTCGAAGATACAGGGTGATCTTCCCTGCCCGTGCGCCCCATCTAAAAATGAAAAACTCTGGGAACCTCCCCGCGAGCTTGAAGCTCGCGGGGAGGTTATGTCCAATGTTGCCGCACCCTTTAGGGTGCGCTATGACACGCAGGCTAAAGCCTGCGACTACAGAACAAATAACCAAGAGGCGGTGCAGGAACTGCATGAACGTATTCTTTTAACTGCTGGGGGAAAATTACTGGCTTTCTATCGAGCCATTTTGGAGTGCGCAAGCTCTGCTTGCGCCCAGAATCAAAGTTTCTGGACTCCAAATTGTTATCCCCTAACCCTCCCGCGGATACCACCAGGGCTTGGCCCCTCCCTCGATCTCTCAATGAATACAATCAGAGCTTTGGGCACCAAACAAATTACTTTGTGAACATCGCACTCGCAACATGGATGTCTCGGTGATTCTTCTTGCAAGCGAAGCGATGTGGAATTCGAATCAGATCCCGCTACTCCGGCAAGGTAGCCCTATCCAGTCATGATCCGGAGGAGCTTTATGTTAGATTCGCACGGATTGCCATTCGCGGGTAGCAAGTTTCCAACATTTTGATGGTATGAATTTCATCCATCTTTCTCTTTATGGCCAACATAACGGCACAAACCACTTCATCCGTTCTGCTTTTTTGATGTATCGTATTGTATACAATTGCTGGTTGTAGGTATACTCATAATGTTGTATGCAATACCTGGATTAACAAGAAGGCATTATTGGGGATGCATATGAGCTCCTTAATGAGGATCAAGGATTTGACGACCCTATTTCATACTGAAGATGGGATCGTGCGAGCGGTTAATGGAGTCTCCTACGAGATGCAAGTTGGCGAATGTCTTGGAGTTGTCGGGGAGAGCGGTTGCGGTAAAAGCGTCCACGCACTGTCCATCATACGTCTGATTCCCAGCCCTCCGGGGAAGATCGAAAAAGGGGAGGTGTGGTTCGATGGGCGCGATCTGCTAACTTTGAGCGAGAGCGAGATGCGTCATATACGCGGTGGTGAAATCGCCATGGTCTTTCAGGATCCCATGACCTCGCTCAACCCGGTGTTCACCATCGGTTTTCAAATAACTGAGGCGATCATGTTGCATGCCGGTGTCAATGAACCAGCAGCGGAAGACAGGGCAGCGGAATTGTTGGACATGGTAGGGATCCCAGATGCACGCAGCCGATTGGAAGATTATCCCCACCAGTTTTCCGGGGGAATGCGGCAACGGGCGATGATCGCCATGGCTTTGTCTTGTAATCCGCAGTTGCTGATCGCTGACGAGCCCACAACTGCCCTCGATGTAACCATCCAAGCCCAAATCGTGGATTTGGTGAGAAGCCTTCAAGAACAATTAGGCATGGCGGTGATGTGGATCACGCATGATCTGGGTCTTGTCGCCGATATCGCTGAGAATATTAATGTGATGTATGCCGGTTATATTGTTGAGCAAGGTGATATATTGGATATATATAAACACCCCCTTCACCCATACACAATTGGTTTGTTGGGTTCGTTGCCCAGGCTTGATGAGGCACCGGGCACGAAACTCGATTCGATCCCAGGCCAACCGCCAGATTTAATTGCGTTACCACCCGGATGCCCCTTTGCACCACGATGTACATATGCCATCGACCATTGTTTAGCCGAGAATCCCACGCTAGCGCAGGCAGATAAGAAGAACCATAGCATAGCCTGTTGGCGCTGGGAACAGGTTACCGAAAGGACGTTGTCGTGAGTGGTGAAAGAAATGCTTTGGTTCAGGTACAGGAGGTAAAGAAGTATTTCCCCATTACTCGTGGCACGATTCTTCAGCGGCAGGTTGGAGACATAAAAGCCGTTGATGGTGTGAGCGTTAACATCTATCTGGGTGAGACGTTCGGCTTGGTGGGAGAAACGGGCTGCGGGAAAACCACACTCGGTCGCACCATTCTGTGGCTCTACAAGCCAACATCAGGGAGGATCCTTTTCGATGGAGTGGATCTGAATGCGCTGAAACATTCAGAACTGCGCCATACACGACGCCGAATGCAAATGGTGTTCCAGGACCCATACGCCTCGCTCAATCCGCGCATGACTGTAGGTTCGATCATCTCGGCCCCCTTGGTGATCCATCGTGTCGGGGGACGTTTGGAGCGGCAAGAACGAGTTCAGGAATTACTCGAAATTGTCGGCCTCAACCCGCAATCCGTCAATCACTATCCCCATGAGTTCTCCGGTGGCCAGAGACAGCGCATTGGCATTGCTAGGGCGCTGGCGCTCAACCCCGATCTCATCATCTGTGATGAACCGATCTCTTCATTGGATGTTTCGATTCAAGCCCAGGTTGTTAATCTGTTAGAGGAGTTGCAAGGACGATTGGGAATCACTTATTTGTTCATCGCCCACGATCTCAGCATGGTGCGCCATATCAGTGACCGAATGGGGGTGATGTACCTGGGCAAGGTTGTCGAGTTGGCTGATCGTGATGAGATCTATCTCAATCCACTTCATCCCTACACTCGAGCTTTGATGTCGGCTGTCCCGATCCCCGACCCTTCACTGAAAAAGACTCGCCAGAGGATCATCCTTGAGGGGGATATTCCAAGCCCGGCCAATCCTCCGTTGGGTTGCAATTTCAACACTCGCTGTCCTTTAGCGTTTGATGTCTGTTTCAATGAAGAGCCACAGTACCTGGAGGTTTCAACCGATCATTGGGTGGCTTGCCATTTGGTACAACCCGGCGAATCATGAGGTGTGTGGACGATCCTTAGGAAAGGATCGTGCCCTTCAGTATCGTCCGGGTAACCGAATGTGATTCGATCAACTTCTCCAGCACAAATCTCTTGTCGCCGACGCTCATATCAAACACTCCTTTTGCGCTGATGAATCATTTCCATGCAATTTCCCTCATCGCACCAATTACTTCGAATGCCCCCCTCTATGAAAACAGTAAGGGTTAATAATCACTCTGATCGTTATTATCCAGGTAGATTATCACACTGAAGTTACGTTTTATGTATTAATTTACGATAAATTCGTCTGTTTCAGAAATTATGTCGGCGCAGCATTGACATTTCGGTAACAATAAGTTATCCTGAAACTGTTTAAACAATATCTACTGCTAAGTCATAACGGTTGCGATGGTTTATCGTTCCTGAACGATAAACTACGCCGGGTTCCTGGCGTTAAGCGCACACAATCATTCATGATTCAAAAGATGCGCAAGCTTTCTTACCGATGGGGTGAGTCAAAGATAGCTGAATCAATGCGCCCAGAAGATGCTATCACCGATGCAGCTAGTAGCCGCCAAAATAGCTAACAAGGAAGAACACCATAAATGGTGTTGAATAACTTCTCCCCTCATTTAATCCATGAGAAGTCGGTTGAAATCCTGACCGAAGTTGGCTTCTGCGTCCCCGAGGATAATGTTCTGTCCCGCTTAGAACGCTTGGGTTTTATAGTGGATCATGATCATCAGATGGTGCGCCTAACACCAGAAATAGTGGAATCAGCGCTCGAGAGCTTGCCGAAAAATGTCAAACTATATGATCGTTCAGGTGAAACACCATTGCCTTTCAGTGAACGCTCGAGTTTCATGGGTGCGGGAACTCCGGTAAACGTCATCGATTGGGAGACCGGTGTACGGCGAGCGGCAAACCGTCAAGATGTATGTGATTTGGTCACCTTGCAAGATGCCTTAGGCCAAGTGGATATTGTCCGTCCTACCGTGACCGCCACCGATCAAGGGGAGAGCTCGGATTTAATCGAAATTGCCGAGATGCTGAGGAGAACATCCAAACCGATGGTGCATCGCACGCTCGCTCCAGAAAGGGTGGATGCTGCAGCCGAGATGTTGTTTGCTGTCGCCGGAAGTGAGGAGGCTTTCAAACAGAGACCATTTTTTGCTACCCTCTACTGTCCCATCAGCCCAGGATATTTCACGCCCGAGAATGTGCTCTGTATGTTACGTTGGGCGGAGCATGGAATCCCGATCACCTTGTTGCCGATGACCATGGGCGGCGCCACCTCCCCTGCTACACTTTTAGGAGAGCTGGTGGTGATCAACACCGACAGCCTGGCCTGGATCGTCGTATTACAGGTCCTTTATCCGGGAATCCCCCTTCTCTACGGCAGCGTTTCCTCCGTGCTCGATATGCGTACCGGGCTACTGGCTTTGGGATCTCCTGAACGGGGGATGATCAACAGCGGTGCAGCGGTAATGGCCCGCCATTATGGCCTCGCGTCGATGTGCGGCGGGTTTTCATCGGATGCGAAGGAATTGGATGCACAGGCCGGCTTTGAGAAAGCGATCACCGCAGTCCCCCTGATGTTGGAGCGGGCGGAGATCATCTACGGCATCGGTGCAATTGATGCAGGCTCTTCCATCTCGTACCTGCAGATGATCTTGGACGACGACCTTATTGCCGGATTGAGACGCATGATGCAAGGCATTAGGGAGCATGATCTTGCTGAGGAGATGGCGTTGATCAAATCTCGAACTCCGCGCGGGACATTTCTGGGAACCAAGCACACGCGCAGAACCTTCCGCGAGCATTGGCAACCGGCCATTCTCAATCGCGATCCATATGAGACCTGGATGACCAAAGGAGAAACCATTGAAGAGGTTTGTCGCCGCAAAATCCAGGAAATCCTAACCCAGCATCAGACTCCCCGTTTACCTGCCAGAGTAGAAGCGGAGATGGAGCGTGTTGTACGACGACACGTTAGCGAAGAATTTCTCTTCGAACCGTAGACACGAGGAAAGAGATTGCCGATGTGGCCTACCGGCATAAAATGCACAGTTGCTTTTACCTTTGATCTTGACGCGGAAAGCGTATGGATCTCAGGGAATCCAACCAATGCCGACAAACCGGGCGTCCTATCACAGGGTCGTTACGCGATCAGGGTAGCCGTTCCACTTATTCTGGAGCTCCTTGAAAGAAATGAGATACCTTCCACGTTTTTCATCATCGGTAAGGTCGCTGAGGAACATCCTGAGACTGTGAGGGCTATCGCGGATCGTGGTCACGAACTGGCGGCACACGGTTATACCCACACTCCGCCGACAGATCAGACCCCAGAAGAAGAGGAGGAATCCATCGTTCGAACGCTGAGTATCCTTAACGGATATGGTTCGAAGGTGGTCGGCTATCGCTCTCCTTCCTGGGAGTTTAGTCGGCACACACTCGAACTACTGGAGAAACATCAGTTCGCCTATTCTAGTAACATGATGGACGACATCCGACCCTACCTGCATCCAGGAACATCGATTGTCGAGTTACCCATCCACTGGCTCCTGGATGACGCCCCCCATTTTTGGTTCGCGAAGGACACTTGGAACAAGAAAATATCCGCGATCTCTGAGGTACGTGAAATATGGGGGGCGGAGTTCGAGGGTATTTATGAGCTCGGTGGCTTATTTATCCTTACCATGCACCCCCAAATTATCGGTCGCCCGTCCCGGCTCAAGATGTTGGAGGAGTTTATGACCTCCATGAGATCCTATACTGGTGTATGGTTTGCCACGTGCGCCGATATCGCTGAGCAGGTAAAGGAGCATCTGAGTTGAGCACAACGAACGATTATTAGCGTAAAAACACTGATTCGAGATACGCATATGTCCCAATTCCCCCACTTCCGAGTTTGCGATAGCCGAGGAAAGCAACTTCGCTGGCAGGCTGTTGATCGCATCGTGTGTGGTATTGAGATCTAGCGGGGTGTCTTCGCTCATTATGCAGGCTGGGATTGGAAACCATCCAGGCCCAGAATTATAATTAGGCAAAACAGGTCATGGTGATGTATGCTGGTTATGTTGCGGAAGGAGCTGCTGCCTGAGAAATTCAAACCTAAAGGGGTTTTTTGCATCAGCCAATTCATTCATCTCTCTATCGGCAACCCCTGACCAATAACCTCAAATGACAACGAATTGGTAAGATGTTATCAAGGTCGAAAAAAAATTAAGGAGGGTTTGATGAGCGACGCGGAATACTTCAACAAGCTGGCGCAAGCAGTCATTGCTGGGGAGCCGGAAGAGGCGGAGGAACTAGCGAGAGGTGCTCTCTCTCAGGGTCTTGA
>Ga0209635_10003867_pt1 | contig 11726 bp, 14 predicted proteins | sample DeeMarSWOR230_32_FD_187463 | JGI IMG/M metagenome (GOLD analysis project Ga0209635, IMG submission 187463) | Marine sediment microbial communities from White Oak River estuary, North Carolina - WOR-2-30_32 (SPAdes) (version 2) | ecosystem: Environmental > Aquatic > Marine > Intertidal zone >...
CTCATAGAAATTTTCTGTTTAGTCTCACGCCACTCTGGAAACTTACTCATTATACATTCCTCTGGAATCTTTATTTCTTAGATTCCTTTGCTTCCCCAGCTATGTTAACCCCCAGCTTACTCAAAACTTTCGATTCACTCAAAGCGCCCATGAATCTTATACTCTGTTCTCTACCTTCCCCACCTACGCTAATGGACGTCTCCATTAAAAGGTTAGAATAATCCTCTAGACCTTTGAACATTCCCCCCCACTCTGGAACGCTAGAAGCCCAATGAGAAATAGCCACAAATTCAGCTTGCGAGCGCGTAAGAATGCTCATGGTCTTCAAATTTTCTGGATTAGCTAAAACTTGAACCCTACTCTTAACATCCTTCCTTCCTTTAACAATATTCAGAAATTGCTTGAATCGTTCTAGACTATCCTCTTCTTTAGTCATTTAAAAGACTCCGAAATGAAAGGCAATTTTCAAAAGCACAAAAAGGCTAGCTACCGTTGGAATCAATATAATGATGAATTGTGCCCACTTCATAGGCTTATATTGAGTTAAAGAACGTGCAACTTGTTTATTAACGAATTCCCCACTCTCTTTTTTGGTCCAAAAAGGCATCATTTCTTTAGTTGTCTTTGAAAATCTGAGGGCATTCTTAGCTCCATCCACAAACAAAACTAAATTTCTAGTCCCCTTCCAAAATCTAGGAATCACACGCAATAACTTCCCCTTCTTTTCAGTAAAAACGCATGCAGGTTCAAAATCTACAAGATCGCCTTTATCTACTTTCATGTGATTTCTGTCGCATGGATAGTTTTTTTCTTCAAAGGTCCTATTCAAATTAAGTTTTATTGCTCTCTGTTTTACCATCTTCATAACCTCTTTGATAACCATAAAGGAAAATTCCGAAAAAACAAAGTAAAAAACTAGCGAAAATCTGTAGCATTTCAAAACCTATTCCAGCTATTTCTCTATGTTCCCTAAACCACTCGAACTGATTCATTATCATTATCGCTACATAGTAGCCTATGATTAGAATGAGTAAAACCCAGAAGATTTTGGATTCATACAAAAACATCACCTAATCATATGATTATGACCACAAGGCATATATTGTGAATATTGTGACATAATTTTTATATCTAGTCACATATCCCTAATTAAGATTTGTGGTGAAGCCAATGCCTGATGTAAGCGCGAAAATCCAAGGTGCCATTGGAATAGTGGTTATCACTTTAGCCCTTCTGTCTCTGACTCCCGTAGTTGTTGATGCAGTTCAGGACATGAATACTACGGGATGGACCTTCGCGGGACATGAAGGCGCTGAAGCAATGTTAGGGCTAGTCCCCTTCGTCTGGGTAGCTTCTATTCTTCTGGGCGCCGTGGTTGGAATGATATATCTCTCCAAAAGTGGAAAGGATTGAGTCGGGGGGACCAACGGTTAAAAGGCTCTTCTCCCTTCTCTCCCTCTTTTTTCTAATCGTGATTCTCATCAATCCCATTTACGCAGATAATGATGATACACCTATCGACCTCACTAAATTCCCAGAAAAACTAGCAGAAGCTTTAAGCATTCCTACTTTTGCTGGGGGAATTCTATGCTCACTCATTTTTGTCTCTATGTGGTTGCTAGCCCTCAATCTACTCAAAAAAGTGGGTTTCTTAACGAATCTTATTATAGGTTTGGGTCTATTGTCTTTTTGCATTGCTATTCAATGGCTTCCCTACTGGATTATGCTTGTAATCTGTCTTCTCATTGCTTCATTATGGAGTGACAAAATCGTAAAAGCTCTAGGGAAGTAAAAAAATGGAAGTTCCCCCTCTCAGAAGCTTTCTAATCGTCATAACATTCCTAGGAACTTTCACTCTTCTAGTTGCATCAATGCCTATTGAATTGATAGTTAGTCCATCTGAACGTAGAGAATATGAAGTTGAGGAATATTTTGAGGCTATAGACCTTCAATCTTTTGCTGAGATTTTTCAGTATTGCATGAATGAAACTGGGGGAACTAGTTACCCCTTATTGTATGCAAAATCCGTAGATATAGGGGGACGTGACCTTACTTTATATTACAAAAAAGCGAATCAATCAGACCTTTATTTGTATCTTGTTCATAAATGGACCGAATGGATTATTATTCCATGTCTTCATTATCAAATATGGATAAATTCAGAAGGCGTCACTCGAAGCGCGGGAGCACAAAAACAAAATAGGATATATGACTATACAATAAACCAAGACTATTCCGATTCATTGCCCTATACTGCTAAATGTAGCCATTTTCAAGTTACCGTCTATTTTGGATACAATGAAACAACTTATTCTAGTGTTACAGAAGCATGGAACCATCATGCACTCTATATCTTAATTGGAATAGATTTTGCTGAAATGGCAACTGGAATGAACGCTTGGAATCTTATCGCAATGCTTCTTTTCTTTCAAATGCCCGATATTCATCCCGTTCTTAACATGATTCTTGCTCTTCCGATATGGGTCTGTATCGCATGGTTAGCTGTCGCATTTATAATTGCATTCATCAAATCTCTTCCGTTCACATAGGAGATTTAAAATATGACATACAACAAAAAGAAAAAACGAAAGAAAAGGAAACGAAAATGAGCTTGAAACGATATGAATTAGTCTTCTTATGTCTTTTGTTAGTTAGCTCTCTCTTTTCTATCATTCCCATAGGCACTTCTACACAAAGCGAAACCCAAACATTCAGACCCTTCTATAGCGGTTATGGAAAAGGAACTACTGAAATTTCTAAGAACACAAATATTACGACACTCGATGATTTAGGCATAACTAGAGAATGGAATCTAATAGGTTGGAACGTAAGCGAATTTACAATGAAAATCCGTTTTTGTTTACCCTATTGGCTTGTTGGGGGATTATCAGTACCCTTCACCGTCACAATGTATTTTAGCCTAGATAATGGCGAAACTTTTGATATAAAAAGAACCATTGAAGGACCGTGGCATTTTTTCAGTAAAGTATGGACATCCCTTCCAGAAGGAAAATGGTATTATTGGGATTTTTTTTATGAATTCAATTCAACTGACAGAGAATTATTTACACCTTCAACTAGAATCAAACTTAAATTTAATGGGAATGTATGGCTTGCTAACGTTTATTGGGGTTCAATTCAAAAGCCAGTACCCCCCCATGATTTTATTGATGAAGAGGGGACCTATGTTCAATATTACATTCTTTTTGAAGCTAGCTATGTAGCATCAACTATTTCTTATAAAGGGGAAAATGTCACCTATCCCGACTGGTCTAAAACTAAGGATAAAATGGAACTCGCTGGAAGCATGATTCTTAATTGTATGCAACCTTCGGGAGCTACTGATGAAGTTATTGATAAACAGTTCGGAAAAGACGCATGGATCATCATTTATTCTGCCCAAATCGCCATGATGGAATTGCTGGATTTATGTAAAATTTTTCCAGAAAAAAGGTCGGAATATCTTGTAGCTGTCAAACGGTTCATTGTGTGGATGTGGTCTAAGCAAAATCAAACAGATGGAAGTTTTCCCTTCATTCTAACTGACGGAGACCATCATACATGGTTTAATAACGAAACTGGGGAATACTACGGCGCTGACAAAATCGACAGCTTCAGTGCATGTGCCATTAGCCTCATGCGAAAATACTATGAAGCAACCTTAGACCTAGCTTTTCTCAATGAATATTGGGACCAAATTATAAAATGCAAAGATTTCATGTATGACCTAACGAATCAAACGCTATGGCTTCCAGTAGATGGCTACCATTATAATGGAAGTCACTACACCAAAAGCACATTTACATGGTTACATGATGTTTGCGAAACTCATCAAGGATTCAAAGATTTAGCATGGCTTTATGGAAACCCAAAAGAAAACGGTTCTGAACAGACATACTGGAATAACTTCGCAAATTCTATTGCTTCTAGTGTTCGGTCAAAAATGTGGAATGAAACCCTACATAGATATGTCGGAATGTACTACCTCAACAATGAAACCCAAAATTCCATCCTAGTGTACAATGTTATTACTCCATCAATCTACGGAATTGAAACAAACTCTAGTAGAGCATGGAAAACCGTTAATGTCTATTGTGAATGGGGAAATATGACGGGAAGATATTTAGATAGAGAATGGGCGCCCGACTATAGCGTTTATAATGAATACAGTACAATGTCTGGAATGATTCTATCTGCTTTTTACGATTTGCTCAATACTTATGATTATCATAATAATTGGATGAATCAAAAATTCGAAAATGTTACTCAGTTTCTTTTTAATAATCCTGTATATCCCCTAAATCATGGGGACCTTCAAGACGATAATGGTCTTCTCGACTGGGTTAATTTTGTAGATGAAACATGGGCAATTCATTATGCTAGACTAATTGAAACTTCTGCATGGTTCATTGATGGAATGATGAAACTTCCAAATATGACAGAGCTTTTTGATGGAGATGAACCGTGGTGGGAAGATTGGGAATGGTGGCATGATGAATTCGACATAGGAGTAATTGTAATGCCTTTTCTGGGCATCATGGGCATTATAATGGTCATGTTCACTCCTTATTACATTGTTAGAGAGATAAAGAAGAAAAGATGGGCTGAAGGAATAGCTTGGGGAATAGTTCTACTCCTTTTTGGGATAGGATTTGTTATCTGTTGGTTGTGGGGTTGATTCAATGAATGAAATAGAGCTAGCCTTTAACGAATTGTTTTTTGGTTCGGGATTTTGGCTAGGCTTCATCTTCATTATTTCTGTCTGTCTCATAGTAAGCTACAAAATTCGATTTTCAGGCATTATATTTGAAATAGTCTTGCTTTTCTTAGCCCTCGAATACCTAGAAAATCTGAATCCAGCTAGTAATAGAATGTGGGGGGTCATTCTCTGTTTTGTGGGCATTCTCCTCATAGGCATAAACATCTGGGGGGATTTCTCTCAAAAATAACAACTCCGTAAATAATGTTCGGAAGAAAGGATGTGATGAAAGATAGAAATAAGCTATAAGAAATTTGCATCGGTCATAGTTCTAACGGCGGTCCTGAGTCTAGCATGCGGATTCTGCATCCAACAAACCCCTAGCTTCCAGATCAACAAACAAACAACCCTTAAAGCCAATGTCTTCATAGCCTTTGAACTATTCGAAGGAAAATCCCAGCTACAGACTCCCAATGTCATAACAGACATAGGGGAAAACTACACTAGAAATGCCTTTAGCGGTAACAGTTCTGGGCTTTACGCGGTCCAATGGATTTCGATAGGCAATGCTACAGCTTCCACTTCTCTAACTCAACTAACAAGCCAATATTCCCGACAGCAAGGCACTATAGCAAACTGGACCAATAGCGGAGACTCAGCTTTCAACTGCACCTATAAATGGACCTTCACCGAAACCCAGAACATAAACTGTGCTGGGGGACATTGGGAATCAACGGGAGATAACAATCTCTATGCAGTAGCCAATTTCCCAGACGGAGCACAAACATTCCATAACAATGAAAACTTAACGGTTCGCTGGGTCTATACGTACGATGCAAACTAGGGAAGTGAAACCTCATTGAAACAAAAATCCCTTTTCTTAGGATTCTTAATCGTTACCCTAGTTCTATCGCTTGTTGGTTCAATAAATGCACAACCTATTTTCTCCGATGATTTTGAAGGCACATCTCCATGGGATGAAACACATACAGAAGGTCAAGGTAGTTCTTATACCTACGGTTCTACAGACCAAGCGCATCATGGAAGTAAATCGGGAAAAGCTGTAACCGTTGATTACAATGGATTAACATACGCAGTTTTAAGAGAAGGTTTAGGGACTCCAACAGAACGATATTTCCGTGCCTACCTCTATCTTCCAAGCCTTACACTCGACAATCAAGCCAGCATTCTACATATGATGCTTCATTCAAGTTCCTCACCTACAATTTGGTGTATTCTGGGTATCGGAATTGCGAAAGATGGAACTACCCCTAAATGGCGAGTAAGAGACGGTGTTAATGGAGCTTGGGAATGGATTTCAACACCTACACCCCAAGCTTCAACATGGTTCTGCGTTGAACTCTATGTGAAAAAACATGCTTCTGAAGGTGCCTTAAAGATTTGGATTAACAATAATAATGAAGGAAGCCCTGACTGGTCCAAAACAGAGTTGGATACTTCGGGAATAACATTAGGTCAAGCATATCTGGGAATCATAGCTAGTGCATGGAGTACTGGGCATACAGCTTACCATGATTGTGTCGTTATTGATGATGCGTTTATCGGGATTGAAGAAGAGGAAGAAGAAAAATCATATGTTTTTTCTGAAACGATTCAACCTTCCGCTAGTTTGATATTAACTAAAGAGCTACAATGTAGCTTCATGCAATCCGTAGTTTCTTCAAGCCAAATAATAAGCAGAAGAGAAAAACGGTCCAGCTTCATGCAGACCATAGTTATTACAAGTCAAAGTACACCGGGAAGAGAGAAAATTTTCATAACAACTGAAACCGTTATTCCCTCTGCATCTCTGAATGTTGCTAAAGAACTTATGTTCCTTTTCGAGCACACATTTTTTGAGAAAGCTCAAGCATCTGATTCATTGAATATATGGAAGGCATTAAGCTTAAGTTTTGTTGAAACGATTGAAGTTACTGATTCATTGAATACATGGAAGGCATTGAAACTTAGCTTTATGGAGTTTGTAGAAACAATAACGGTTAAGAGTAAAATGTATTCATTCTTCTATGTTCCTAGTGTCTCCGTAACTGGATTAGGCTTTGCTATGATTGCTTTAATCATTGCATTGCTAGCGGTTGTTATATCCTTAACCGCAACAATACAAAAAAGAAGGAAATAAAAAAAGGGAATGCGCGCGCAGAGTTAATACGGTGGCGGTGTATTTACTGGGTCATATTCATAGGCTTCTTCCCATCTTCTAAAGTAGATTTCCGTTTGGTCTTCAAAAGGGTCTCCGCCGTTTATAACATCCCAGTCGCAATCCCAACATAACTTCATTTTCACAGTTTCGCCGAAACAATTCTTAAATTCATGAGGGAAAAGCCTATCTTTGCTATTTCCAATTCTTTTACTTACATCGCATCCGCAACGGTCACAGATTTTCATATTCTCACTTTTTAGCTATGCGCGCTAGCTGTCTTTGAGCATGTGCTGGGCAATCTTGCATAGTCTCTCTGTTACTACTCCGTCTTGAATAGAATCTGTAGGTCTATGGCATCTATCTTGGTCTGGGCAATTATAACATTCAAACATTTTAATTCCTATCCCATTCTCTGATTATTTGTATTCCGCAATTTTCAACGGTGCATTGAAAAGTGTTCAATGTTCCTTTCTTTTTCTTCATGGCTTTTTTGTGGATGGGACATCGGGGGATTTTGTAAGGCATATTTCTTTCCCATCTCTGTAGATTTGGGGGGTTCCATAGCCTAATTTCATAAGGGTTCTAACTGTGTCGCCTCCAGCTATGTATGCATGGGCAAGGGCTTCCATAGAAGTGACTTCAAATTCAATCGATAGATTAATGAATACTAGCTTCAGTTTCATTCTTCTTTGTCTCCCTTTTGACTAAACCCCATTTTTCTAAGACACTTCCGTATCTAGAGGCTATGATTCCCCAGAGAATTATTGAAGCTACAAAGCAACCGAACCATGCTATTATGTGGAATGCTGTTATGATAGAGGTTAGCATTCCCCCCCAGAATCCTAGAAGGAAAAGCCATACTCTAACGCTTCTGGGAATCCTTATGTTGAATGGTTCTGTTTTTTCTGTCATTCTAGTCTTCCCCTTTTGGTTGTGGTTCTACAGACAGAAGTTCGTTGATTTCTTTGAGGGTTTCTAGGAGTTGCTTTTCATATGGGAATTTTACAGAAACAGTGGTTCCGTGTGTCTCTCTGTAACCTCTAGCTATTTTGGCTAACCCTGAAAATACTAGATAGGCGAAAATTCCCCATGCTATTAATCCGATTGAGGTTTGGACCACTTCATTGGCTAGCAAAGTCTCTATTATTTTCAATATAGTTTCAAGCATGATGGTTTTCCCCTTACTTGGATTTGCTTCTTATGCTGACTAAGGTCCATTTTGGGTATTTTTTCTTCAAAGTTTCGATAGCGTCTTCTATGTTCTGGGCATCTACAACTAAGGTATGTGTTATCCGTAGCTTTTTATCCTTCCATGTTCCAGTTACTTTCATTCTGTCTTTTCCCCCTTCTTTGGCTTTGAATGGGAAATTCTAACGGTTTTTCCGCATTCACTACATTTCCAGAGTTCAACGATTGTAGTTTTTGTTTTCGATTTTCCTTTGAGTTCCCATGATTTATCGAGATTCATATCTCCATGTCCTAGAGGGCATTGGGGTTTGTCGATTTGGGTTTGTTTTTCATATGATATTTTTCTCATCTCCTTTGTTTTAATCATGGGAATGGCTAGCTCTTGCTTCCCGTATTGTTCCATGCTCTACATTTCTGAGGTCTAGAACGACATTTTTTGCATCCAGTTTCATTATGTGGGTCTAATAGATTTTCAGTTAAATGATAGGACCTAGTTTCTGGACAATACATCCAGAGGGGAATTTGAAAAATATCATCCCCCCTATGTGTATGCTCTAGCTGAATGGCTTTTTCTATGAGTTTGTTGACTGCATCAGATTTGTTGGTTGCTTTGTTGCATCCAAAAGCGTTTTCTTTGAGTAGTTTCTTAATGGCTTCTTTCGATTTATTGGTCGGTCTAAACCCTATTGTTTTCTCGCTCAGACTCCCACATCCCCATGACAATTAGTTATATGAATATAGAATTCTTTATAAGGTTTTTCATATGATTTTTCTAGAACTGAAGTTCATTCCACAATTCTTATAGGGGAATCATATGATTGTTGTTTGTGGGGGGATGCTCTAGCTGGAAAACGAGACTACCCACATCCCCATGCGGTTAGTTTTGTAATCTGGTTAGGGTATCTCCCCTCTTAACTTTAACTTTTGTATGAATCATTCTTTCTATGAGAGAGAGATAACTGAAAGTATCTTAAGAAATAAGGGGGGTTAGGGGGGTCGGAGCTTCTATTAATCCTATCTCCACCATTCTGTTTTGCATTTTCTGATTGACTTCTAGTCTTTTGTTGTCTGCAAGCCCTAAGTCGATGTAATATGCCAATAGGATTTTTGGGTCGTCCCAGCCTACTCCATACCATCCATTAGGGAATTGACCGCATATCCATTCTATAGGAACTAGAAAATTACATAGCCATTGACCGTGAGTTTTACGGAAGATATGAGGCTTCATGGTTTCTAGGTCTTCTCTTATTCGAGTTGTGCATTTATGTCTAGTTTGATGGAACATAGCTAGGTATGTCCTATAATGAACTGGGAAAACTCTTCCGCTTCCGTGTCTTGTTGAAGTTGGATAATAACCGAATTGTTGTCTATGCCATTCTAAGAGGGCTTCCCATCCATGCAGAAACGGGAATAAGTCTAATGGTATGTTTTTCCATAGTCTTGCTGGATGCCCTTTCTTCCCCTTTTCTCTGAGACTACAACGTTTTCTTTCAAAATCTATGTTTTCCCATTTGAGGCTTAATATTCCAGTTATGCTTTTCCCAGACCCTTCTCTAGCTCCTGCATTTACTTGGCTTGTGTAACAGGATACCCACATTATTCTAGGGAATCCGTGAGCATGAATACCTATCTTTTCTATGAACTCTTGGAATGCTTCGAATCGTATGAAGTCTTTCAGTTCTCCAGCTTCCCTTTTTAATCCCGTTGACCATCCTTTAGGTAATAGACCCTGAAAGCATCTGTTGAATGCTCCTAATAGATTGTTGACTTTCGCTTTTTGCTTCCATTGCCCGTGTTCATTCCGTTCTTCATATTTTTCTAAGACTTCGATTATCTCTTCTAGTGTCCATTGTCTAGGGTTAGGATGTCCTTCTGCCTTCATCCAATTCCAGAGTATCCGTAGTTCTCTTAATGTTCTATCGATTTGCTTTTTGGTTATTTGACCCATTCCCTTACTGAAAGCTACATAGCGTTTGACCTCTTCATATTCTTCTATGTCTTTCAGTTCCTTATCTTTCTGGGCTTCATGCTTCATGTCTAAAAGGTCTTGTGGTAAAATTTCCATACGTCTGAGGGCTTTAGAAAATACATGCGGTTCTTTCTGTTTTGATGTATAGATTTCATTCCATCTACGGGACATCTCACTAGGTGAGAATATACCTTTGTTCAGACAATCCCGAACAAAGTCAACTGTTTTGGGAATTTTCTTTTTCCTCGGACTCACTTGCTACCCACATCCCCATGCCCTCTTTTGTGTACTACTGAATATATATGTACTTTCAACAATGTTATGGTAGTTTCACAGCTTCAAGAAACCTTTTTTTGACATAAAAGTATGTTAAAACGGTAGTTTAGATACTACCAAAGCACTACCGTTTCGGTTTGTTAACACGAAAAAATAATCATATGACTTTTAGAGCTTAATTTAAAGCCCTTTTCTTAAAAGAATCCCTCTTCTTTTTGTTAACATTTTCCCCCCTCTGTCACATACGGTACCATGAAACTTGTTAACAAATCACAATATTCATATGAATATTCTAAAAATCTGTTAACAGCTAGTTATACCCTCTCTCTCACACGTAACTTGTGACACGTGACAAGCCCAATTTCCCTTTATTTTATTGAATAGAGCTTATTCTGGGTTGTTAACAATTTCCGCTTCTTTTCCCTCATTAGACTCTGGGAATTCCTTAACAAACCATTTCAGAGCTTTTCTAATTTCTCTTTTAACTTGCTCTTGATGTACGTCTTTTTGTGTTTTAATCTGAGTCATAGATACACCGCTAGCATACATTACAGCAATTTCATATGTTAAACCCATATTCCGATTTTCCCCCTCTTTTGACATATCTTTGTCAATAAACGGAGCTAACCTATCAGGGTCAAATCTTATTGGGCTTCTCGGAAGATTCTTAAAAGTTCGAGGGGGATGATGCTTACTACGACACTCCATAACCTTCTTAGATTTCTTTTTCCATATAGCCCTAGTAAATGCTGGATGTAAAATGTCACTATCAAGTTTTTCTATTTGAGAGCAAAAAATCATTCTTCCATGTCCTTTACTTAACTCAGGCAAGACTTCTGTTATAATGTCAACATTCTTTTGGCTCATAGCCTTTCTACGATAAACATGCTTCAGACCCTCATCAAAAATAAAGAGCTTAATCAATCTATCAGCATGAAGCCATTTTTTGAGCTTCCCCAGAGTAATAATATGATCCACTTCTGGGTCGTTGAATGTATAGATATTAGACCCTATCTTGTCTATGAGCTTCCACTTCTTAGCTAGATGTGCAACCAAAAGAGATGTATCCGTCTTTCCAGTTCTCCAGTCACCTAACATAAGAATAATAATAGGATAACGAAACAAAACTTTCAAGGTCTCATATAGTAAGGGTCGTTTCATTCTATCTTAGCCTCTAGAATGTCCGCCGTATCCTCTTCTCTACCTTTGCCCTTCAATGCAGATAGAGCAAAGCCCAAATCCGTTATAGTATCTCTATACCATCTAGCTTGACCTACTTTTGTCAAAGAGGGAATAGCAATTTCATTCAGAAACTTGTTGAACTTCTCATCTTCAGGATTAATAATTCCATAGACTAGGCACCATGCAATACTTTCTCTCTCTTCCACATGCACACAAGCAGTATCTTGCATAAATTTTAGGAGCTTCCCTAC
>Ga0209635_10003870_pt1 | contig 11723 bp, 9 predicted proteins | sample DeeMarSWOR230_32_FD_187463 | JGI IMG/M metagenome (GOLD analysis project Ga0209635, IMG submission 187463) | Marine sediment microbial communities from White Oak River estuary, North Carolina - WOR-2-30_32 (SPAdes) (version 2) | ecosystem: Environmental > Aquatic > Marine > Intertidal zone >...
CCGCGTCAAGACGACCTTGAGTCCCGAAGATATTGCCGCTCACTGCAATCTTATCGTCACGGCAACACCCTCGAAATCCCCTCTATTATCCGCCGATAAGATCCGTAAGGGAACGCATATTACCGCTATGGGATCCGACACTCTGGAGAAGATTGAGTTGGATCCAAAAATTCTCCAAAAAGCCGATATCGTCGTCGCCGACAGTATCAGCCAGTGTCTTTTGCGGGGCGAGATCCATCAAGCCCTGAAGGCCGGAGTACTGGAGAAAGAGCGGATCGTGGAATTGGGAAATGTGATTATCAATCCGGATCTTCAGAGAACTTCAGATGAGCAGATTACCATCGCAGACCTGACCGGTGTGGCAGTTCAAGACATTCAGATCGCCAAGGCCGTCTATCACGCCTTGGAAATCATGGAATAACTCATCCTTGATTTCCCTAAATCCCTATTTCTTTCATCATGAATGCCGGGGAGTGAAAATTATAAATATATGAATACATCAACCGCAGCTCATTCTGATCATCGAAGGACTCAAGTGCGATGGGTCATTCTTGCGCTTTTGTTCATGGCAAGCTTCGTGGCCTATGTGCTGCGAACAAACATGTCCATTGCCGGCGAAAACATGATGGGCGATCTCGGATTGTCCAAGATTCAGCTGGGCATGGTCCTTTCAGCTTTTGCCTGGGGATACGCCATATTCCAGTTTCCCGGCGGCATTTTTGGCAACATAGTGGGGTGCCGTCGGGCACTGACTATCATCGCCCTATTATGGGGAATCCTGACAGTAGCCACGGGCCTGGTGCCCGGGACAACCATCGCATCGACGACCGTCATTCTGACCATGCTCATCGTACTGCGATTTCTTATGGGAGTTGTGCAAGCACCGCTGTTTCCGGTGGCCTGTGGCGGAGCAATCGGAAGCTGGTTTCCGGTCTCTGGATGGGCATTTCCGAACGGGTTGACGAGCACGGGACTGACGCTTGGTGCCGCCGCTACAGCGCCACTGATTGCATGGATGATGGAATCCTTGGGATGGCGTGAATCTTTCGTTCTAACGGCACCCTTGGCATTTCTGATAGCAGGAGTCTGGTGGAGGTATGCACGAGACAATCCGGCCGATCATTCTCGAGTCGGCAAGAAAGAGCTGGACTTGATCAACACAAATCGGCCATCATCAGAGCAGACTATCGAAGACAAGGCAGCCTGGAAGCACGTGCTCAAAAATCGTGACGTCCTGCTGCTTGCCGCAAGCTATTTTTGTATGAACTACGTGTTCTATATTTTCTTCAACTGGTTCTTCATCTACCTTGTCGATGTTCGAGAATTCGAAATCCTGGAAGGCGGCTACTTCGCCGCAGCTCCCTGGATGGTCGGTGCGGTCGCTGCAAGCGTCGGGGGACTTTTGTGTGATCGCCTCTGCAAACGCATCGGTCCCCGCTGGGGGTGCCGGATTCCCGGAATAATCGGCCTCAGCCTTGCTGCCGGTCTTCTTTTTCTAGGTGCCACAGCCAAGAATCCATATCTGGCCGTTGTTTTCCTTTCCTTAAGTTTCGGATGTACCCAGCTTACTGAGGGACCATATTGGGCCGCAGCGATCTTCGTATCCGGCAAACACGCATCAGCCGCCACCGGAGTTTTGAACACGGGTGGAAATGTTGTGGGCGGCATCGGTGCCCTTCTTGTTCCTTTCACAGCGGAGGCTTTCGGCTGGGTGCCGGCGTTGGCGACCGGATCGGTATTTGCGATAATCGGCGTTGGATTGTGGCTTTTCATTCGGGCCGACAAACCGATGACTTTTCATTCACCCTAGCACAGAGTGAGTTGTTCCATCCTTGGTCAAATAACCTCCAGGTGCTTTTTCAGCGGCAGTCCAGATGATCCTGGACGACCCGCATCAAAATGGCCATATCGACATTTGCCCCGCTGATGACCACAGCGACACGCTTTCCAAGGTGCTGGAGCTTCCTGGACATCAATGCAGCGATACCCACTGCACCGCTGCCCTCAACCACCAGATGATGGCGCTCCAGAGCAAAAGCCATGGCAGCCGCTATCTCCTGTTCGGAGACCAGGACTGTCTCGTCAACGGTTTTTTGGAGCAGTTCGAAAGTGTATGTATTGGGTATGATCCCACCGGCGAGGGCATCGGCAAGAGTAGGTTCCTCCACAATTTCGACGAGCCGGCCGGCGCGCAGGCTTTCGACCATGGCCGGGCCGCGCTCCATCATGACGCCGACAACATGGATTTTCGGGTCGGCCGACTTGAGCACAAAGGCGATACCACCCAGCAGGCCCCCGCCGGACAACGGGACGACGACGGTGTCCAAATCGGGAAACTCCTCCAGCAGTTCCAGGCCGATGGTTCCCTGTCCGGCGATGACGACAGGGTCGTCATAGGGATGAATCATCTCCAACCCCTCTTTTTCAACAAGACGGTAGGCCTCTTCCATCGCTTCTTCGTAAGTGCTGCCCTTAACGACCACCTCGGCCCCGAGTTTCCGGGTCGCGTCACGCTTGTTGGCGGGAACTGTTTCATAGAGGCAAACAACGGCCCGTAGCCCGAGACGGTGGGCGACATAGGCCAGCGCACGGCCGTGGTTGCCGCTGGACATAGTGACGACTCCCCGCTGTTGGGCTCCGGGCTCCAAAGATAAGATTTTATTGGCAGCTCCGCGTGGTTTGAAAGAGCCGGTTTCCTGCAGGCACTCGAGCTTGAGAGTGATCTCGCTGCCTGTCAGTTCCGACAGCGCTGGGGATGAGATAAGCGGGGTCTTGTGCGCAAGAGGTGCGATCCTCGCCCGGGCCGAATAGATGTCGCGCATCGTCAATTCAATATCGGTCATGGACTGCACCTCTCATGATCCGCAAAAACGCTGCTCCACCAGAGCAAGGACAGATCTTGCTGTATTTCTGTTGCTTAATAATCATTCAAAAACGAGTATAAATATTATTGGGAATCATGTCTACTCGAAAAGTAAAACACAGAGTTGACCCATTTTCTTTCGCGTTTCTTTAAAAAACACAAGAACAAAAGGCTGTGTAGTTTTTGGGGGGGATTTGCATGGAGAGTTTGTCTTTGTTAATATCTAACTCAGTTCTTGATATCCAAATCCCTAAGATGGTCGATTATATCTTACACAGAGGAGACCAAGCATGACAACTAAAAACCAACCACAACTCGCGTAACCACAATAATTTAAGAGGTTCTGATGAAAATATACAAACTGGTACTGATTGGTTTTGGCAATGTGGGACAGGCGCTGGCCCGCCTGCTCCTTGAAAAACGTTCAGAACTGCGGGACCGTTACTCGATCCGCTTTATGGTCACTGCAGTCGCCACCGGAACTCACGGGCGTGCGCTCAATGCAGATGGTCTCGACCTTGAAAGAGCGCTTGAGATCATGCAGTCCGGTGCCTCGCTGGATGAGCTCTCCCCCTCACCAGCACCCACAGACAACCTCGAGTTGATCAGAGCCAGCGGTGCGGATGTCATGTTCGAGAATACGCCGGTCAGTTACAAGGATGGGCAGCCTGCTATCTCCCATATCGAGACTGCGCTGGAGAACGGTATGCACGTTTTCACCGCTAACAAAGGTGCTGTGGTGCATGCCTACCACCGTCTGCACGCCTTAGCTGCCGATCATGGTCTTAAGTTCTTTTTTGAATCGACCGTGATGGACGGAGCGCCGGTCTTTGCCGCCTTCCGCCAACTGCCAGCCGTGAACCTGAGTGCCATCTGGGGAGTGCTGAACTCGACCACCAACCTGATCCTCACCCGCATGGAAGAAGGTGACAGCTTTGATGAGGCGCTCAGGCATTCCCAGGAGATCGGCATCGCCGAGACCGATCCCAGCGGGGATATTGAAGGCTGGGATGCTGCTGTCAAGCTGTCTGCCATGATCACCGTCCTGATGGACAATCCCTTCACCCCCGATCTGGTTAAACGCACCGGTATTGGAAGCATAACTCCCAAAATGATCACTGAAGCGAAAGCTGAGGGCAAACGCTATAAGCTTGTCGCCCACGCCTGGAAGGAAGGCGAGCAAGTCAAAGCCAAAGTCTCTCCGGAGCTGGTCGGCGCAGATTCAGCGCTCTATAACATCAGCGGCACCACTTCTATCGTCCAGTTTGAATCCGATGTCCTCGGGAAGCTATCGCTCATCGAGGAAGACGCTGGCACCCGCACCACCGCCTATGGCCTGCTGGCCGATTTTATCAATGCGGTGACCGGGTAATCAGCTCAATCACACCATTTTTCTCAAGACCGTAGAAAAATTCTGACGATTTTTCCGGCATAGGACCACCGCATTCAGCAATAACTGCATGTGCAATCTCGAGCATGGTTTTTTTGCCGTCGATGAAATTTGCCAATTCCCAGGCAGCGTGTGCATGTTTGTGGACATCATGTGATTCGGGAAGACCGGAGTTCATCTCTACATCCATCTGAGCAACCATTCCTTTTGCTTTTTTAATCGGGATCAACCTGCTCATCTTTTCTTCTTCCGGAGTCAATTCCAGTTTTTTAGGTTGAACATCATGCTGTCTGCACAAAAATCTATAAGTTTCGCTGAGGGATTTTAATGACGCATTCATTTCGGTATTAAAATTAGCTGACTCGGTTTCAATACTGCTGATCGCATTTTTATCATCTTCAGCTATTAACAGGATAGTCTTCAAATTCGCAATTTCATGTTTATAAGACTGCTCAATCGTTATCGCCGCTTTTTTATATGTTGTATAAAGGTCAAAAGCTTCGGCAGTCTGCATCAAATTTATGGAATACGCATACTTAGCCGCTATTCTTCTACGACCTTTACCAGCCGACAAGGCCGCAAAAGTTCGGGCATCTTCCGGCTTTGCACTTGTGGCCGCTATAGCCGAAGCCGCAGCGATAAAAGCAACACGCTTTAATTGAGTCGGGTCAGATTTATCAGGAGTATCCATGTTGCTGTGGTAAAAATCATCCGGCCAGCAGTTAAAAAACACAATCGGAATTTTAACATTTCCGTTACTGAAAACCATGTGGTCGCTGCCGGAGTCAAAACCAATTACATTCAGGAGGAACGGAAGCTGACTGCCTGAAGGACTTGCTATCTGAAGAGCTAATTTTCCATAATAAGGAGTTATCCCATTATTATTCATTTCACGCGTAAGCTCTGCGAAATCCTGGACTACATCATTAAAAAAGCTAGGCATTGCCCAACCCGACCTGCTGACATTAAAATATGACCGTGTCTTGAATAAATGTTCACCCACCATATCCATATTGATACCTGCAAATACACGTTCCATTTCCTCCGGATGTTTCTGAATATATGCTCTTGAGCCGGAAAAATGCGGAACCCATAAAAACCTGATACTCCTTCTCGGCTGTTCAATCACTCCCTTTTTTACAAGCTCAAGTATTGTTCTTCCTGTCTCAAGAATACACGCAACACCACTATAATTATCATTTGCGCCCTGTTTTGAAACACCTTCAAAAAGATGAGCAACAAGCAGTAGTTCCTGCGCCGACCTATCTGTTCCCGGAATAAGGCCTGTTACAAGTTCCAGTTTATCAGCGTAATATTTTGTTTCCACCTCCGCATGTACTGTTATCTTTCTTCCTTTCTTAAGCTGGGCAATTAACTCCCGTCCTTTGGTGTAGGTAATCAGAAAACCGAAACCTCCCTTTGTATTCTTTTCCGGCCGCACGGAACTCCAGACCAGCATTTCAGGATATCTTTCAGGGTATCTGACTTCGTATGATACTGCGCCTGCCGCACCATGACTATTTACAGCGGCACTGAAGATCGAGCGGACATTGCCTTCTGAAATGACTATCTTCCCTTTCACATCGATGTCCTTATAACTTTTTGCACTGTCGCCGTTGGGAACATACACAAGCTCTGTTTCCACATTGCTGTTTTTTGATCCTTTTGCCAGTGAAGCCGCAACCCTATCATGGTCTGCGATTACTTCTTTACGGGGACCAGTGATAGTTAATCTGCCCTTGACCGCATCCCACTGCGGATCGGAATCAAATTTCTCTACATGAACATCCGAGAAACCGTATTGCTTCAGGATATTAAGCATAAAATCCGTTTCACGGTAATTTTCGAGGTATTCGCTCTCCGGTCTGTTCATCTCATACGGAGCCATCTGCATTATATTATTTAGCTGCAATACCCCTGATACTTCTGCAATAATTTCCCAGATAAGGTTCTCTTTTAATAAAATTGTCTTCTGGGCAAATGCACTGCCCGAAAATAGTAAATATAACGCAATAAGGAATACGATGATCTTCTTAAATGAAAACATATGGCTATCTCCAGTACATTAATATGGTTTTGTGTTACAATTCTGAATTATCTATTATAATAAATTCAAAGTGCATATACTGCAAATTTATTCAATATTATATTCCGTAAAACAACAATAATTGGGGCAGGCCTTAGAAAGTGACACGGTTTTTTCTTTTTTGTTTCGTCTGTTAACTTCACTATTCCCCCTATGGCGGCACAGGCGGCCTAACAGCAAACAAATCAGCGAGCCGGAACCTACAAACAGGCCGGGACGATGCATGGACTGTTTCGTTTCAGCTAAATTCGGACCACTCATGATATATCTTAAGCGATGGTGTGCATATTCCTCGACCTCTGGAAGGATGCTGACCCGGGGATAGCTGAAGTGGAAGATGTGAGGAAGAGGGTAGCCTGGATACATTAATGCCAACGCATCTCTAAGTCATTGATAATAAAAGAGTTAGAATGCCGAAGAGGGGACTCGAACCCCTACGAGCTATTACGCTCACATGGCCCTCAACCATGCGTGTCTACCAAATTCCACCACTTCGGCAAAAAAAGGAAGTATATAGTTATTTTTTTTCTGCTTCTGCCTTCTTTTTCTCTGTCTCTTGACCTTGCTTTTTAACTTCTTCTCCAGGTTTTTTGGCTTCTGGTTTCTGTTCAGTCGTTCCTTCGGGCGCTTTCTTTTCTTCACCTTCTTTTTTCTGGGTTTCTGTCACAGCAGCTTTTTGTTCGGCTGGGGCTTCCTCGCCGCTTATGACCGAGCTTTCCCCCTTGGCAGAGAGAATCCAAAGTCCCATCGAGGTTATCATGAAAAGAATAGCACAAATCGTCGCTACCTTTGCAAGTAGAGTTGCAGCGCCTCGAGGTCCGAAGACTGACTGGCTTCCCATCCCTCCAAAGGCTCCAGCCAGGTCTGCCGATTTTCCTGATTGGAGCAGAATGGCAATGATCAACACAACACAAACTATAATGTGAATGGTAAGAAGTAATGTACTCATTTTTCCTCGTATGCTTTTATGGCTTCTTTGGCGATCTCTGCGAAGGATTCCGCTTTAAGCGATGCCCCTCCGACAAGAGCGCCGTTGATATCTTTTTCTTTAAAAAGAGAAAAGGTGTTTTCCGGCTTCACGGAACCACCGTAGAGGATTATAGCATAAGAAGCCACATCATTTCCATGCTTTTCTGCCAGCCTATCTCTGATAAAGCTGTGAACTTCTTGAGCCTGATCAGGTGTGGCTGTCAGGCCTGTGCCGATAGCCCAGATGGGTTCGTAGGCGATGATGATTTGTCGGATGTCTGCTGTTTCCAGGCCATCCAGACCCTCTGTTATTTGGGTTCCTATCTTGTGTATGGTTTCTCCATTCTCCCGCTCATCGAGCGATTCTCCTATGCACATGATGGGAACAAGACCATGGCCTAAGGTTGCTTTGATTTTTTTATTCACTGTCTGGTTGGTCTCTCCGAAATATTGACGTCTTTCCGAATGACCGATCACGACAAAGGTACAGCCGGCATCCTTGAGCATCGGCGCCGAGATTTCTCCGGTGTAGGCTCCTTTCTCCTCCCAAAACACGTTCTGTGATCCAAGAAGCACAGGGCTCCCCTTAAGTGCCTTGTTGACCTCGTTCAGGGCTGTAAATGGAGGTATCACAACACATTGGGCGGCTTCGATTTCAGAGATGGCTTCTTGAAGCTGTTTGAAGAATTCTAAAGCCTCAAGAATGGTCATGTGCATCTTCCAGTTTCCGGCAATAAATGGTCTCTCATTCGTGAACCGCATTTTATTTCTCCTCCAGAGCCTCGATTCCAGGTAAAGTTTCATTGGCTATATATTCCAGCGATGCTCCACCTCCCGTGGAAATATGGGAGATTCGGTCGCTCACTCCTGCTTTATACACTGCAGCCACGGAATCTCCTCCTCCCACAATCGAAACAGCTCCCGCGCTGGCCACGGCTTCTGCGATCTTTACAGTACCGGCAGAAAATTGCTCGATTTCAAAGACACCCATCGGTCCGTTCCAAAAGATCGTTTTTGCTTTCGTGATAGCCTCTTCATATCGTTCAATCGTTTTTGGCCCAATATCCAAGGCCATGAGGTCTGAAGGGATAGGGAAATCATCGATCGTTTGAGCTTCTGCATCTGGAACGATAGCCGCTGCTGCAATATGATCCTCTGGCAGGAGCACGTTCACACCCATGGACTTTGCCTCATCTAAGAGGTTCAAAGCAAGGTCTTTTTTATCATCCTCAACAAGGGATCGGCCGACATCAAATCCTTGAGCCGCAAAGAAGGTATAGGCCATCGCGCCCCCGATCAAGATCTCATCTGCTTTTTTCAACAGACTTTCGATCACCGGGATCTTATCCGATACCTTTACTCCTCCTAGAATAGCCACATAAGGTTTTTCTGGGGAGTGGACGGCTTTGGTGAGGTACTCCACCTCTTTGCTGACCAGAAATCCTGCGGCTGATTTTCTTACCTGTTGGGGAATGCCCACGATAGAAGCATGAGCTCTATGGCACGCACCAAAGGCATCATTTACGTAACAGTCTATGCCTTTTGCCATTTGTTGCGCAAAATCGGGATCATTATCGGTCTCTCCAGGGTAAAATCTGAGATTTTCCAACAGGAGCACTTGCTCTTTATTGAGTTTTCTCTTTATATCCTCGACTTCGCCGCCAATGACATCAGGAGCCTGAATGACTTCGAGGGGAATAAGCTCTGAAAGCCTATCTGCCACCGGTTTCAGGCTGAACTCAGGTTTGAATTGTCCCTTAGGGCGCCCAAGATGAGAAGCGATGATGACCATCGCTCCCTGCTCGATCAGAAAATTCAAGGTTGGTAAAGCTGCCTTGATGCGCGTGTCATCTCGGATGTTTTTTTCCTCATCGAGAGGAACATTGAAATCCACACGCAGGAAGACCTTTTTGTCCTTTACGTCCAGGTCTTTTACAGAAAGCATGATTCCTTACCTGGAAATGAACTTTATCAAATCAACGAGCCGGCAGGAATACCCCCACTCATTGTCATACCAGGCTAAGACTTTTACCAGATTGTCATCGGTCACACGAGTGAAAAGACCGTCCACAATAGAGGAATGGGGATTGGACATAAAATCGACCGAAACAAGCGGTTCTTCGGTATATTGAAGGATTCCTTTCAATTCCCCTTCTGAAGCAGATTTAAAGGCCTGGTTGACGTCATCCGCAGAGACTTTTGTCTTTAGAAGAGCGACCAGGTCAACGATTGAGACATTGGCAGTGGGAACGCGAATCGCGATTCCGTCAATTTTACCTTGAAGCTCGGGCATTACAAGCCCGACAGCTTTGGCTGCTCCTGTGGTTGTTGGGATTTGAGATATCGCAGCCGCTCGGGCACGACGTAGATCTTTGTGGGGAGCATCCAGAATCACCTGGTCCATCGTGTAGGAATGAATGGTGGTCATGAACGCCTTTTCGACTCCAAATGCCTGGTGGATAACCTTTGTAGCCGGAGCCAGACAATTGGTAGTGCATGAGGCATTCGAGATGATGTGGTGATTGGCCGGGTCATAGGTGTCTTCATTGACACCCTTCACGAGCGTGACATCCGGCTCTGTGGCAGGAGCAGATATAATCACCTTCTCAGCCCCGCCTGATTCTATATGCTTGATGGCATCCTGTCTCTTCCTGAACAGACCTGTCGACTCGATGACAATGGATACCCCCAGGTCTTTCCAGGGCAGGTTGGCTGGGTCTCTCTCTGTGAGGATTTTTGTCGACTTTCCTTCAACGACTATGGCATCATCTGAGGCCTTGATATCCGCGTCCAGTATCCCGAGGACAGAGTCGTATTTCAGCAGATGAGCCAGTATTTTTGCATCGGCGATGTCATTCGCAGCAACGATCTCGATATCTGGATCCCGATAGGCAGCCCGAAAAACATTCCTTCCGATTCGTCCAAATCCGTTTATTCCAATTTTCACACTCATGAAAAACCTCCTATTTTTGTAATATCTTGTATTAGCATAAAAAGAGCCGTAAATCAATGAATTCCGTGGGGAAGTCCACATAAAGAAAGAACTGTTTTACTTCCTTTAGAGGTTTTGTGGTAAAATTTTGATTCGTCAGATAGTGTATAAATTTTATAGACTGGTTTGAGGAATAATCATGAAAATTCTAACTTCACAACAAATGAAAGACATCGATAGAAAAGCCATCCAGGAGATCGGAATAATCGGTCCTATATTGATGGAGAATGCCGGAATTCAAATCACCAGGGAGATTTTAACAAAATTTCCAGATATTCAGAAAGAAAAAGTCGTGATCGTGGCTGGGAAGGGAAACAACGGGGGCGATGGATTCGTGGTGGCTCGGCATCTGTTCAACCGCGGATGTCGTCCGGTGGTCCTTTTACTGGCTATGAAAAAAGAACTCAGAGGAGATGCGGCTCTGAATGCTAACATCGCGGGTAATATGGGTATCGAGATAAGAGAGATAAATTCCGTCAGAAAATGGAGTGCGAACAAACGGATTCTGACGAAAGCGACACTTCTAGTCGATGGGATTTTTGGAACAGGTCTCACCAAGCCCGCAAAGGGTCTTTTTGCCCAGGCTATCGAGGACATCAACAAGAGCAAGGCGTTCAAAGCAGCCATCGATATTCCTTCGGGATTGTCTGCCGATACTTTCGAGATCATAGGGTCGTGTGTGCGTGCTGATTTGACCGTGACCTTGGCTGCTGCGAAGATTGCTCATGTGTTCCCGCCGGCCGAGGATTATGTGGGAGAGCTGAAGATCTCCGATATCAGTATTCCGCCCTCTATGTTCGCAGAGGAAACTCTAAAGCTTGAATGGGTGGAAGAGGACATGATCCGACCTTACTTTGAGTGTCGAAGAAATGATACCCATAAAGGGACCTACGGCCACCTTTTTGTGGTGTCGGGATCTCTGGGAAAAACAGGAGCAGCCGTAATGGCCGGAAAGGCTGCTTTGAAAATGGGCGCTGGACTTGTAACGGTAGGAACGCCTCAGAGCTGTCTTCCGATTGTAGCCCGCTCCATGATGGAATTGATGACAGAACCCTTGCCGGAAACAGAGGAGGGGACTCTTTCCTCGCAAGCATTGGAAAAGGCTTTAGGTTTACTCAAGGGGAAGGACGCTCTCATGCTCGGACCGGGCATCTCGACTCATGAATCTACCACAGATTTTGTGATTACACTCCTCCCCCAAATCAAAATTCCTGTGGTCTTGGATGCCGATGCATTGAATATTCTCGCTGTGAAGACCGATCTCCTGAAATCCCTATCAAAGCCTGTAATCGTCACCCCTCATCCTGGGGAATTTGCTCGCCTTGTTAGGCTTTCTACAGAAGAAGTCTTAGCAAAGAGACTCGAGCTTGTTCCGCAGTTTGCCTCTGAACATGGCGTATATGTTGTCCTGAAAGGATACAGA
>Ga0209635_10003872_pt1 | contig 11722 bp, 12 predicted proteins | sample DeeMarSWOR230_32_FD_187463 | JGI IMG/M metagenome (GOLD analysis project Ga0209635, IMG submission 187463) | Marine sediment microbial communities from White Oak River estuary, North Carolina - WOR-2-30_32 (SPAdes) (version 2) | ecosystem: Environmental > Aquatic > Marine > Intertidal zone >...
CTCTTCAGTTGCAGCGTCAACTTGCGCATAAATCTGATCATCAGTAAAATGACTCATAGTTATAGCGCCAAACGGACATTCAGCACCACAAGTGCCACATCCAGCACACGCCGCTTCAATGACCTCGATTTTTTTCAGTTCCTTATCTACAGCGATGGCGTTGTAAGGGCAAACTCGGGCACATAATCCGCAGACTTTGCAGGTTTCCAAGTTCACAATTGGCGTGAGAGCTTCAACTGTTACTTTGCCCTGCGCCATCAAAATACTTGCTCGAGCTGCTGCAGCGCTGGCCTGAGTAACACTGTCCTTAATGTCTTTAGGAGACTCTGAGCATCCAGCGAGAAAAACTCCTCCAGTTGGCGCGTCTACGGGTCGCAGTTTTGGGTGAGCTTCCATGAAAAATCCATCGGATGTTCTAGAGAGGGTGAAGAGACGTTGAATTATGTCGCTGTCCTGTCTAGGCTCAATGCCCACTGACAAAATTACCATTCCAACGTTGACTTCATACAATTCTTTACGTAACGTATTCTCTCCAATTAGAACCAGATTGTTTGTATTCTTGTCTTCAACAATTTCCGCTGGCAAACCACGAATAAACATTACGCCTTCTCTTTTGGCTCTTTTGTACAAATCTTCGAAACCTTTTCCGAACGCTCTTATATCAACGTAGAAAACGTAGATTTTTGTGTCCGGCCAATGTTCTTTGATTAGAAGTGCATCCTTAATTGTGTTCATGCAACATACGTTGCTGCAGTAGACATGTCCTTCTTCATCGGAGCGAGAACCAACGCATTGAATGAAGGCTACTGCCTTTGGAATCTGCATGTCACTTGGTCGAATCAAGTGGCCTCCGGATGGACCGCCCGCGTTTATCAACCTTTCAAATTCTAGGGAAGTTATTACGTTTGGAAACTTTCCATATCCGTATCTCAAAATAGATGAGGGGTTAAACACTCCAGCGCCAGTTGCTACAATTATTGTGCCGGCATCTAATTCTACTGTTTCAGGTTCCATGTCGAAGTCTATAGCGCGTTTGTCACATGCTTCGAAACATTTGGCGCATGCAAGTGTGTCGGATGTTAGACATAAATCTCGGTCGATAAGGTATGTGGATGGTACGGCTTGGGGGAAAGGTAGATACACTGCGTGTCTCGGTGCTAGACCAACATCAAATTCGTTTGGCACAATTATGGGGCATACAGATACGCAGTCGCCGCAGGCTGTGCATTCACTGGTTACGTATCGTGGTTTCTTTAACACTTTTGCTTTGAAGTTTCCAATGTATCCTGTAACTTCTTTAACTTCGCTGTTAGTTAACAACTCGATGTTTGGGTGTCTGCCAGCGTCTGACATCTTCGGCGCTAAGATGCATATGGAACAATCCATTGTTGGATACGTCTTGTCGATCTGCGCCATTCTTCCGCCTATGCTAGGCTCCTTCTCTACAAGATACACTTTATAGCCAATATCAGCTAAGTCCAATGCTGCTTGAATGCCTGCAACGCCTCCACCAATAACCAAGGCTTTTCGAGTTACAGGAACCACAAGCTCCTCTTGAGGCTTGAGCAACGCTACTTTTGCAACCGCCATCCTGACCAAGTCTTTAGCCTTTTTCGTACCTTTCTCTTTTTCATAGAGGTGTACCCAACTGCAATGTTCTCGGATGTTTGCCATTTCAAAAAGATACTTGTTTAGTCCAGCGTCTTCACAAGCCTTTCTGAAAGTTGGTTCGTGAAGACGGGGTGAACAGGAAGCCACAACTACACGGTTCAAGTTATGCTCTTTAATATCGTTTTTAATAAGTTCCTGTCCTGGATCTGAACAGGTGTATCGGTTGTCTTTAGAAAGCACAACATGGGGAAGAGTGGCTGCAAACTTTGCCACTGCTTCACAGTCAACGGAACCAGCTATGTTTAGACCGCAATGACAGACATATACGCCTATTCTAATGTCTTCAGACCGCTCTTGAGCCTGTGCCATCCTATTTTACTCCGTTATCTTAGGGAGGTAAAGATAGAAAATAAAGATAGCATATATTTTTTATGTTAGTGTTGTCTCAACACTATAGATTCCATTTAGCGGAGGAAGACTATTGGAAAGTAAAACAATCAATATTTCCCAAGAATTCATGGAGAAACTCTTAGACCCTGAAAAGCTGAAGCATTGTTTTGAATGCGGTATCTGCACAGCAAGCTGTCCTATCGCGAGATTAATCTTCAAACATTACAATCCAAGAATACTCCTTCAAACAATCGTGCATGATTTAGATAGAGCCATAACAGAAGCTGAACCATGGCTGTGCGCATGGTGCGACAGATGCTACAAGAGATGTCCTCAAGGTTTGAACCTGCCAGAGATTTTCATGTTGGCAAGAAACATTGCAAAGGAAAGAGGCTACCTTAGTAAATTTAGTGAAGGCTTACAACTTATTGGTAGGGAGATGCCGTTTGCTGGAGTTTGTGGTCTGGTCTGTTTTGGCAAAGTTGAAGACCCAAAGGCGACTGAACTCCTTAAACAATATGTCACAGAATACGAGCAGAAAAGAGAAGAGCAGCCCATGCTTACATTCAAGAAGCGTCGAGAGAAAGTTGCGGTAATTGGTTCTGGACCAGCAGGACTTACAGCTGCCTACGACTTAGCTATGATGGGATATCCAGTCACAGTTTTTGAAGCGCTACCTAAAGCTGGTGGAATGCTGAGAGTAGGTATTCCCGAATTTCGGTTGTCTAGAGAAGTGCTTGATACTGAAATCCAACATATAGAAAAATTAGGGGTGGACGTCAAAACCAACGTGTTGTTTGGCAAGGACGTAACAATTGACAGTCTCTTTAAAGACGGGTATAAAGCAGTATTCATTGCTATTGGAGCTCAAAAAAGCAGAGAACTCCGCATTAAAGGTGAACAACTCAAAGGTGTTGTACACGCCATTGACTTGTTAAAAGACATAAACCTAGGAAAGAAAATCGAATTGGGAAAAAAGGTTGCAGTGATAGGTGGCGGTAACGTTGCCATCGACGCTGCTAGAAACGTCCTACGACTGGGAGTCAAAGAGGTCACTATCTTGTATCGAAGGTCAAAGGAAGAGATGCCAGCGAACTCATGGGAGGTCAGAGAAGCGGAAAAGGACGGTGTAAAGATTCAGTTCTTGACAGCGCCGAAGAGGATTTTGAGTAAAGATGGACAACTTGTTGCAGTAGAATGTATACGAATGGAGTTGGGCGAACCCGATGAAAGCGGAAGAAGACGACCAATACCCGTTGAAGGTTCAGAATTCACTGTTGAATTAGACACGTTGATACTTGCTATCGGCGAGTCACCAGACTATTCTCTTCTACCTAAAGCAATTAAAATCACTGAGCAAAAAACCATAATTGTGAATCCATTAACGTTAGAAACAAGCATCTCTGGAGTATTCGCTGGTGGAGACGTGGTAACTGGACCCGCAACTGTGGTCGAAGCTATAGTTGCAGGTAAAAAAGCAGCAAATTCCATCAATGACTACTTAACAGACGAAGCTCATAGCACAGAAAAACAGTAAACGGGCAAACGCGCTATCAACTAGTCTGTGGCACTAGTGCCTTAAGCGCTTTCTTTCTAGTTTTTTGAGATATCTCCTCTGTTGTCATGAGGGTCAAAGCTTCTTTAGGGCAGTACATGACGCATTTAGGGTCTCCGTCACATAAATCGCAAACGACCATAGTTTGTTTAGTAGGGTGCAACACGATTGCACCGAACTCGCATGTTTCAATGCACCATGCGCAGCCATTGCATTTTGCTTCATCCAGTTTGATTATTCCTGTTTCTTCATCTTTTGAAAGGGCTTTTCTTGGGCAAGATTTGACGCATGTTGGGTCTTCGCAGAGGCGGCAAGCCATGGATATGTTTAAAGTTGGCTCTATTCGCATCGTTCGGATGCGAGACAGTAATGGATTGAATCCTTGTTCTTTCACTGCTGAACAAATGTACTCGCAGATTCGACATCCAGTGCATGTTTCGGGGTCAGAGACAACATATCTTCGTTGCATTTTAGACACCTCTGTTTTACACATCAATATACGCGACTATTAATGGTTGTCTTAAGTCTTTTCCTAGACTTAGCGGCTAACTCTTTCATAGCCGTTTCATAGGAAGCAAACCGCTCTAGAAGTGTAGTCCACAACGCGGATGTTATGGGTGCATGTGAAACGTGGTTTACAGTAACATTGATGGCTTCTTCTGGACAGACATTTTGACATGCTTTACAATAAATGCAAATTTCCGAAGATACTTTAACTTTCCTTTTTTCCGAGGTTATTGCTTTGGTTGGGCACACATCTATACATATTTGACAGCCTTGCGGACATTTCTTTGTTTCAACCGCTACTGAACCGTCCATGAATTTTTCAACATCGATTGCTTCATATGGACAAGCATACTCACAGACTTTACAGTAAAAACAAAGGTCTTTATTCACCTGAACATCAAGGATTTTCTTAACCTGCCCATTCTCTTTTTGAACCTTCACTTTTATTGCGTCTCTTGGACAGCTTTTCTCGCATTCAAGTCCACAATCAGGCTTACACATTTCTTTGGTAACTTCAATGATTTTGACTGGTTGCGGAAGCGCTTCAGTTTTAACAAACATAGCTGTTTTTTCATCGTCAACCCATGCTTCTAAAGCGTTTAGTGGACAGAAAAACGCGCATACGCCACAGAGAATACAAGTATTTGCATCTATGTCGACGACGGGAAAGTGGAGGAGTCTGCCGTTTTCTGTCACTGCGGGTTTCAGGGTCACAGAATCTTTTGGGCACACTTCGGCGCAGATGCCGCAGCCGTTACATAATTCTCGTTTTAGGATGATGAGGTCGCGTCTTCCTAAGATTTTTCTTTCAAGACGTAATTCGTTTGCACTTTCTTGTTTGGATTTGTTTCCCATCATCTTTGAACGCCTTCAGTAACAATGTTGATTACTGTTTTATAACTTTTAATGAAAAGAGCAAGAGCTTAATTCGTTGCTTTAAATATACCACTCAACTCTGGAAATACGAGTAGAGGTGGAATACATGAAGTTTGGCGGCAGAACAGTAGCAGTCATAATAGAGTTTCCAAACAACAAAATATTGTTAGTCAAGAGAGGCACCGTAGTTTTCAAAGGCTATTGGGCTTTGCCTGGTGGACGAGTTGATGCTGGAGAAACTGCTGAAGAGACTGTTGTGCGTGAAGTGAAAGAAGAAACCGGACTCGACGTTAGGATAGTGAGAAAGATAGGTGAATATCATGAGAGCGGAGTTCAAGATGGAATAGAATACGACTACTACCCAGCCTGTTTTCTTGTGAAACCTACTGGAGGAGAGATTAAGAGACAGGAGAAAGAGATTGAAGAGATTAAGCTAGTTGACCCAGAGAACATTCCAGAAAAACTTGCATTTGAACAATCCAGCATGATAAGAGACTATCTGCGCACACGCAAAAGATAGAATGTTCCAAGTAGATACTGTTTTATTATTAACAAGTATTCCTAAATAAATCACGGAGGCTGAAAATTTGAGTTACGAAATGTGGACTGAAAAGTATCGCCCCAAATCACTTGACGAAATAATGAACCAGAAAGAAATAGTAGAACGCCTAAAAAGCTTCGTAAAAGCTAAAAACATCCCCCACTGCATCTTCGCCGGTCCACCAGGAACTGGTAAAACAACTGCTGCCCTTTGTTTAACCCATGATCTTTACGGTGAAAACTACAGAGGACACCTTAAGGAATTGAATGCAAGTGATGAACGCGGCATAAATGTTGTGAGGGAAACGGTGAAAACGTTTGCTCGAACCCGATCTATAGGTGAAATACCGTTTAAAATCATGATTCTCGACGAAGCAGACAACATGACCAGAGATGCCCAGCAAGCGTTGCGACGCACCATGGAACGTTTCACCGAAACCTGTCGATTCATCCTCATTTGCAACTACTCAGGCAAAATTATTGAGCCAATTCAGTCGAGATGCGCACCTTTCCGTTTTACCTACTTATCAAAAGAAGATCAGCACACTTACCTACAAAAAATTATTCAAAAAGAAAACGTGCAAGTGCTTGACGAAGGATTTAACGCCATCTTTGAAGTTTCTGGCGGAGACCTGCGAAAAGCAGTTAACGCGTTACAGGCGGCTGCTTCGTTAGGTAGACCGATCAATACCGAAACCATGTATTCAGTGGTCGGCAGAGCCAACCCTGTAGACATTCAAAACATGATGTTGTTGGCGATGAAAGGCAATTTCGTTGAAGCCAGAAACAAGTTGAGGGAGATGATTTGGAAGTACGGATTGGCTGGAAACGACATTATTCGGCAAGTTCACATCGAAATTTTCCGTTCCCAACTTCCAGAAAGATGGAAAATTAAGCTGGCAGAAGCAATTGGCGAAATCGACTTCCGCTTGATACAAGGAGCAGACGACGAAGTTCAGCTGAGTGCTCTATTAGCTCGACTAACTGAAGCTGGTTACGAGATACAGAAAGGCGGCTAGCGAACGTGTACACCGCTTGGACAGTGAAACACAAACCTCAAACCCTATCAGAAGTTGTGGGAAACAACGAGGCAATTCAAAAACTAACCAACTGGATAGAGTCATGGAACAAAGGAATTCCCAAGAAGCGAGCAACGCTTCTTTATGGACCTCCAGGTATTGGAAAAACTGTTTCAATTGAGACTTTAGCGAACGACTTGAAAATGGAGTTGGTGGAAAAAAACGCAAGTGATTACCGAACAGCAGACGCTGTAAAACGGTTTGCAGGTTTAGCTTCCCAATATTCAACTTTGTTTGGTGACAAACGTGTGATTCTGTTGGATGAGTTAGACGGGATCACAGGAACCTCGGATCGAGGTGGAGTTCGAGCAGTTATTGAAACAATCAAAACTGCGCGTTGCCCAGTTGTGCTTATAGCCAACAACGCTTATGATCGCAAGTTTTCTAATCTTCGCCGCTATTGTTTGCTCATAGAGTTCAAGAAGCCCACTGTTCTGCAGGTAGCTAGACATTTGAAGAGTATTTGTGCAAGCGAGGGAATTGAAGCGGACGAAAGAGCGCTTAAGCTGATTGCTGAACGGTCTGGAAGGGATGTTCGCTCGGCAGTAAATGATTTGCAAGCATTGGCGCAGAGTCGAAAACAGCTCATATACGAGGATGTAGCTTGGCTGGCTGAGCGAGACCGAAAAGACGTGATCTTCAAGGTTTTGAACACAATCTTTCGTGCAAGAGATTGTTTAGAGGCAAAAAGCGCAATTGACGCGGCAGATGTAGATCCAGACATGCTCTTTCAATGGATTTACGAGAACGTACCGCATCAGTTGACGGATGCCCGGGACTTAGCTATGGCTATGGATGCGCTTGCAACAGCTGACGTATATCGAGGACGAATCAGAGCAACGCAGAATTGGAGACTACTTCGCTACGTGTTTGACTTTATGACCGCTGGGGTAGCCATGTCCAGGCAGAGAACAAAACCTTCTGGATGGGTTCCCTTCAAGTTTCCAGAGCGCATACAATGGTTAGGTAGGACTAAACGGGATAGAGAAATGCAATCGCTGATTGGCATGAAGGTAAAGAAAAAGATGCATGTTTCCTCCACCCGAGCGGTGAAGGAGATTCTGCCTTATCTACGAGTGATTTTTGAAGCTAACGCGGAAATGGCGGCGGGAATAGCGAAATGGTTGGACGTAGATGAAAGCATGATTAAGTATCTCGCTGGAAGTGAAGGGAGAGCTAGGGCTATCCTTGGAAACATTAGTGGTTAGGTTGTTCTGTTAGTTTCTGAAGTGCTAGTGAATCTTGCTTCCTATTTCCACGTCTTTTTCTGGCTTAAGCAAAATTACGTTGCCTTTGTTGTCTTCCGCCGCGAAAACCATGCACTGTGACTCTACACCCATGAACTTCTTTCTTTGCAGATTTAAAAGAAACGCGTACTTGTTGCCTACCAGTTCCTCCGGCTTATACCATTGTAGCAGTCCTGCAACGCTTTGTCTTTTCTCAGTTCCAAAGTCCACTATCATGCGGATTAGGTTTCTGGAGCCAGCTACGGGTTCGGCTTCAACAACTTTTCCTACTCTCATGTCAAGTTTCATAAATTCGTTAAAGGATATCTCTGCCATTTTGAATCACTAAGTTCTTTTCCCACAGTCATTGGGTTTTTAAGTTTTGCGTCAGTTTGTAGTATGGTTCACGCCTTTTCACTGCTTCCATAAAAAGTCTAGTTAAATCTTCATTGTTTGCTCCTTTTCTTAAAGGTGTAAGCAGGTCTACCAGATTGTCGGTTCTCATTAAACAGGGTTTCAACAAACCATCGCTTGTTACTCTCAGTCGAGTACAGCGCGCACAGAACTTTGTGTTTTCGATGGGGCGAACCACTTCTACTTTTGCTTTGGAAAGGAAGTATACTTTGCGGTTTTGCATGTCCTCGCGAATCTTTACCTGCCTAGCCTGCTTCTCCAATTCTTCTTCCACAATGTCTAAGGGGTAATGGTACCGCCTATAGTAGGACATGCTAACGTTTAGAGGCTCTAACTCGATTAACTGTAAAATGGTGCCAGTTTGCTCTGCAAAACTGATCATTTTAGGAATTTCATGGTTATTCACATTCTTCAAAACTAGCATGTTTAACTTCACAGGAAACAAGTTGGCGTTCACAGCTGCTCGGATTCCTTTCAACACATCCCTCAGGTCTCCGCCCATAAGAGCGCAGTATGTTTCAGTGTCTAAAGAGGGGATGCTTATGTTAACTCGATTCAAACCATTTTTGTGAAGTCCTTTCGCCCAAGACGCTAAATTCGTCCCGTTGGTGGTCATAGAAAAATCCTTTAAACCTCGAAGTTTTGTAATGCCTTTTACAATGTCCAGGATGTCTGGGCGAAGTAATGGTTCGCCTCCAGTCAGCTTCACTCTGGAAATGCCGAGTCCAACAGCGATTCCAACAACGCGAACAATTTCGTCTCTAGTCATTTCAATTGAAGGGCTTGCTACTTCGCCTTCTCTGTGGCAGTATGGGCATCTTAAGTTGCAACGCTGAGTAATCGATATTCGCAGGTTCAGAACAGGTCGTCCATAGTTGTCATGAATCATTCTATGCAATCAGCCTATTTCACGAGCGTGTTTCAGTATGTGAGCCACTTCGGGCAAAATAAGCTTTTCCAAAATAAGCTTCACAGCCTGCGGCGAGCCTGGAATACAAAAAACAGCTTTCCCTTGATCTGCAACACCCGCCAAAGCGCGAGTCAAAACAGCCGCTGAACCAATTTCATCAAAACTCAGCTTTCTAAACAACTCTCCAAAACCAGGCAAAGTCTTAACCAGCAGAGGTCTCACTGTCTCAATCGTCACGTCTTTAGGGCTAATCCCAGTTCCACCACACAAAATAATTGCATGCACCTCCTCTGATCCCAAGCCTTTGTTAACATGTTTTCCAATAAAAACCATGTCGTCGGGCACGATGTCCCTAAAAACAACTGTGTGACCAGCTTTCTGTAAAGCTTCAACGATCAAATCACCAGAAGGGTCGTCAATGGTTTTTTTTGCTTTGACGTCTTGATAGCGAGAAGAACTGCAAACAATAACTGCAAAGCCTAGTTTCTTAGGCGCCTCAGCCTTGTGTTTACGTGAAGTCTCGCTCATCCGCTTTTTCCCTTCACTTTGCGTGCAACATGAACATTCTGGATCAGAGTGTACGGATACTGACCTTTTGTATCCTTCTCGTATTGTTTTGTCATGTCCCAAATCGTTAACAACGCTATTGTAACCGCTACTAGAGCTTCCATTTCAACTCCAGTCTGCGCCTTCGTCTTCACGGTTGCGGTTACTTCTATCCACGAATATCCAATAGTTTCCATACTGATCTTTACGTCGGTTAACGGAAGAGGATGACATAACGGAATCAAAGAACTCGTTTTCTTGGCGGCTAAAACTCCCGCAATCTTAGCGGCATAGAAAGGGTCGCCTTTCTCGATTTTTCCTTCTTTAATCAACTTCATTGTTTCCGCTCTCAATCTAATTAATCCCTTTGCTGTTGCTTCACGGTACACTTCCGGCTTTTTCGATACATCCACCATTGACATATTTTATTCACCTAGGAAATTTGGAAATGGAAACATGTTTTTCTTGAGACTTTTCAGCGTCTAATTCTTTCTTCTCCACGATAGAAGGTTTAACAGAAGCATAACCATATTTGAGAATTTCCTTCCGAAGCATGCTTAGACTATCTTTAGCCTCTTCCAGACTTCTCTCAAGACTGATTAAAGAGGCTCTAAGCGATTCTACACGCCAAATTAGGCGAGCGGGTTTCAGCTGAGGAGTCTCTGGCGACTCAACAATTGATGCTGGCTCTATTTTTCCCGCTATTCCTTTTAACATGAGAATCTCTTTAATGGTTGGAGACGGATTTTTTTGAACCTCCCTAGCGAGAAGGAGAAAACTAGAACCTTCAACTATAGCTTTACTTAACTGTTCAAAGGCAAGGCGAGAATTGGCCTGAGGGTCAGTGGTTTTCTGGAACAGTATCTCCTTAAAAGTGTTTAATGGTTGCGAAACAGCCTTGAAGCGTTGCTCAATAACATGAGCTTTTTCCGGCTTCAAAATTAACATAACCTCCTTACAGTTTTCAGCTAACTCTTTGAGTTGGGTTATGTATGATTCTGTTTTGTTCCAGAGGTCCATTGGAGGCAGATGCTCAAAGATTACGCTTCTAGTGGGTTCGGTTGTAATTTTATGTAACACATGTTCAAACTTGTCTATCAGTTCTTCATAATTTTCATGAAACATGACTGTTTAACTCCAACTGTTTTACTCATCATTTGATTCAGCTTTATTTGTTTGCCCATTTTTCCATCATTTCCTTAATCATTTTTGCTCGAAAGTTTGCTTCGTTTAAACGGAAGATACGGATTCTCCCAAACTTTTTGTGCTGAACAAGCCCATAGTTCTCGAGCGCCTCCAGATGCTGGTTTGTAGTGGCGTAGTTGAGTCCAGCTCTTCTAGCGATTTCTGAAATGTTAAGTTCCCCAATCTCAACTAGAATTCTCAGAATTTTCACTCGCCCCCTTGAGGAGAAAACATCTTCAATTGACATGACAGTTTACATCCTATTTTTGGACAGAGCTTTATTCAACTCTTGCTCTAAGTCGGAAGCAGGGACTCTTGGCAGACTTATGAGAGTAGTTTTTCCCCGCTGCCCCAAACTAGATGATTCTATTCTGATTATGCCTAAAGCAGAAAGTTCCTTTACGTACTTCCAGAGTTGCGTGTGTCCCCGCTTCTTTTGGCTCCATTCTTCACAAACAACTGCATAGGCGTCTTCAGCCTCGCCCATAGACAGGTGAGCTGCTTCAGTTTGTTTGAAGCGTCTCGCAACACCGAGTAGAAAAAGTTTTTCATGGAGACTGAGAGACGAGATTGAATCTTTCCTAACAACTGGATAAACGCTCACAGCCGCTTTCCGAACGTATTCAGGCAAAACTTCTGGTGATTCTGAAACATCCGCATACTTGCCTGCTCGCCACAAAAGTTCTATAGCGTAACGTGCATCTCCTTCCTCTGCTGCCAGTTCAGAGATTATACCAATGGTTTGTGTGGAAACGGCTCCATGTCTAAAGGCTAAAGCCACCCGATCGTTCAAGATGTCTTGAAGTTGTGACGCCGAATATTCTTCCATATGAATTATGTTGCGTTGAAGAGTGCTTCTCGTGCTGGCATCCAGCTTGTCTAA
>Ga0209635_10003873_pt1 | contig 11721 bp, 19 predicted proteins | sample DeeMarSWOR230_32_FD_187463 | JGI IMG/M metagenome (GOLD analysis project Ga0209635, IMG submission 187463) | Marine sediment microbial communities from White Oak River estuary, North Carolina - WOR-2-30_32 (SPAdes) (version 2) | ecosystem: Environmental > Aquatic > Marine > Intertidal zone >...
ATCGATCTGGCTAAAGAGCGGGGCAAAGGAGACCGCGGAAGAGACCGCCCCAAACGAGACCATTAAAAGAGAAGCCCCTGCCGGTCCTTGACCCACAGGGGCTTCATGGTGTGTTTGACACGTTACCTCGTCATGAGGAACTCCAGCAGGGACTTGTGCCCCTTTGCTGAGTTGCAGTCAACACAAGCCGGCTCGATGTTCTCTCGGCCGAGGCATGAACCTCCACGCGCCCGGGGGACGACGTGGTCCTGTGTTCTGTTCTCACGAGTGAGCTCGCAATTGCAGTAGGTGCAAAACAGCTTGCCAACGTTCCATCTGTAGAAGTGGTACTCGCTCTCGAGTACCCGAGGGAGACGGTCCGCGAGGATGTCTGCAACCGAAACGGCCTTGAACCGCGCGATCCGTCTGAACTTCTCGATCTTTCCTCCACCGGGTCTTGCCAGGAGTCCTTGCCTACGCTTCCACTTCTCGAGGTAGTAGGCGGGAGTCCTTTCCACCGAAGACCGGTGGAGGTCAGTAGTGAGAGTGTCGTAACTGGTCTTGAGTGCCTCAGTCATCGTTCTTCTCCTTCCAGTCGTATGGCAACATCGCCACATAGACAGCTTGCACGCTTTCGTGCCTTCAACAGACACGAAAGCGCGAACCGTGACTCGAGTTCAGGAGCGCTGCTGACGTTCCCGAAGCTGGGACTCCCATTCCCGTAGGACTTGGCGTCGACCAGCACCGCCCGCGTCATAGAGGGTTTTCCGCTGGATTCGTTCCTTACGACCGCCTCTCCCGAACTCGGGATTTCGGGTCTCTTCCTGAAGGAACTGTTTCCAGAGCTGGCGTTTCTCTTTACGCGTGAGAGTTTCCCGAGGCTCCGTTTTCGGTGTCGGTTCCCGCGGCCCCCCGTCGATCACGCCTCGGACTGTTCTAGGTGTGATTTCCTTGATGGGCCCCTTTACGAGCTCGTTGCTGTAAACGGGCTCGACACCGGGCGCAATGGATAGCGTGATGTGGGGAGATCGTTGGGTGTGGGATTGGAGCTCCGAGGGTAACTCGACAACAAGCGCTTGACCCTTGTCATCTTCCGCATAGCCAGTGATCTTCAACGGAACCTGCTGCCCGAGCCGAAAGTCCTCACGGAGGTTCTCCATGTCCTCTTCTGTGGGACGGAACATGAGAGTCACATGATCAGCTTGGACGTTCTCGTGCTTGGGTGCGAAATCCCGAAGCAGCTTTTCTCGATCCCCGGGTGAGAGGAAGACGCCAAGGTACGGAGGGAGCTCCCGATCATAGTTCTTGACGAGCTTGGGAGTGAACTTAACGCCCAGTTGCTCACCGAACCTCTGGTAGCCCTTCAGATCAGGTTTCCGGTCTTCCCAGAACTCAACTTCCCGGACATTGGGAAATTGTCGAAGCAAGTAAGCCATCTCTTGTTGCTTGTATTGACTCGTTTTCCCAATCTCGGGATTGGTGATGAGCTCGTCCGGCTTCAACCCAGCGCCCTCCAAAATCTCTTGAATGCGATCCTGGAGGCTGTTGTGTCTACCTGTCATCACGACAACATAGGCATTCGGGTCTGCGATGGCTTCCTTCATCGCCCGGACCGTCTCCTCGTGCCACATGTCAGGCCCGGGTTCTTCTCCCACAGTAGAAGGATCGAGGCTTACCGGATCAGACCACCACGCTGGCTTGTCTTCGTAACTCTTGGGAGGTGGAGGCGACCGAAACAGCGTGCCATCGAAGTCGAAAACGTAGAGTTTCTTGTACCTCGGAGCCCGACGTGCTGTTCGGATCGCAGTGGCGAAGATGCCGTGCAGCCAACGGCTGACGAGCTTCTTGACGGTCTGGGGTTCTTCGCGCACCTACCAAGCCCTCACGATAGACGATCTACCGTTCGGTCCTTTGTCACGGTATGTAGTTTACAACTTCTGGGTGTGTTCCTCCTTCGTGAAAAAGTTGGAGGCTGGGGCGAGAATCGAACTCGCGAGTAGCAGGGTTGCAGCCTGCTGCCTTTCCACTTGGCGACCCAGCCTTACAGCAGGGCGTGAGGGGCTCGAACCCCCGACCGCCGGATTTGGAGTCCGGTGCTCTACCAACTGAGCTAACGCCCTTAGGGGTTGTCAGGGACAACCCCGCCATCGTTCGTCGATACCATTCATACGCTTACCTCCTTGCTAGCCGGGCTCGAGTCAGTGGACGTACGCGAGCGTCTTCCACCGAGGTGAAGCGACAAGCATCCCGTTGCTGACCTCGACCAGAGCCTCGACCTCCATATCGTCGTCAGTCACACGAACCACCGTGCCCGGCTTTGCGACCACACGCAGGGAAGCAGTATTACCACCCAGCGGGATCTTCCAGTCCGAAGTCCGGTTACGCATACTCATGTCTGCATATACGGTACGCATGATGACGATCTCCTTGTTGATTACATGTTTCCTCAGTTCCCTTTCTTGTCTGTCGTGCGCTGTGGCAGGTCGTGAAGGATTCGAACCCTCAGCAACGGGGTTGGAGCCCGTCATGTTTCCGTTACACCAACGACCTATGATTGGAAGCGCGTTCATGCTCCTTGTCGTTTCTCTTTCCTTCGCCGTTCCTTCTTCATCTGTCTGTGAGCGCGTTTGACCTCGCGTCGATATGCAGCTCGCTTTCGTGGGTTGGTTTCAGATTTCAGTACGCCCTCACACCACCAGTCAATCCAACAGGGGTCGCACCACTCGCCGGGTGCAATGTACATGGCCTCTCGAAGGCCGCATTTCGTGCAGAGTGTCATGGACGGTGGAGCCACGGGGACTTGAACCCCGAACCCCTACGCTGCCAGCGTAGTGCTCTCCCAATTGAGCTACGGCCCCAAGGTGAAGTTCCCGACGGGATTCGAACCCGCACTTGCTAACCCCCGCGGAGGTTTCGATCACCGGATCGTCCGGCCGCTCTCCCACTGAGCTACGAGAACTTCGAAAGTGGTTATTTGATGGTGATGGTTGCGCCGGCTTCCTCCAGTTTGGTCTTGATTTCCTCGGCGTCTTCCTTCTCAGTGGCTTCCTTGATTTTGACAGGTGCGGACTCGACAAATTCCTATGCTTCCTTGAGTCCGAGGCCAGGAATGACCTGACGAATCGTCTTGATCACGTTGATCTTCTTGTCTCCATAGCCTTCGAGCACAATGTCGAATTCGGTCTGTTCGTCCTCCGGCTTCTGTTCGACGTTTGGAACTTGCTGGACCGGTTGGGGCAGAGAGATCCCCCACGTCTCCTGGAGATCGTCGATGAGGATCGCTATCTCCTGGACGCTAAGGGCCCCCAGGTAATCGATGACCTGTTCTTTGGTGATCTGTGTTTCCATTGTTCGATCCTCTCTGATCCGGTGGAGCAAGTGGGACTTGAACCCACGACTTCCACGTTGCGAACGTGGCGCTCTCCCAACTGAGCTACTGCCCCATGTTTTCGTCGTCTTCCACTTGTGGGATCTGTTGGCCCCCCGTCACCCAATACTTGACGCTCGAATGCTCTCCATTTCTACGCAGCTTGCGACGTCCGATCTTCCTCCAGGCACTTCGGGCTCGAGCCACGTGGGTCGAGTTGCATCCCGCCATCGGGTTACCATTCTCGTACCGGGGGCCATTATCCTGGTAGCGTTTGCCTTCACGGCGATGGTTGATTCGTTGGCTCATGTCTGTCTTCGGATCTCCTTCTTGGCTTCTGCCCGCGCTCGCTTCTTGAGAAGTCTCTGGTACCTCCGCTTGCGCCGTTTCCGGCACTCACGACATTGGCAGTCTTCGTAGGTCCAGGGATACTTCGTGATCTTCGATCCGTATGGCTGCATGTCAAACGTCGAGCATGTTCTTCATCTCCTTCGCGATCTCCTTCTTGGCGTATCGCCGTTCGCGCCTCTTCATGGTGCGCTTCAGGCGGTTGCGGACGGACGCCCTTCGTCCGTGAACGATGAATCCCTGGTCAACACCGCCGATCTTGTAGAAACAGCAGCCCCAGCCGCAGTGGAAGTTCTTGCCTTTGCCTTTGTGAAGTCCGTAGGTGCGCATAATGTCGATGCGCAACCCGTTGTTCTCCTGGATGGGTCTTCATGATGCCTCAGAGTAGTTGGTTGAAGAGTTGTTCGTTGTCCCCGCACCGTTGACGGAGTCTGGCAATCCACGCTTGATTCTTGATTTTGAACATCAGGGGGTGTCCTGGCGAGAGTTCCTTTCCCTTACAAACGACCCCCTCGAAGGTCATCCCCTCGAGTCGCCCTTCCTGAACCTCCGCTATGAAAAGCTTGTTGGAATTCCCGCGGTAGAGCAGCGGTGCGATGTCGAGATCGCCGAAGACCTTGAGGAACATCTTCGGCTCCATGAGTCCTTTCTTGTCGGGAGCCACATCAAATAGCGTAACGGTGAAGTCGTCGTCCGGGTGGTGCCAACCAGCGAAGGTCCGGGGACCGTAGTACTCGAAGAAGGCCACAGCTTTCATCCATCGCTGTGCTCGGAAGAGTCGGGAGAGGATGTCTCCGTATTTGTCGAGCACGAGTTGTCGTGATTGTCCGAGGAGCTTATCGTCTTCACCCACGAGTCGCTTGCGTGAGCCGAATTTCCAGAATCCCTTCTTCCGTGTCCATTCCGCACGGATATTGGACCCATCCAACTTATCGAAGGCGTAGATGGGTTGGTTGATGACCTGCTGGTCTATGGTGGGGTATGTTTTCACGGTGGAGCCTGTCGGAATCGAACCGACGACCTATGGCTTGCAAAGCCATCGCTCTCCCAACTGAGCTAAGGCCCCAAAGTAGAGCGGGAGACGAGAATCGAACTCGCGACATTCAGCTTGGAAGGCTGACGCTCTGCCAACTGAGCTACTCCCGCATGCGTACATGATCGTCAAACCTCCTCAGTACTTTCTCTTTGTATTCTGGTCCATGGACATCGCCTACCGCACTTTCGATCTTGCTTCTGAGTGACTTGGTGTTCCAGCCGCTTTCAAGACATCGCTCGATGAAGTCGATCCAGTCAGGGATGAGGCCACGACGTCGGAACTCGTCAAGTAGGATCTCGAGTGGGATCCCTTCGGAACTGACGAGTGGGAACCATCCCGATACAACGGGATGCCCCTCTTCCGTGCGTCCTGAAACCCGTAGGTGTTCGAGGTTCTTGACGCCTCGCCTTTTTCGTTTGCCGCTCCCATCTCACTCTGCCTTTCGTTCCTTGGGTCGATCATCTCCTGTTCGATGTCTGTGGTTTCGGATTGCTTTCCTCCAGTCAGGGGGTTCTTGCACTGAGGGGCCGACCAGCTTGACGGCCCAACCGTCTGTCCATTCTCCGTTTGATTCCTTGAGTTTCACGTAGTTTCCGACCTTCGCGTGTCGGATCGGCAGCCAGGAGGCTGTCTCCGTTCTTCCTGTTTTCGTGCGTCGCTCGAGATGGCATTGCGCCCACTTGGTCTTGTTCACACCCGCTCCTCGTCGGGAGGGTACGCCCAGTCGGCTAGAACTCCTGTAGCCTCGGGGTCCAGAATCAGAACACCCCCGACCACGAGATCGAAGAGTCGTTCCTTCGCATGCTCGGGAAGGGCTTCGATCCCTTCCGCGAGAGTCCAATGTTCTTTGCGTTCCATGTCTTTCCTCGGAGCACGTGGCGAGACTCGAACTCGCTGCCTTCAGCTTGGGAAGCTGACGCTCTACCTGATGAGCTACACGCGCGTGGAGCGGGTGAGGAGATTCGAACTCCCGACATCAACCTTGGCAAGGTTGCACTCTAGCCAGCTGAGTTACACCCGCATGTTTTTCTCGTTCTCCTTGAGCTGCCTCCTGGTTTGTGGGCTGAGTACCAGCCTCGAGAGGTCTCTCCCTTCGAGTACCTTCGGAGGCACCCAGGGTGTGTTCCATTCGTTCTGTCGCGTGGGCTTCTTTGGTCGCGCGAGTTCTTGAGCCTCCTTCGAGCTCTTGGGGCGATGTGCCAGAAAGGTCAACAGCGGCAGATTTGCTTTGGCTTGGTTGCACTCGTAGCAACAGGTTGTGAAGTTGTTGCTTCCTCTTCCTCCTTGACTCCGTGGGGTGATGTGGTCCTTGGTGAATCGTTTCCGTGGGATTTTTCGCGAACAGTAAGGGCAGATCTCGAACGGGACGTCGTTGAAGACACCGGCGTCCGCTTTCATCGCCTTATGTAGTAGAGGGTGCATGGTCTCGGCGGAGAGTGAGGGATTTGAACCCCCGATGGTTTTACCCATGCCGGTTTTCGAAACCGGTGCCTTTAGCCAGACTCGGCCAACTCTCCTTGGTTTTGGGTTGAAAAAGGTTGCGCATCCGAGTGGTAAGCCTGTGTGCTGTTTACACAGATTTGGATTCTGCTGCTCTACCGCTGAGCTACTCCCTCATTGGCGAGGGAGGATGGATTCGAACCACCGCGTTACAGTGCTTGTAGGGCTTGATCGGTTGGATGCGCATGGCGGAAGGTGGGCGAGTCGAACGCCCAAGGCCGTGAGGCTCGTCCGGGTTCAAACCGGGTGCAGTCACCAATCTGCTTGACCTTCCTTATCGTGCTCTTCCTGTCCAGTCGCCAAAGGCTTTCTGCTTGACTGCTCGTTTCATGGCGCGGGCTACAATGAGCCACGATTTGGCGGAGGGTGAGGGGGTCGAACCCTCAAGGGCTGTTACACCTCGCCCGGCTTCCAACCGGGTGCCGTCGCCAGCTATCGGCTTGACCCTCCTTTGTTTGGCGGAGCGACTGGGATTCGAACCCAGGGTGGTGTGACCCACTCAGGTTTAGCAAACCTGCGCCTTAAGCCTCTCGGCCACCGCTCCAGATTTCTCCCTGGACGGAAGCCAGTCGGTTCCGCCCAGTAGTGGCAGGGCACGAAGGAATCGAACCCTCATATGCGGATTAGAAATCCGCCGCTCTGTCCGTTGAGCTAGTGCCCCGTTTGCTACGCGGAACGCCTAGATCTAGACAGAGCCCCACTACTGGGCTCGGTACCTGCCCCAGACCACGATCCGGAGCATGAACCGGCCGCAGCGGCAGCACAGGGTGCTCCGATGGGACAGAACGCTCGACGGTTGATGGTCTGAAGGGTCATGATTGGTACCTCGTTCTACACGTTTACGCCCTCTTGGACGCCGTGTCAAGCCTCTTCTTCATTTCGTGGGTCGAAAGGGGGGCGTGCCGACCAGGAGTCGAACCTGGATCGGAGGTCATGGCCAGGGAGAAAGAGGCGTCCCTACTCGGGCGTTGCCGCATCGAGAACCTCCGCACGTACCGCACGTCCGGCACCAGGGTTAGCAGTCGGGGACATACCCCAGTTCGTCAAGTTCGACGCGCATGAGCTCAAGATCCTCGATGTCATATCCTCTCTCACAGTCAAGATCCTCCACGAACTCGGCGTCGTCCCAGCCATCTTCATAGGCCGGGCATATGCAGGAGATCTGGACCGGCACACGCTCCTCCCGAAGACGTTCGTGAAGATCCTGTACCCGTAGCTGCTGTACCTCGAGCTGGACGTACAGACTCCAAACCCAGGTACCCAACATCACGATGATGAAGGGCATAACGATGGCAATGAAGTAGAGAGCGGGGGAAGTCTTCGAAGTCTCCATCAGTCCTCCATCCTCGGATGGCGATGGAGACTTTACCGAGCTAGTCGATGACTTCGACTTCGTGACCTTGAAGCGGTGACCAGACGCTACAGGCGATCTCCCAGGCTTCCCGAGAAGCCCTTCCAAGTTTCCCGTTCCCGTCTTGGATCAACCATTCGAGCGCATCTTCCGGGGTTTGATGGACCCCTGCATCATGCCGTTGACGTTCGAGCTTCTCACTTCGCTGCCACTGGTGGACCGCGGTGATGATCTTGCCTGATCTGGTGACGAAGATACTGACCTGGGTCCCCCGAGGGACTGTCGCGTAATCCACCCGATTCCACCCGATGAGGTAACCTCGGAACTGAAGGGGACGGTTATTGTCCCGCTCAACTGTGAATTCCTGAAGAACGAGATCGGTGCTCAAGGGGGGATGCTTGATCTTGCCCTCCCGCCACAGGTTGAGCAACACATCGTTACCTTGAATCTGGTGGTAACCTTTCCGACTTTGCTCGACAGCCGTTTCCTCGGGAACTTCGTCGAGCTCATCCCCCGGAAGGGTTGAAGCCGGGATTTTGGTTTTCTTGTCTGTCATTGTGTCCTGTCTCCTGTTGGCGGGCCCGCGCTGTACGAGCCCTCTCAATCATTGTACGCGAATAGGGGAAGTCAGTGAAAAAGCCCCTCCGGACAGCCTTTACTGCCCGGAGGGCGTGAGTCCCTCTCCGGCCTTGGAGGAACACATGGCTGAAAACACCATACCGTCAAAACAATCCTGGTTTTCGTCGGTAGTGTTTTCACGATGCGGACAACCCGCATCGTCCTTTCTGACGGAGAAATGGAGAAACACATGACTGCAACACCCAAAAAGAAGGCCGCTTTCAAGAAGAAGCCAGCCTCCAAGAAGCCGACTGTCCCTCGTGCCAAGAAGGTCTCAGCGAATTCAAAGGCCAAGAAGAAGAAAGCCACAAAGAAGACCGCGAAGACCAAGAAGAAGGTGAGCGCCAAGAAGATCAATCGGACCAAGGCGCGTAAGACCACACCGAAGAAGAAGGCGACTGCCAAGACAGCTGCTCGCAAGAAGCCGGCACGCAAACCGACTGCTCGCAAGAAGCCGGCTCCGAAAAAGAAGGCCGCGTAGGCGATCGGAGCTCGAGCTCCAAAGCAAACCGCCACGAACCACTAAAACCGAGCCCCTTCACCTTTTGGCGAAGGGGCTTTTCGGTTGAAGGAGAACAGACTACTTGGCCGCCTTCTCCTCGGCCTTCTTCTCTTCGGCCTTCTTCTCTTCAGCTTTGGCCTCAGGCTTTTTCTCTTCCTTGGCCTCGGCCTTGGTCTCAGCCTTCTCGTCCGCTTTCTTTTCCTCAGCCTTCTTGTCCGCCTCTTTGGCGGTCTCGGCCTCGGGACATCCAGCGAGGATCAGACAGGAAAGTGCGGTGATCGCGGAGATACGCATGACGATTACGTGTCTTCATAGCCAAAATAGGGCCTCCTCCTTAATTAAGACTTGACAGCCGTTTACCGTTTAGCTAACACTAACCGCCGTGTCCACCTTCGCAGAGCGCATTAGAACCCGCAGGGAGGCTCTCGCAGCCAAGGATGCCCGATACGGGCTCCGCAAGGTTGCGAGCCGTGTGGGTATCTCAGCGACGTATCTGAGCCTTCTGGAGCGGGGCAAGTGCGAGCCCCCGTCCGAGAGGGTCATCGAAGCTCTCGCTCAAGAGCTCGGTGAGAACCTAGATGCGCTACTTGCGCTGGCCGGCAGGATCTCCAGCCGACTGGTGGAGATCATCGTCCGGGATCCCGAAGGGTTTGCCGCGGCCATCGAGAGCCTCGGTCAACTTTCGGCGCCCGCTCGCAAGCGTGCCGTTCGTGAAATTCGGGACGGCGATTGGTAAACAACAAACCGATGTGGAGGAGAAGATCATGCTCGAATTGAATCAAGACACACTGAAGGTCAAGTTCCCCGATGTCCATCCCGATGCGGAGCTCACGATCACGTTCCATCGCACGCTCCGGATTCCCGATGATGATCGGGAGTATCCACTTCCACCAAGCCTTGGTCGCTTCCCGATCCGTCATGTAGATGACTACCGGGAGCGAGTCCCGGTCAAGTGGGTCGAGCATGGTGGTGTGATGCTTCCGATGTACCAGGCCGAAGCCCTGTGGATCTCGTTCAGCTCCAAGCACATTTACAAGCATAGAGCCCAGTACCCTTTCGCCATCAAGATTGGTACTGGGAAGATCTCCGCCATCACGGGCGATGACTGGGAGAAGGGACTCAAGGAGGAGGACTACATCGTCGTACCTCCACAACCATGGATTGATGGCTACAAGATCGAGGAAGACGTCATTCGACAGTTCGTGGCGGCACCACTGGGATGGGGATTCAGTGCCGAGGAGCAGATCACCGGAAAGGCTGAGCACGGTGGCATCCAGATCGAGGTTTTTCCCATGCACCGGGAACTCTTCGACAAGAAATACCCCGAGCGTAAGGAGGATCCAGAGATCAAGACAAGTGGTCGGGGTAAAAAGAGATTTCTCGGTTCCGGTGCTTCTGGTACACGCTGTTTCGGCTCTCCAGGGGTCTACGCCGCCTCTCTTGACTTCTGCGACTGTAATGACGCGGCACCCGTCGCCGCGGCAGCCGCAGAAATGGGACTCGCTGCGGGAGGTCGCATGCACCAGGAGATTTTCAAGGATCCCCACGGCAAGGATTCGTGGAAGATCCCCTCACGATCACGGTGCTTTATCCACCTGGCAAACTCGATGGCGTGGGAGGCCATCACCGAGCAGAAACCACCCTCAACTCCTGTCACAGCTGAACTCTACACGCGCCATGGCTACCCCTGGTTCGACTACTACGATGAGAGCCAGACCGCGCTCAAAGCCACCGAGAAGCTTGCCGGTCTCAAGTCCGTGATGGAGCTCGGGTTCCAGAAGGGCCTGAACATCCTGCCGGAAAACACCCCGACGGACATCGAACGCGTCCACGTGATCAAGGGAACAGCAGGCCAGGTTCGCGTCGGAAACTGGTAGCGGTCAGTCGTTCGGTGATGGCACCGGATCAAGCCACGAGAAGTTCAAGAACCCGAGCGCGGTGAGGCAATAGCCAAACCGTTGCTCGAGGTTCATCCAATTCACGTAGACATCGTACTCGCCCCGTTTCCGGAGGCCACGGATTGAGAGCTCGTGGTCCAAGGATTTCGTGAGCCAGAGTCGGGCCTCTGCGCCGGCAACCACACTGTCAATTTGAGCCGTGTATCGCTGGACAAACTCGGCCGCGAATCCACCGACGAACTGACCACTTTGAGTTTCTGCCCAGCAGAGCCCAAGACCAGTCGCGATCGCAGCGTACTCTTGGTGTGCAGCCCCTGTTCCGGCCATGATTACTTCCAAAACACTGCCATGATGGAAGTGAGGTTTCACTTTCTGCACATCGAGGACGATGTTGCCGTCGAGCTCTTTTGGAAGCACCGAAGTGTATGGCACAACATTAAAGTCTTGGATACCCGCTTCGAGTAAAGCGGAATCGTATGCGAAGGTCTCGTACTCCTGAGGAGGAATCCCCAAGTCAGATTGACCGGTACCGCCGGTGATGAAACCGAGGGTAGGAACGCGTGTGCCCGTGACCATAGAGATAGTCATGGGCACACTGTACCGTCAGGCTACGCTATCGTATTCATGCCTCCAGCCAATTCGTTCTAATGTCGCACGAGCGAGCGCGCATCGGCGATCTGATGTGTCATTCGAAAGACAAGTTATGCGAGGTACCTTGCAGATGACTTCGCATCGAGATCGGTTTTCGCGTTTTCAGAAAAAACGTTTCGATGCCGCGCGAACAAAGTCGATTGAAGCTATCGCCTTCGAATTTGCAGCATGAGATAATTGAAGTATGGCAAAAACCAAAACAGCGCGGCGTTCTCGACGGAAACGCGTGTTGAACCCGAACCATCCGGAACGACGGAAGCTTGGTCACCGCTGGCATCGGCAGATCACACCGGACCAGATCCAGGTTGGTGACTACATCTCTTATTACGACCGTAGTGAGCGATGGCGTCGCGTCAAAACCATCACCCGACAGCGTATTCGTACCGAACCACTCAAGTACGGAAAAATCCTTGCAGCACGGAGTCAATCGGTACCGCGGGATCGGATCCTGACCGCGTGGACGAGGCGGAA
>Ga0209635_10003875_pt1 | contig 11721 bp, 10 predicted proteins | sample DeeMarSWOR230_32_FD_187463 | JGI IMG/M metagenome (GOLD analysis project Ga0209635, IMG submission 187463) | Marine sediment microbial communities from White Oak River estuary, North Carolina - WOR-2-30_32 (SPAdes) (version 2) | ecosystem: Environmental > Aquatic > Marine > Intertidal zone >...
CGATGCCCGCGTCCACATAATGGCCATGGAAGATGTCATAGTAGAGTTTATTCTTGCGGATGAATTTAACCATATTTTCCGCCAGTTCAGGCAGTATCCCGTAGATCTCCTCTTTAGGTATGAATTTCCATGGACCGGCCGGTATCCGGATAACCCGAACGCCAGGAGAATGAGGCACTGTTTCGATCTGCTTTTTGGCACGATCAAACCATCTCGTGTAGATGTCCACTTTTATTTTATGAGTTGCCAGAGCTTTCGCTAACTGGAGCACATAGACCACCTGTCCACCAGTGTCCGTCCTGCCCAGCTGTGGCACGGGGTCAAAATAACCATGTGTGCTCAGCATGCATATGGCCTGGAGCCTGGCATCTGTTCCTTCAGGCATTCTTTTTAACCTCATAGTCTTTGGTGATGATGATATCTGCTTTGGGCTTGTGGGAGGATATGATCTGGTGCTCAATCTTGAGAATCTTTTCAAGAAATTCATCCTGTTCTTCCCTGGCTCTGCGTTTGCGTGACTTCTTTGTGTCGACATAACTGCGGTCGATGAAGATGTGTCTGTCAACATTCTTCAGAAGAGTCGTGTACGTTCCCTCGACGATCACCGCCTTAACGCCCTTTAGTGCTATGGTTTCCTCGACAATTCGATCCTCGTCGAAAAGCACCAACGGTTTTTCGATCTCTTCTTTCCCCATCATGATGTCCTCGAGATTTTGGTCCAGCAGTGTCAGGTGAACCTCACAGAGTCCCACGTGATGAATATCTATCCTACGCAAGCTGGCGTTTGTCTTGGGAGGATATACGAAGTAGTCGTCCTGTTGGATGATGACGCTTTGAAAATCCTTTTCAGCGAGCAAGTCACTGAGGGCAGCGGCAACTTCCGACTTCCCGCTCCCGGACTCTCCGGCGACGGTCATGATGAATCTACCCTGGTGTTTTGTGATCTCCGGCAGGAAGAAATCCATCAGCTCGCGGGCAGCTCGAATGTGCTCTTCTCCAATGATGAGTTTATCGCCTTTCATTTACATCATCTTCCTAAAAGAATAGTATTCCATTTAATACAAACGGGAGATGTTTCTTCTCGATGAACTGCTACTACTCGCTGAGAGCAAAGGGTATATTTCTGCGATTTACTCTCGTAATTCTTTCAGGATCGCCTCCGTCGTCAACACAAAGGCAAAGCCAAAAGCAAGATTTAGCAGACTGGCTAGATGCATCTGTTCATCGACACTCCCTGTGCCATCTGCGGGGATGAAGATCCTGTAGTCTCGGTAATAAGCATCTCGGGCTGTAGATTCACAACATAGGTTGGTCATGATGCCCGAGATGACCAGGTCTTCGACTTTCAAACAGCGCAGCACCGTCTCTAAATCAGTATCGTAAAATGCTGAATATCGATGTTTGGAAACCACCTTCTCATTTTGAAGCGGGGCGACATCCTTATGTATCCTGCTTTCCATATTGCCTTCCAAGCACATACCCTTCCACCACCACTCCATAATGCCAGCATCAAGCTTTTGGGGGTGATGAACATGTTGCGTGAATATTACCGGTCGACCCGCCTTGCGAAATGCCGCCAGAAGTCGCTTCAGCATTGGGATAATGGCTAGTCCCCCACAGGTGAAAGTAGGGGAACCGGGATCCAAGAAGAAATCCTGCATATCAATGATGAGAAGAGCTGCTTTATCTCGATTGAGCCGCATCCGATGTTGATTGAATGAGGCGATCTTCTCCAGCCAGAACTGCGTTTTGGCGCCAAGAGTTTCTGGTGTTACATAGGGCTTCATAGGCCTTGCTCCCTTTTGGGCGTTTTGCTTTCTGGAAGAACACTCGCATTTCCAGGAAAAAGCGAAAAAGGCAGATAGACAAAATCAACGAAAGCCTTTAAGGATGTGGCTATTCTTACACGCATCACCTCCGCTGGCCATCGGTAGCCAGGCCTCTTTTTATGGGATGGAGACAATGAGCTCTCCACCACGCAAATACATGAATCCACAGAAACTCAATAAGTCTGCCGGCAAAGATAGACCAGGAGCAACCCTCTGTCAAGATTTTTCCCAGACACCCGCATTCACACAGTTCGAGGAATAGCCAAGATAAATTGATGAAAAAACCGTCGACTGCCTAAATCAGCGTCGACGGTCCAAGAGAGCTGAATATTTCCCTTTTTCCCGAATATACCAAGAAGTTCATTTCACAGACGAGATGTCCTTATCGAACTCCCCAACCACCCGGGACCAGCCCGACTCCAGACCACCGGCCACGGCGGTGACATAATAAGATCCGTTGGCCTGGGTATCGCCTACATGACCACAAGAGCTATCCAGGTATGACAGCTCCTGAGTAGAGTCGAGAAGGGTCTTGGGGCCAAGGACCAAATAGAGACTCGTGTCCTTGAACACCCGATAGTAATCTACCGCCAGGGAATGGCCCCATTTGTCTTTCGTCACCGGAGACCAAGTGAGTAGCAGCGATGAACCGGCCAAAGTAAGCTCCACATCCCCTACGGTCGCCGGGACCTGAGATACGGGAATCCACGTCTGAATGCTCTGCAGCACCTCCCTGTTGGTGGTGTCGCCCTGCACAAAGACCACCAGATCGCAGTTCTCGGGAAGCCACTGGGGGTCCAGGGTGAAATTTGTGGTGTCACGAAAGACTTGTCCCTGTTCGATGGCGAAGCTCACGCCCACCTCGTCGGGATACATATCTCGCAGAACCTCTTGGTGGACATCACTTTGATGAATGAGCCCCGATTCGATGAGAGCATACCTCAGATACAGTAGGTCCGCCTCCACGGAGTCGACGGCGGTCACCTGAGTGATGGCCTGGCCGTTGCGGCTCAGAGTGTCGTAAGTCACCGATAAATCCATGCTCAGGGGGCTGGGAATTGCCAGGCGAATTTCGATGGAGCTCTTGTATACAGCGTATGCCAGCGATTCCGAAAGTGCACCGTGGATCTTCATGCCACCATCGAAGAAAAGAGTGGGGTAGCCGGTAATTGCATAATAATCGAGGGCTCGCTCAAAGGCATCCTGTTGATAGAAGGGATTGGTGGGACCGAGCTGAGGATGATAGCGGATGATGGCCAGGGAATCGTCGGTATACTCCTCGCTGAGGGAGTCCAGGGCAGCCTCGGCTTGAGGACAGCCTGAGCACCCGATCCAGGTAAGAAGCTCCACCAAAACGCAGCGCTCCACCGCCCGGGCCGTGGGGATGGCAAAACAAAAAGCCAAGAGGATCAGGACTATGCTGCCCTTGATACAGCCTCGGTGCATGGCTCTCTCCGAACGAAGAGAAAGTCCCTTAACTTTTAATCAAATGGGGAGTTGGTCGGCTTGGTACCCTCCCATTATGGTATTCTATCACAATCGCCCTAACTTGTCAAGGATTTTATTTCTTAGCTTTATGGCCTTTTTCTATTCAACTCAGTTGAATCACCCTTCAAGGACCTCAACATGGTCGATGTGACCACCACACCGGCCGCCTTCAGGGCCAGAATCGTGGCTCCCTGAACGGGACCCAGGCGAGGTTGTATGAATTCCGGCTGAACCACCTGGCTCAATACGGTTTGCATAGGCGCCAGGAGCAAGTCCTTATCCCTAAACAGGCTTCCCACCAAACCTATGGTCACATTACCGCCCTTCATCCCCAGCCTCGAGATCACGGCCGCGGCCATCAATCCCAGCTCTCTACCAGCCCGGTCTAGAATGCCCTGAGCCACAGCATCGCCTTTCCGGGCAGCATCGAAAACCAAAGGGGCCAGAGTGGCCATCTCATCATGGCTCATTCCCTGGTGATAGACTCTGGGAATGATCTCCTCCACTGTCTGTAAACCTAGCTCCCCCAGGAGCCTCTTCGTCAGCAACGTCTCCCCTGCACGACCATCGAAAGCCTTTAACGCCGCCATCAAGGCCTGGCGAGCTACGAAATAGCCACTTCCCTCATCTCCTAACAGGTACCCCCACCCACCGCAGCGCGCCCTCTGGCCCTGGGCATTCCGGCCCAGTGCGATAGAGCCGGTACCCGCGATGACGATCAGGCCTGGTTGGTCGCCAAGGGCACCCACCAGGGCAATTATGGCATCGTGATCCACCACCACTTTCCGGGCCAGATGAAGGTCCTCCACAATGGCGGCCACTTGCTCGGGCTCTCCCGGCCTCCCCACACCGGCAAGCCCCAGTGCAATGCAGGCCAATTTCTCCTCAGGCACACGAGCGCTGGCGAACAGAACGTGCACCAGCTGAGGAACCTCATTGGTGATTCCCGAGGAACCCACGACCTGGTAATTGGTGGGGCCCGCAGACCCCTGGGCCAAGACATGTCCCTCCAGGTCAGCCAGCAGACCAGCAGTTTTAGTAGCACCACCATCTATTCCGACCACATAGTTCATGCCATACCATCCTTATTTATATGTGGCGACATCAGGACAAATTTCTCGAGACTCACTCTCTCATATCTAACAATAAAAAAAGTCCCCGCTGTGGGCAAGGGATAAATCTGTGCGCCACTCATGGAGTTCAAGGTTGGCATCAGCGGAGCACAAAAAAAGGCGAAAACAGAAGTTTCCGCCTTACTTTAGCTGTTCAGTTTTCTCCCGATCCTCGGGAGCACAGGCTTTGCTCATTCAGGTATATACTCCAAACTTAGGCAACACGAAACGCATCAAGACAAACCACAGAACAAACAACAATATGATGAAGAAACTCCCTCTGCTCATCAGGCCACTCTCCTCCTCTCAGCTGGGCTACTCAACCGCCTCCAAAATCTTATCCACAAAAAGAGCCTCTGGCTGGGCACCCACGAAACTGGTTGTCTCGTTGATGACCACCATGGGCACCCCGCGCACATGATATCTGTTTGCCAGATGCGGGAATTCAATGGCTTCGAGCACATCGGCCCGGATGAAATCGTTCTCCTGGGCCAGCTTATAAGCCGTTCTCACCGCTCTGGGACAATACGGGCAGGTAGGAGTGACGAACACCTGGATATGCACATTCTTGGCCAACGTACGGAGCCTCTCCCGCGTTTCGTCTTCCAGATCCGTGGAGCCAAGGGAGAGGTCCCGAATGGTCTCAAGCAACGCGGCTAACTCGTATCCGGCGGGCACCCCATAATATCTGATGCCCACATCCTCATCTCCTAGCAAAACGATGGCCGGTATTTTGTCCACCCCATAGCCCTCCGCCTCCTCATTATCACGTACGAAATCCAGGATTATCAGCTTCAACCGGTCCGAAAAAGAGGCCAGTTCCGTCAGGAGCTGCCGCGTCTGAGCACAGTACTGACACTCCAGCTCCTGAGTGAACATGACCATCGTTACCTCACCGGAAAGATCTCGTAACTCTTTCCGTAACAGCTCCCTATCTTTCTTTTTGATCACTTCCTCCGCATCGGCTGTTCTGGAACTCAAGCTTCCCAAAAGAACCAAGGACAGCAGCGCAGTGACTGCCAACAGATGGCATCGCTTCGCAATCATCACCGCCATACCTCCCTATCAAGAGCTGTCTTTTCTCTCCATTTCCTTGCTCAGAGGTAGTCCCAGAGAGGCTCCTCAGTAAAGGCGCCCAGGGCAAAGGAGTAACTGACGCAACGGCAGCCCCTTGTCGACTCAGGTCGGCCGCTTTTAAGATCTGACGAGCCCCTCACGGTTGTGGTGGTCAGGATAATCTTGGCTCTCCGGAGCCTCAGTAGAGACCGTCCATTTTAAACTCGTCCACGTCAAACCAGAATCCTGCATTGGTGACAGAATCAATCTGGGCTTGAATGAGATCGTAATGCGAGACCTCCTCTTGAGCTATGATCTCAAAAATCCGGCTGGCTTCGGGATCGCTTGCCTGTTTTGCCACCTCCTTAAAAAAATCGATGGCCTTTCGCTCCACATCCAATGCCTGGCGAAGGGCCTCCACCTCACCGGCACCTTTCTCGGCAGGACTCCTGCTTTCGGCCTTTTCGGAAAAATATGGCATTCGCTCTCGAGGTGGCCCTTCCTTGAGCAGCTCCTTCCAAGTCTTAGGATCGGCAATTGACTTGAACATCTTCTCGAAGGTCACCAGGTGACGAACTTCATCGGAGGCCAGCTTGAGGAACATCTTCTTGCCAAGTTCGTTCTTCGTCTCTTCAGCGGCCTTCTCGAAAAATTGCCGGCCATCCTTTTCCAGTTGAATAGCAACTTGAATGGCCTCCTTGACCTGAGGAGTTATCTGCGTCATCTTTTCACCCCTCCATGAGTGACACGATTCTCTCGAATTCTCTTAACGGACAATTTGAATACAAGTTCCGTGAGAAATTCACCTCCCTCTCAGACAAAATAGTGCCGGCCAGAGATCTGGAATGTGTTATCTCTCCAAATCCCGCCGCCGAGAAAGATCATCACGCGCTCTGTGACTCACACCGGAACCCGGTCTGGCGCATCTCCCGTTGATCCTCCGGACTGCCAAATTCTCGGAGAATGTTGTTTGGAATATTAACAATAGAATAATTATTATTACTTATAATTCTCTCAGAGTCAAGAGGAATTTGTAAAAAGTAGGTGTTGTAAGATGCTTTTCATGCGTTTCGAAGGGTCAGAAAACCTTAAAATTCTATGACAGAAGGATCTTCATCACCTCTAATTTCTGAAAATTAGAACTCTAAAAAAAGGAGATAATGTGCCCATCTCACTCCGGGCAGAGGCTTGCCAATATGCCTTGTGCTCTCCTTTCTTGGCCGAAAATGTCCTTGACTTTATAGGGGAAGTTGCTATATTAGATAGCTGCTTTTTAATCTAAAGACTATCCGACGATTTTTATCTTTTACCCAGTTCATCTCACGGTCTGCTTTACGCGTTTAGGGACGATAGGAAATAGGCTCGATGGAGGAATTTCGGTGATCGTTCCTAAGACGACGCTCTCATTGTGGGGCAGTAGCTCAGCTGGGAGAGCGCATCCCTCGCACGGATGAGGTCGGCGGTTCGATCCCGCTCTGCTCCATTTTTTCTTCCCAGGGTGGTCTCTGCAGGTCCCAAATGAAAAGGCCGTCCTGGAGGCTATTGGGATCTGTCAGCTCCACCTCAGAAGTCGGGAAATGCGTGAGGTCGTGCTAGACGGGGAGCTAGCGGTGCCCTATACCCGCAATCCGCTATAGCGGGGTTGAATTCCCATCTGAGGTTTCTTCTCCCCTTGGAGGGTTTGAATAAGTGGCGTTGATGAACAAGTCCTGCGCGACGAGAACTTGCCCAATCCCGTCAGGACCGGAAGGTAGCAGCGGTAAGCAAGCCCTCTTGGGTGCCGCAGGGGCACTTGATCGGAGTTAACTGTTCCCGCTCTCATTGGGGTGATGGATCGACGGTGGGTGCACGACCTTTTCACTTTCTTCTCAGGAAAGGTTAAGACCACCTCTTTGACTAGCACTCGGGCACATTGCATAATTCATAGGACCTAGGGGTATAGGATCCGAGCTTTCCTCTCTATCCTCCCTTAAATCTCATTTCACAGCTAATGTGGCTTGAGCTTTCGGGGCTTTCCTTGGTTTTCCAACCCCTGGAATGCTCAAATCATCGTTGCCCTTTAACTGGTTGGAGTCACCATATGAGTTATCAGGTGATGGCTTTGAAATGGCGTCCTCAAAGTTTCGATGAGGTCATCGCCCAAGAACATGTCACCAGAACCCTCCAAAACGCTATCCGCTCTGAGCGCATAGGACACGCCTATCTGTTCTCCGGCCCTCGGGGGGTAGGTAAAACCACCACTGCTCGCATTTTGGCCAAAGCCCTCAACTGCCAAGAAGGTCCCACACCCACCCCGTGCAACAAGTGCATCCTGTGTAAAGAGATCACCGACGACCGCAGCATGGATGTGCTGGAGATCGACGGAGCCTCCAATCGGCGCATCGAGGATATTCGCGGACTCCGGGAGAATGTCAAATATAGTCCCGTAGGAGGAAAATACAAAATCATCATCATCGACGAAGTACACCAGCTCACCTCTGAGGCCTTTAACGCTCTGCTGAAAACCCTGGAGGAACCCCCCAGCCATGTGGTATTCATCTTCGCCACCACCCAACCCCAGAAGATCCCTCTGACCATCCTGTCCCGCTGCCAGCATTTTGACTTCCGGCGCATCTCCACCAAGCAGATCGTTCAGCGCCTCGCTTACATCGCCAAACAGGAGAAAATCCAGGTGGAGAGAGGCGCTCTGTCGCTCATCGCCAAAAAGGCCGAGGGCAGTCTGCGCGACGGCCAGAGCCTTTTAGATCAGGTCATCTCCTATGGTGGTCAGAAGATCACCGAGGAGATGGTCTCCGAAGCCCTGGGGCTGACCAGTCGCGATCTTTTTTTCCAGCTCATGGAAGCTGTACGCGCCCAGGATCCCAAGAAAGGACTCGACCTTGTGGCCGTTGTGGATGAGCGGGGCTGGGATATGGAGGAATTCGTGGACGGTCTGCTGGATCACCTGCGTCACCTTCTGCTGGTGAAGACGGCCCCCGAATCCCCAGAACTTCTGGACCTTCCCGACTCCGAGGGTAAGAGGTACGGAGATCAGGGGGCTGAGATGGAGGAGGAAGATCTGCTCAGGATGATTGCCATCGTCTCGGAGACAGAAAACGCTTTGAGATACAGCAGCAGACCCAGATTTCTGTTGGAGATGATGGCCGTCAAGCTGGCCAAGATGGAAGCCACTGTCCACCTGAGAGACTTGGTGCAAGGTTTGAATCGAGTTTTAGGAGAAGAGGGTCACTTGAGTCCCCAACGGGAGGTCCCGACACAGCCAATTCAGAAAGAACTTGTGCCCGAGGAACCAACTTCGCCGAGCATAGAGCCAAAGGGGGACGTTCAAAATCTCTGGGGTCATATGCTGAATGAGGTGAAGAATAAAAGAGCCTCTCTGGGAGCCATATTGCAGCACGGTGAGCTTTCGAAGCTTCAGGATAATACTCTGACCATCTCTTTTCCCAAGTCCTGCAATTTTCATCGAGAACAGGCACAGAAAGAGAAAAATCGCTCTGTCATCGAGGAAGTGGCTTCGACGATTCTGGGAAAGGATTCCCAGGTGAGGTTCACTCTGGCAGAACTACCGAAATCCCCTAAAAAACAGAGGCCTTCCGCTGAGCCACCCGACCGAAAGCCTTCCGTAGAGGAGGTGGTGAAGATTGAGCCTATTATCGGCGACATCTTAAAAACCATGGATGGGGAGCTCATCGAGTAAACCAAGAGGAAAGACATGTCCAAAGCATTGAACGAGATTCTCAAACAAGCCCAACAGCTCCAAAAGCAGATGGAACAACTTCAAGAGGAGCTGGCGGAAAAAAGGGTGGAGGGAACCGCCGGAGGAGGAATGGTTACCGTGGTTGTCAATGGGAAGCAGGAGCTCATCGACATCAAGATCGACCCGGAGGTCGTCAATCCCGATGATGTAGAGATTCTGGAAGATCTGATCGTAGCCGCGGCAAACCAGGCTCGGGAAAACGCCTCAGAAATAGCCAAGCAGGAGATGAGCAAGATTACAGGCGGCCTCATTCCCCAGGGCCTGGCCGGTTTGAAAATCCCCGGCCTGTTCTGAGAGTCAAGGTCCCATCTCGTCTGGGTGTCCATTTCATTGAGATGTTTAAAACTTCACAGTCCATATCCAAGCTTATAGATGAGCTGGCTAAGATGCCTGGGATTGGGCCTAAGTCGGCTCGAAGGCTGGCGTTTTACATACTGAAAGTATCTCAGGACCAGGCACTCTCCCTGGCCAGCGCCATCAAAGCGGTTAAAGAGAAGGTCCGACACTGTTCTGTCTGTTTTAACCTCACCGAGGAAAACCCCTGTATCATTTGCCGAAACGAGACCAGAGACTCCACCACCATCTGTGTGGTGGAGGAGCCCAACGACGTGCTGGCCCTAGAGAAGATAGGCGAGTACCGAGGACATTACCACGTTCTGGGTGGGGCTCTTTCCCCCCTTGACGGTGTCGGCCCAGATGATCTGCATATCGAAGAATTGCTGGACCGGTTGAGCCAGGGAGTCAAGGAGGTCATCTTGGCCACAAACCCCAATGTGGAGGGAGAAGCCACTGCTCTGTATTTGATGAAGCTGATCAAACCGCTGAAGGTCAGAGTTACGCGCGTGGCCAGAGGTTTGCCTGTGGGCGGCGATTTGGAGTATGCTGATCAGGCGACATTGACCCGGGCGTTGGAGGATCGGATAGAGCTGTGATTGTCGCGTAAGTCGGAGGTCGTTTGGCGGTCTCGAAGCTCGTAACGTGATTCGTCTTTTGTGGATCGTGGATCGTGATGTGACAGAAAGTTAGAAGCTGGGTTGGGGGTTTTTGAAAATCGTGCTTCGTTTATCGCTCTCGAAGCACGTAACGTGATTCGTCTTTCGTGAATCGTGGATCGTGAAAATGACAAGCAGGGCATAATATATGCAATCCGAGATTTAGTCGAAACAAAGGAACGAATGTGAAACAGCTTGATCAGATCAGAATATTGCTCGATGAAATAGAGAAAGCAACCGCGTCATCTGACGACAAAGCTTTCGTTCAGAACTTCAGCGCACTGGAGCTACCGGAGATCATTTGCTCGATCGTCGACTTTCTGCAACCTTCCCTATATCCATATGAATCAGCCGTTTACTGGCATCTGTTTCGCAATTCTATCCTTGCGACTGGAACGCAGTTCACGCGCGCGAGCGTCCGTGGCATGATGCAGGGCGTTATTACGTCCTCAAGTGGCCAGTCTGATGGTTTGAGTTATGCTGCAGTCCAGAAAGCCCTGCAAGGTCTGGAACAGAAGGGTGCCATCACCAAAGCAGGAGACACGAATCGAAATGGCACTCTATACAAGATTCACCTGCCGGAGGAGATTTCTCTCTGTCAGGATCTGATGCAGAAATCAGAAAAGGCCGAACCCAAACCTATTGATACCAAAAAGGAACTCGATTATTACAATGTTCGAGAAAACCGTCTGAAAGTATTCGAAAGAGACCAATTCAAGTGCCGCTATTGTGACAAGCAGCTCACCCGCTTCACAGCAACTCTCGATCATCTGCAACCCATATCTGAGGGAGGAGACAACTCTTTTGATAATCTCGTCACCGCCCGCCTGCACTGCAATTCCCAGAGAGGTAGCAGACCTGTTATGGACATTGTAACAAAAAATGGATCTCAACCAAAAGAATCGCCAGATAGGGAATAGCATGCGGTGTGTCATTTTTCTCTGATTATAAATAACGAATCTCGCATCAGAGCGCTGCATCCGGAATGGAATCAAGCAAACGAATTCGCAGCTTTTGGGATTTAGAAGTTTATAAGAATTCCTATGCTGCCTCTATCGAGGTCATCACAAAAATAGTAACCAAGCTCCCTCGAGAAGAGCGCGATGATCTTGCCGATCAATTGCGCAGATCAGCCAAAGCAATTCCTCGTCTCATAGCTGAGGGATACGCAAAAAGGCATCAGAGAAGAGGATTCCAGAAATATCTCTATGAGGCTTTGGGTGAAAGTAACGAGATGATTGTATCATTAAGTCACACGCGAGATCTCTATTCTTCACGGGTTGACCAGGTTTTATGTGAGAAACTTATTGACACTTACGATAAAACAAGTAGGCAAATCTACCTTCTGGCTAAAAAATGGGAGGATTTTCGGAAAAGATAGTTATCGAACATCGAACTTCGACAAACGAATGACGTAACCAGCTTCGAATCCGCCAAACGACAATCATTAAGAAACACCAACTCGAATCTCAACAATCAGGAGGCAC
>Ga0209635_10003876_pt1 | contig 11719 bp, 12 predicted proteins | sample DeeMarSWOR230_32_FD_187463 | JGI IMG/M metagenome (GOLD analysis project Ga0209635, IMG submission 187463) | Marine sediment microbial communities from White Oak River estuary, North Carolina - WOR-2-30_32 (SPAdes) (version 2) | ecosystem: Environmental > Aquatic > Marine > Intertidal zone >...
GAAGTCCCCCAGAGCCTTCCAATGGGGAGCAAGGTCTATTTCTATGGCCTCCACCGGACATATTGTTCTGCAGGAGAAGGAGCCTGCCGGACAGTGGGGGCCCTGGCAGCGGGCGGAATTCAGAGCTGCCACATGATTGAAACCCTCCTTTCTCTCCAGGACACCAGAGGGACAGGCCTCGACGCAGACTCCACAGTGAAAACAGTCATCGTTGAGAGAGACCTGATACTTGCCTATCTCGCTTCGGTACCTTGTGTTGCAGGGCGCGGGCTCGGTCACTTTCATTTGAACAGATATCTCTCCTCGAATATGAAGCCGAATGACTCCCTTTCGATCTCTTCATAAAACATGGCTCTACCCGCCTCTCCCCGAAGCCTCCGCACGTCCCGGATACCCATCGCGCTCAATATCTCCAGGAGCTGGTCTCGCCAGGCGCAGGTCAGGTTGATGAGGCGCTGCTTGGCGGCTTCCGAGTCCAGTTTTAGGAGTTCGGCCGGACAAGCTTCGATCCGGCAGACCTCGCACATCCGGCATCCCAGGGCGACCATCAAGGAATGATCCAGGACTGCGGCATCCGTTCCGCAGATGATCAGTTTAGGAACGTGTTCAGCCGCAGCTATCCCCCCTTTGCCGAGGAGCGTGATCTCGTCCCGAATGTGCCTTTTCACCAGGTTAAGATGGAGCTTTCTGGCCGATTCAGTGATGAGCATCTCGCCGCCGGAGCACTGGCCGCGGCGGTCAGCGAAGAGATTCAGTCCGTCCACCAGCGATTCCTTGACCAGTTTAAACATCTCTTCAGTGAAAAGATGGCTGGATAGACCGAGGGAGACGAGGAGTGCTGGATTATGGCTTTTTAGCCTTGTCAGCACGCCTTCAAGATCGTCCGTTGGATGGCTCTCAGGCAGGGTGAGCTCCACGAAACTCGCCTTTTTTAAGAGAGCCGGGTCCGTTTGAAAAATCCTGTCGAGCGGAGAGCGGAGGACGATCGATTGGAAAAAAGGCTCGAGTTCGTCAAAGGAGTTTTCGAAGTCCAGGTAAGCCAGCGTGCCCAGCTCGTGGGCAGCTTTGACGACGGCCAGAATGATGTTTTTGGCGCGGATTCCCAGAGGATCGGCCTCGAAGAGCATCGGGATCTGGATTTCGTGGAAACGGGGGAGGTCGAGATTGTCAAAATCGGCGATCCAGGAAGGCTTTCGCCCCACATCCACAGCCGTGGCGATGTACTCTCTGCTGTGGATGCCGTCCCTGGTGGGCCGGACGATCTCCGACATGTCCGTCCAGATGGCGTCAAAGCCGGAGCCTTTGAACCGGCCGCGGTATCCGGCGCCATAAACCGGAATCTTTCCCTCTTCGGCTTCCTTCCAGATGGTATGGATGACCGGGGGCGTCCAGTAGGAATCTCCCAGGCTTTCAAATTGTTCATTTATGACCATCTCCAATGCCTGTCGGGGACAGTTCTGGACGCAGGCAAAGCAATTTTTGCAAAGATGGCTAACCGGCTCAGCCATTTTTCGGTGGTCTTTTTCGTCCCGCCTGTGGACCTCATAGATACAGTGGGAGATGCACTGTCCGCAGTTCAGGCAGTCATCCCTGCGGATGATGTCGAACTTGCCGATCTGAGTCGAGGCCAGTTTTATCAGGGAGGTCTCTATGCGGTATCTCTCATACATGGCGTGTTTCCTTGTGATTGCCGTTGACCGGAATTCCGATGGAATCCAGGAGCTGGGTGTAGGCCGGAAGGGATTCGACTTTAGCTATGAATGCTTTGATCCTCTCTTCGGGTCGGCCGAACCTCTTTTCCAGCAGGGACTCCAGGTTTTCCCAGACAGGGACCAGGCTCAATTTACTCTGACAGACATGCTCGCAGAGATGGCAGTGGAGGCAGAGGAAGACCTTCTCGGCAACTGTTCGAGGAACAGGAAACCCGTTCAGGATTTGCTGGAAAAGAAAGAGTTTTCCTTTAGCGGTGACCAGTTCGGTCCTTTCCGTTAAGTAGGCCGGGCAGACGGCCGCGCAGGCTCCGCAGTTGGCGCAGGCTTCGGCCTCAAAAGGGGCATATCTCGGAACATTCGGGTTGTTCTTCGGGATTTTTAAAAAAGACTTGAGGGCCGGGCTGCCGGTCGTGAATAAGCCGCTCACCGAATAGGCGGCTTTCAACAGGCTGCTGAAAGGATGCCGGGAAGAAAAGGACTTCGCAGGGTTGATGATGTTCAGCGGGTCAGACTCTTTCTTAAAAACCCTGAGCTCTTCCCTTTCTTTTGGGGTGAACAATTTCTTGGCTAAAGGAAGGTTCCAGGTGCCGATCCCGTACGGTTTTCCTCCCTGCCTGAAAGCGATACGGTTCAGCGAATATATCAGGAAAAGATGAAAGAAATGGGTGATTTTTTTCCGGTCGGAAGGAAAGAGGGTGAAGACAACGGCCTCGTCCGGGCTGATGAGAGTGGCTTCTGTCGAGAGTGAAAGGCCGTAATTCTGTCCGAACTTTCTCGTCCCGGCGATGTAAGGCTCAAGATTCCTGACCGGGAGGAGGATCTCGCAACCCAGGAGAGAAGGATAGAAATGTTTCAAGGAGAACGGGAAGTATCTTTCATTCCAGACGAAGGATGCCAGGCAGTCTTCAGCCATTTCCCCGGCTTTCTTCTCAGCCAGGTCAGAAAGGAACTCTCCGGACGAAGGATCGTCCAGCACAACCAGCACTCCTTCTTTGGAGGGAAAGGAGATTTTTCCGTTAAGAAAATGGTTTTTGTGCTCGAGCCGGCAGCGGTCAAAAAAGGCAACATGGAGCGGCGGAGTTTTGAGCGATTCGGGCAGCTTGGCCAGAAAGTCAGCCGCGTCCGAAGTGGTGTTGAATAAGGCAAGATAGGACCGGCAGGGGCGGGGTTCTCTTACCTTGAGCTTCACCTTGGTGATGATCCCCATCTGCCCTTCGGTCCCGACGAAAAACCTGAAATCACGGTCAGTGCGGTTCAGCCACCTGGTCTTGCCGGGAGAGGCGGTCTCTAAGGCCTCAACCAGGTTAGAAAGATGGCCGTAGCGGAAGCTGTTGATCCCGTAGCCCCCTGTGGACAGCCAGCCGCCAACGGTGGAGAACAGGCTGGTCGGGGAAGTGAAGAGGTCGAGATTCTGCTTCTTCAAGGACTCTTTCAGTTCCCACCACCGGATACCCGCTTCGACGGTGATCATCCTTTTTTTATGTTCGAAGTCCTTGATCTGGTTGAGATGGGTGAGGTCAGCCATGACTGACTTTTTGAGAGGAGCGATACAGCCGATCCCGGAGGTTGCTGCGCCCCTGGGGATGAGCGGGATCCGCCTTTTCTGGCAGTAGGAAAACAGCTTCTGGATTTCGGTGGGGTTCTCCGGTTGAAAAACGGATTGAATTTTGGGAAGTCTATCTTTTATAATACGGGGGAGCTCAACCGATTCCCTTGCGTATAATCTGGTCTCAAGTGTGCCGTCAAGTATCATTAAAAGCTAAATATTATAAAAATATTTTCATTTGTCAAGAATTATTTGAAAAAATATTAACAAACGTATTATTTTATACTAAAATGCATTACATATGATAAAGGAGGCGTTGGTGGACGAACTGGAAAAAAAGGTGGTCAGAGCCCTCAATCAGAATTCTCGGAAAAGCTTTCGGGAAATAGCCAAGGAGATTGGGACGTCCGCTCCGGTAGTCATCAGTAAAATCAAAAGGCTAGAGGAGGCGGGGGCGATCAAAGGATACATTCCCATCCTGGACCCGGAATACTTTGGCTACACCCTCATGGCTGTGGTGGCCTTACGAATCTCCCATGGAAAGCTTATCGAAGCTCAGGAGAGGATCGCCGAAGATCCGCGTGTGATGGCCATTTATGATGTGACCGGAGATTGGGATTCGATAGTGATCGCTTACTTCAAGAGCCGAGAGGACTTAGACAGCTTCATAAAGAGAATACTCGCTCAGAAATACGTGGACAGGACAGTGACCCATATTGTGCTCAATGTGGTCAAGGAGGAGCGCCGCCTCATCGTCTAAAAAAGAGCCAGGTTGCTTTTTTACGTTCTATTGCCTTTTGTATAAGTAATTGAGTGGCTAAAATACACGAAAATGGCGTCGCTCCCTTCAGATTTTTAACGCCATTCCCTCACCGTCTCCCTCGGCGCCTGCTTAACTCCGCACTCAAGCATGTCACTTCCGACCGGAAGTCCGGACTCTACCATTTTTCATCAGGTCGATCCTCACGTGCTCAAACATACTCGGCGGCCGATTTCATCGGCTTCCCTCGGTTAACGGTTCGTGAAGGCTCAATCTTCAAGGTCGCTTCTTCCATTCCTCTGTATTTTGCCTGCACTATCTTAAAGAAAATCATTTTTTAGGATTGTCCGTTTTCTTATAAGTAACCCGCCTTTTTTTTACCAGAAGATGATGTAAAGAGCGATAGTCACCGCTATTACCGCCGCGCCCAGCCAGAGGACACTTTTGGCGGGTTTCATGTCGATCTTGCCCGTTGAAGGCAGTTTTTTCGGCTCAGGCAGTGGCTTCAGGATCGTGATTATGGTCATGGCCAGGATCAGGATGGCGAAGGTGATGGCCATTTTATTCAGGAAAACGATATGGTCGAAAAACCTCAGATGGAGAATTCCGTAGACAGGGACATTAAGGATGAGTGCCGTAATCGCGGCTGAAGTGGGAGCCCGCCTGAAGATCAGCCCGAAGACGAAGGCCGCCAGGATTCCGGGCGAGATGTATCCCTGGAAGTCCTGGATGTAGTGGAAGATCCCCATCAGCTTCGGATGACCCAGCAGGGGGGCTATGATGCAGCCGATGACTACGAATATCACGGTCATCAGCCGGCCGATCGAGATCAACGATTTGGGGGAAGCGTCTTGTTTGAAGTGCCGTTTGTAGAGGTCCATGGTGAAGATGGTCGAGGCCGAGTTCAGCATGGAATCGAGGGAGCTCATGACCGCTCCGAAGATGGCCGCGAACATGAATCCCTTGAGGCCTGCCGGGATAAGGTTTCTGATCAGTAAGGGATAGGCCATGTCGGCTGTCTGGAGCTGGTCACCGTAAAGCTGCAGGGCCATGATCCCGGGAAAGACGACGATAAAGGGAATGAGCAGTTTCAGCCAGGCTGCAAAGACCACGCCGACCTGTCCCTGCCTGAGCGTTTTGGCCCCGAGAGTCCGCTGCATGATGTACTGGTTCAGGCCCCAGTAGTAGAAGTTGGGGATCCAGATTCCGACCAGAAGAGCTGTCCAGGGGATCTCGATATGATCCGACGGAAGGATCATATGGAGCCTGTCTGCGTTGGCCTGAAGAAAATTGCTCACGCCGCCAACAGCCATGAACCCGAGAATCATGGTCAGTGCTCCGCCTATTATCAGGGCTGAGCCCTGGATGAGGTCGGCCCAGACGACAGCTTTTAAGCCGCCGTAAGTGGTGTAAAAGGCCGCGATGAAGCCGATGATCCAGACAGCCAGAGTCAGGTCAATTCCGAAGATTGTATGCAGTGTCAAGCCCCCGGAGTAAAGGACAGCGGCGATGGTGACCGACACGTAGATGATCACAGTGTAAAAAGCCATGATCGCTCGAGGGATGGGACTGAAGCGGTGTTCGAGGAATTCGGGGATGGTGAAGATTCCGATCCTGAGGAATTTGGGGAGGAAGAAAAGGGCGACAAAAACCAGGGTGATGGCCGCGATCCACTCATAACTCGCCACGGCCATCCCGACATGTCCGGCGCTCTGACCGGACATCCCGACAAACTGCTCGGTAGAGATGTTGGAAGCGATGAGGGAGAACCCGATCAGATACCAGAAGAGAGTCCTGCCTGCCAGGAAGTAGTCCTCGCTCGTTTCCTTTTTTTTGCGGCTTTTGTAGAGGCTTATCCCGACCACAAAGCAGATGAAAGCCAGGAAAAAGGCGATATCAAGCCAGCTGAGGTTCATAGTCCTTCCCTTCCTTTCTCTGCAGATTAACGTCTAGCCTGAATCATTCCAGAAACCTGCGGCCGTTTCGGCGCCTGAATGATTCAGCTCAGTTATCTTATTATCTTTTTTTATGCCGATAAATCAACGGAAATCGTACTCAGCTTTCGTCAATGACCTTTATCGGGCAAGGGGATCTTTTGGTGAGCGTGTTGACGGCCGACCCGAAAATAAAACGCGAGAGATTGGACCGTTCTGCTCTTGTCAGGACAACCATCTCTGGATTCTCTTGGGAGATTATTTTTAGAGATTCTTCGACGAATTCTCCCTCGGCAAACACAGCTTTCAATTCGATATCCTGAGATTTGGCTTTTATCTCGATCTGCTGGACGATTCTCTTCGCTCTTTCTTTGTATTCATTGAGAATGGATTCAAAAAGCTGTTTGCTGGGAGCATCCCCCATGAATCCCACATCCATCATTTTATCCAGTATGAGGGACGGAATATCAGGGTCGATGATGAAAAGAATCACCAGTCTAGCCTGTTCCTCTGAAGCTTTTTTCAGGGCGAAATCGATGGTTTTGGGTGAATGTCTTGTTGTTGACAGGGAAAGAAGGATGGTTTTCATTCTGTCACCTCCCCGAAGAAGTCAAAATCATCTTCGACCCCAGAATTGTATCCAGACAATCATCTGTTTTTATATTTTCAGGCCGATGAGTGGCCAGTAGAGTTTGACCATCAAGAGAAACAAGAGCCAGGAGATGACGTTCAGCACAAGCCCCGCTTTGACCAGGTCTGAGATCCGATAATAGCCCGATGCATAGCAGATGGCGTTGGGCGGAGTTCCCATCGGCAGACTGAAAGCCAGGCCTGCCGGGATGGCAATAGCGTAGACGACGATGATGGGACTGATCCCGTAGGTTTGTCCCAGAGCGAATCCGAGCGGAAGAAGGATGGCGACGGTGGCCACGTTGCTGATTCCCTCAGTGAGAAACTTGGCGATAAAGGTGATGACGATGATGAACACGAACGGAGTGACCTTGGAGGATGAGAGCGCATTTTTTGCCAGCCAGGCGGCCGCTTGAGTGTGGTCAAGGGCAAAGCCGAGGGAAATGGCTCCGCCGTACATCAGGATGACGCCCCAGTTTACGTATTCTTCGATTTCCTTCCAGGGTACGACGTTGAACAAAAAGAGGGAAACAGCAGAAAGGATGGCGATGTTGGCCAGACCGATCGTGTTGGAGAGTGTCATCCAGCAGATAACCGTGGCGGCCATGATGAGACCGACGATCTTTTCTCTTTTGGATATTCTTCCCAGCCGGTGTATCCTTTCCTGAAGTTTTTTTTCAGCAGAGGCAATGCTTTCAATGTCTATTTTAAAAAAGAGCCGGATGAAGCCATGAGCCAGGAAGACCATGGCAAGGACGATGGGGACCGTGGCGATCATCCACTCCAGAAAGCTTATTCTCAGACCGAATTCCTCCCAGAGCATGCCGATAGCCAGAGGATTACGGGCGCCTCCCAGGAATGTGGCGACACCTCCGATGACTGTTCCCCAGGCAAGAGAGATGAACAGCGCTTTTCCGTAGGAACTTTCCTTTGGTTTGAGGTCGAGGCTGGAGGCAACCTCGAGGACAAGAGGGAACATCAAGGCAGCCACAGCATGCTCGGGCATCCAAAAGGCGAGAAAGGCCGAGGAGAGAATTACACCGAGCAGCAAGGAGCCGGGGCTCTTTTTTATCCTCGTCAGAAAAAAAAGCGCCAGCCGTGTGCTGAGTCCCGATCTCATCAGAGCCGCAGCCAGGATAAAGGCTCCGAGAATGAAAAAAACAGCGTGGTTGCCGAAAAGAGAAAATGCGGTTTTGGCATCCAGGACTCCCAGGAGAGGAAGAAGTACGATGGCCATGAGGCTGGTCACAGCCAGCGGTATGACATTGGTTACCCAGAGGATTAGACAGAGGAAAAAAATAGCCAGAGCTTTTTGTCCCTCGGGGCTCAAGCCCTCCGGCTGGAAAAACTGAAGGAACAGGAAAAAGACCAAAAAGGCAAAAAGAAGGATGATGTTTCGCCAGCTACGCTTCTTCATTTTTGTCTTTTATTCGTTCTTTCCACTTTTTCCAGCGCCAGAACAGATAGACTGCCGGGATCTGGTACATGGCGATGATGATGGGCGAGAGGATGAACCAGTAGATGTTGAAGTCAGGAACAAACAGGATGATGAAAGCGGCGATCCCGCCCAGCGATAACAGCACACAGGCTGTCAGCCAGAGCGCGGAATAGATTTTGTTCACTTTCTATGCTGAATTTGCCTGGTGGGCGGTACTGGATTCGAACCAGTGACACCCGGCTTGTAAAACCGGTACTCTACCGCTGAGCTAACCGCCCACGTATTCCTCGCCTTTGTTTGACAAGGACTTCATTAAATTAGAGAAAAGAGCCCTTTTTGTCAAGAAAATGGCGATCAACGCAAGCATCTTGATTTCCGGGTCGAGGCAAGCATTTGCCTAACGGAGAAATCAGGCGCCGGTTCCCCTCCATCCTCGCCAATGCCCTCCCACCCACCATCATGGGCTCTGGATGGAAGGGAACCAGCCGCTTTAAAGAGAACGTCTCCATTATTCACTGTTAGTGCCATAGGGGGAGTTCTCTGCGGGGACAATCTTTTTTTCGCTTCATATAAGAAAGCATAGAAAGGTGTCCCCCTCGGGAACGTCCCCTATTACTCCGGTTGACATAAAGGTAGGCATATGTTAAAGTTAGGTTCCCTCATTTTCTGATAAGACATAACAATAGAGGTAGAAAAGATGTTTGCTGTTATCGAAACAGGCGGAAAACAGTATAAAGTCCAGAAAGGCGATGTTCTTGCCGTCGAAAAGCTCGACATAAAAGAAGGACAGAAAGTCACTTTTGATAAGGTTCTTCTTGTTGAAGGAGACGGAGAGACACTGATCGGCACCCCTCATGTCAAGAATGCCCTGGTCAAAGCAGAGATCGTCGAAAACTTCAAGGACACGAAGGTCATCGTTTTCAAGAAGAAAAGAAGAAAACAGTACAAGAAAAAGAGAGGACACCGCCAGGAGCTGACCCGGGTCAGGATCGAGGAAATCGTCTCCAGCTTGAAGGCTGTTCCCAAGAAGGAGCCCGCAGAAGAGGTCAAGAAGATAGAGAAGAAGGCTGCTCCAAAGATGAAGGAAGAAGTGAGCGCAGCCAAGCCGAAAGAGGTCAAAAAAGCGGCCCCGAAGAAAGAAGTGAAAAAGGCTCCGGCCAAGAAGGTGTCCAAGGCTCCGGCTAAAGCCAAAGCAGCTCCAGCCGCTAAGCCTGAGGCAAAAGCTGCTCCCAAAAAGAAACCGGCTGCGAAAGGGGCTGCCAAAGCCAAGACTAAATCCGTAAAGAAGGAGAAATAGAATGGCGCATAAAAAATCAGGTGGAAGTGCAAAGAACGGCAGGGAAAGTCATGCCAAAAGGCTGGGTGTCAAGAGATTCGCAGGTCAGTCCGTCAAAGCGGGTTCCATCCTGGTGCGCCAGAGAGGCACTCCTTTCAAGCCTGGGATGAACGTGGGAAGAGGCAAAGACGACACCCTCTTCGCGAAAATCACAGGGATTGTCCAGTTTGAAACCAGAGGCAGAAAGCGAAAATTCGTCTCTGTGATTCCTGCCTAGGAGGTTCGGTCTCCCTTTAATATGTTTGTCGACCAGGTCCAGGTTACATTCCGCGCAGGCCATGGCGGGAACGGGTGCATGAGCTTCCGGAGAGAAAGGGGCGTTCCTCGAGGCGGACCTGATGGCGGCCGCGGCGGAAACGGTGGAAACATCTACCTGGTTTCTGACGAAAACCTCAATACCCTCGCCTACTTCCGGTTTCATCCTATCACCAAAGCGCAGCGCGGCGCCCACGGCGAAGGAGGAAATCGCCAGGGAAAAAGCGGTGCAGACCTTTACCTGAATGTTCCTGTGGGAACCGTTGTCAGAGAAAAAAATAAGAATCAAGTCCTGTTCGATTTTATTTCCCCGAAACAGCAGTTCTTGGCTGTCAGAGGGGGAAAAGGGGGCAGAGGAAATGCCTCCTTTGCCTCTTCCACTCATCAGGCCCCCCGGGAATGCGAAAAGGGCCAATCCGGGGAGGAGAAAGATTTCACCCTGGAGCTGAAGCTGATCGCCGATGTGGGGTTGATCGGGTTTCCCAACGTGGGGAAATCCACTTTGATTTCCAAGATCTCAGCGGCCAAGCCGGAGATCGCGGATTATCCGTTCACGACGCTTATCCCCAACCTGGGAGTGGTGGACGTGGATGAATTCAGGAGTTTTGTGGTCGCGGATATACCTGGCTTGATAGAGGGCGCTCATCAGGGCCATGGCCTGGGGACGAAATTCCTCCGGCATGTTGAACGGACGAAGATCCTGCTTCACCTTATCGATATGTCTCCCTACACGGGGAGGGATCCTGTCCAGGATTTTAAAACGGTCATAAAAGAGCTGGAAGCATTCAGCCCTCAATTGGTAAAAAGGAATCAGATTCTGGCTGCAAACAAGATTGACCTGCTCGGCGAAGATAAGAGCGGCTTGGAGAAGGTGAAGAAGATGGCCGACAGGGAGGGGCTTCCGTTTTTTGCCATCTCGGCACTCAAAGAAGAGGGAATCAGAAGACTGGTGAATGAATTGGCCAGAACTTTAGAGGGGCTGCAGGAGAAGTCGGAATAATCCCATGGAGAAGGAAAGAATAGGGCTGTTTGGAGGCACTTTCAATCCTATTCATTCTGGCCATCTCAAGGCTGCAGAGACCGTCCAAAAAAGGTTCTTCCTGGATGAGGTTCTTTTTATCCCTTCCTATATTCCGCCTCATAAGAAATATAGAGGTATCGCTGATCCTCGTCACCGCTTAAAAATGGTCGACTTGGCTGTTCGTTCCTTTCCTCGATTTGTTCCGTCTGCCCTCGAGATCGATGCTCGGGAAAGATCTTATTCGATCATTACCCTGGGCAAGGTAAAAAAGCTCTACCCGAGATCCCTGATTTTCTTTATTCTGGGCATCGATGCTTTTCTGGAGATCGATACCTGGAAAGAATACCAGCGGGTTCTGGAGCAGTGCTTTTTCGTGGTCATCAGCCGACCCGGGTTTGATTTGGGCGATGCCAGAAATGTGCTGGCCGGGGAAATCGAGGGAAAGATGTTTTTGGTCCCTGAAAATGAGGCTGTAGATCCCGATATGCTGGATAGCTACAGGATCTTCCTTCTTCCTATAGACGCCTTGGGTATCGCCTCGACTGAGATTAGGAAGAAGGTCAAGAATGGCGAGTCGATCAAGAGTATGGTTCCCGAGGAAGTCGAGGCCTACATCAAGGAAAATAATCTTTATCAGAGTTGAGTCATGAGCGAAGGAATGCCAAAGAAAAAAATGACTAAAAAGAGTCTGCCGCCTGAAGTCAGGATCTCGATCCAGGCCTGCCTGGACAAGAAAGGAGAGGAGCTTGTTGTTCTGGATTTAAGAAAAATAGCTTCTTTCACCGACTACTTCATTATCCTCCACGGGAACTCCTCCAGGCAGAATACGGCAATTTACGAGTCCATCGAAGAAGAGCTGAAGAAAAAGAATATCAGACCTTTGAGCGTGGAGGGGAAAGAGCGGGCGGATTGGATTTTATTGGATTATGGCAGTTTTATCGTCCACGTTTTTTCAAGGGACGCCCGAGAATACTATTCCTTGGAGAAGCTCTGGGGGGATGCCCCCCGCATACCCTATTGATCATTTCTTATTAGCGGAACAATTCAATAAAAATAATTTTTTAAGCTAGCATCTCCATTTCTGTTA
>Ga0209635_10003879_pt1 | contig 11714 bp, 11 predicted proteins | sample DeeMarSWOR230_32_FD_187463 | JGI IMG/M metagenome (GOLD analysis project Ga0209635, IMG submission 187463) | Marine sediment microbial communities from White Oak River estuary, North Carolina - WOR-2-30_32 (SPAdes) (version 2) | ecosystem: Environmental > Aquatic > Marine > Intertidal zone >...
CTGAGAGCTCCCGCACCTTCACGCGCTACCACCGCCGCTCAGACCAAGGTGTGTGAAACCCTAGCTTGCCTTTCTCAGGCACGGCTTTGCCGAAAGCGCCAATGCTGCTATCCAAATCGTAAAGAAACCGTACATGAAAGGCGCGTACGGAGCCCAGTAAGCTATGCCAAAACCGAGACCGATTGCACCAAGGACCAGGATTGAGACCCAGGCCCACTTCTCTGCTCTCCTGAGCGGAATCACGGCAATTACGGCCAACAACGCCAGAGCAATGAAGTGATATACCGCATAGAACCGGACCGCCATCGTCAGAACTGCCGACCCACTTACGGTTGTCCCCATCATTTCTGCCCACTCTTGAGTGAAGCTTTCGGTTGCCACAGTCCCCCAGACGCCTTGAAACACGCCAAATGCTCCCAGCATGCACATCAAGATAGCCGCGGCATTCAACTTCTTCTTCAATTCAGTCACCCCCTGTTATGGATATAGATTCGACCTACGGTCGGCCAAATCCTAACCCTCGTTTTGAGCACAGTCAATAGGCAGGCTCACGTACCAAGACGGCGGTTGCCGGAGTCCTGAGCTTTCTCTGGAAGAAGCAGGGAGCCATCTGACCACCCCATCAAGGCACTCAACCCAAGCAGCCAATCACAGATCACGCGTTGCCCATCACCCGCTTGTAGGACAAACACCTACAACCTTTCGAGCCAAAGGCCCACACGAAAATCGGACAAGCAGCGATGCCCTCCCCATGGCCGCGCCCATGTGCTAAACTCTCCTGCCGGCGCACGCGGGACCGTCGCTCTCAGCGGGAGGAGCGCCGGCGCAGGGCAGACATTACCTTGAGGAGACCTGACAGATGGACCGGATACTGGTGACGGGAGGCGGCGGCTTCATCGGCAGCCACCTGGCAAGGCATCTGTACCGCCAGGGGCATTTCGTGAGGGCGGCCGATATCAAGTTCGACGACTACATCGAAGAGGAGTACTGCTCCGAAAGGCTCACCCTGGACCTGCGGGACAGGGAGAACTGCCTCAAGGCGAGCGAGGGTATCGACAAGGTGTACAACCTCGCGGCCAACATGGGCGGCATGGGCTTCATCAGCTCAGTGTTCGCCGACGTCATGCACGACAACGTCCTGATAAACGCGCTGATGCTCGAGGCGGCCGTCCGAAACAGGACAAAGAGGTTCTTCTTCAGCTCAAGCGCCTGCGTCTATCCCAACTTCAAGCAGACCACGCCGGACGCCGTCGGCCTGAGAGAGAACGATGTCTATCCCGCCGACCCCAACGAACCCTACGGGCTGGAGAAGCTGTTCAGCGAGGAGATGGTGACGTCCTATCACCGCGACTACGGGCTGGACGTCAGGATAGCCAGGTACCACAACATCTACGGCCCGGAGGGGACGTACAGGGGCGGGCGAGAGAAGGCCCCCGCCGCCCTGTGCCGCAAGGCGGCCGAGGCCTCAGACCCGGGCGAGATAACAGTGTGGGGGGACGGAAAGGCCACGCGCTCCTACTGCTACATCGACGACTGCGTCAGGGGCACCGAGATGCTGATGGAATCGGGCTACGACCGCCCGCTCAACATCGGCTCCGACCGCCTCATCTCGGTGGAGGAGCTGGCCGACATGATAATCGCCATATCGGGCAAGAGGATAAGCAAGCGCCACGACCTGTCCGCGCCCCAGGGAGTCCGGGGGAGAAATGCCGACCTGACCCTGGTGAAGCAGCTGTTGGGGTGGGAGCCCCGGGTGTCACTGGAGGAGGGTATGAGGCGCACCTACGACTGGGTGAAGTCGATGGTGGACAGGGACAGGCAGGCCACTCCGCGCCGCCAGTCCTGACGGCCGGTCCGCAGCCCCGCGAGGCCGTTTAGCGCCGCCGCCCATTCGTGCCAACACCGGCCGACACCGTCCGCCGACACATCGACCGGTCACCCACTTGTAGGACAAACACCTACATCCCCTTCAGCCGAATTCCTGCAAGAAATTCAGACATATGCCGATACCCTGGCCCCGGTCTCCGCTGCATAATGACAGCGGTGGCAGCTCTGCCCAGGCGGCAGAGCCTGATGAAGGCCAGAGACAGGAGAACCGATGATGAATGAGCTGGCACAACTGCGAAAACGGATTGCTGAACTGGAGGCATCGGACGCCGAGCGAAAGCGGGTGGAGGAAGCCCTGCGCCAGGACAAGGAGGAGTACCGAACCCTTTTCGAGAATACCGGCACCGCGACCATAATCGTCGAGGAAGATACCACGATATCCCTGGTGAACCAAGAATTCGAGAGACTCTCAGGCTATTCCAGGGAGGAGATAGAAGGAAAGAAGAGCTGGACGGAGTTCGTTGCCCCGGAAGACCTGGGGAGAATGAAGGAGTACCACCAGTCCAGACGGGCGTATCCTGCTTCTGCTCCAAGACACTACGAGTTCAAATCGGTTGACAAGCAGGGGACTATCAAAGACATCTTTTTGACCGTAGCCATGATTCCAGGCACCAACAAGAGCGTGGCCTCGCTTCTGGACCTCACCGAGCGCAAGAATGCGGAGCGAGAGGCCAGGTACCAGAGAGACTACTTCCGATCCCTGTTCGAAGGCTCTCCCGAGGCGGTGGCAACCCTCGACTTGCAGAGGCGTGTGCTGGACACCAACCCCGCGTTTGAGAAGCTGTTCGGCTATTCGCCGGAGGACATCAAAGGCAAGGACATGCATACCTTCATCCTGCCCCAGGGCAAGGAAGGCGAAGGAGAAGATATCAGCCAGAGAGCGAGCCAAGGGGAGATTGTGGCTGCGCAGACGGTGAGAAGGGCGGCGGACGGCAGAGGGATCCCCATCTCCGTTCTGGGAGCACCGGTCACGGTCGAAGGCAGGCAGATCGGCGTCCTGGCTATCTACAGGGACATCTCCGACCGCAAGAAGGCAGAGGAACGGCTGGAGCGCTCCTTCATCGACCTGGCGGAGACGTTCGCGCGAGCGGAGGCATACCGCGATCCCTACTCCTCCGCACACCAGCGAAGGGTAGCGCAACTGGTCCGAGCCGTAGGAGAGAAGATGGGGCTGGACAGGGACAAGCTGTTGGGTCTGGAGATCGGCGGCCTGCTTCACGATATTGGCAAGATATCCGTTCCCGAGCCAATCCTCAACAAGCCGGGGCCGCTGGGCAAGGAGGAATGGGGCCTGGTCCGTCTCCATGCCAGGCGAGGACACGAGATACTCCAGGCCAGCAATCTTCCCTGGCCGGTGGCCGAGATGGCGCTGCACCATCACGAGAGGCTGGACGGCTCAGGCTACCCGGAAGGCATCAGGGGCGACGAGTTCAGCCTGGAGACCCGCATCCTGGCGGTGTGCAACGTGGCGGAGGCCATGAGCGCCCACCGTCCCTACCGGATGGCGAGGAGCAGGGAAGAGATTGTGGCTGAACTCAGAGGCGGCAGGAGGACCCAGTATGACGCACGGGTGGTGGACATCTTGCTGGAGATGACCAATGCCGGGGCCCTCGAGCTTGAGGGTTCCCAGACCTGATGCAGGACAGAATAGCGCCGGCGGCATCCCTGCTCAAGCGGCAGAACTCGGTGAAAGGCAGGGACAGGACAGGAGGATAGACGATGGATGAGGTGGCAGGACTACGGAAACGGATTGCTGAGCTGGAGGCGGCGGAAGCTGAGCGCCAGGAGGCGGAGGCGGCACTGCGGGAGAGCGAGGAATTTCGTGTCAGCCTGCTGGACAACTCCCCCGCTGCCGTACTGGTGGCCAACGAAGACAGCTCCATACGATACGTGAACCGTGCCCTGGAAGAGCGAACCGGGTTTTCCGCTGCGGAGCTGGTCGGCGTGAAAGCGCCATATCCTTTCTGGCCCGAGGAGGGCCGGGCCGAGACGGAGAAGGCCCTGAGGAAGGCCATGGTGCAGGGGGCATACAACGTTGAGATGCAATTCCAGAGGAAGAGCGGAGAGAGGTTCTGGGCGGAGATAAGCGCCACGCCGGTGGTGCGGGAGGGGAAGTACCTGTACTACCTGTCAAACTGGGTCGACATCACCGAGCGGAAGAAGGCAGCGCAGGCGCTGGAGAAGTCAAGAGAATTCTTAGACAGCCTAATTGCCTCGATGCAAGATGGATTTTCAGTACTCGATCCCAATGGTGTACATATTCATGTCAATCCTGCTTTCTGTCGCATGACTGGCTTCTCCAGAGAGGACCTTGTCGGAAGTGGGCCTCCGCACCCCTACTGGCCGCCAGAGGAGTATGAAACGATAGGGAAAGCTTTCGAGAAGACATTGAAGGGCGAATTCCGTACCTTTGAATTCGCTTTCATGCGGAAGAATGGTGAGCGCTTCCCAGTACTCGTCAGTCCGTCCTCGACGAGAGACAAGCAGGGGAACGTAGTCAGTTACCACGCGACTGTCAAGGACATCACCGAGCGGAAGAAGGCGGAAGAGGCACTCAAGAACTCACACGAGGAGCTGCGCAGACTCGCCACACAGCTGCAGCTAGTGAGAGAGAAGGAACGGGCAGCCGTTGCCGGGGAACTGCATGATGAGGTGGGGCAGGCACTGGCAGCCCTCCAGATAGACCTGCACTGGCTGGAGCGACGGCTGTCCAGGGATGACACCGAGCTGCTGGAGAAGGCAAAATCAATGTCACGCCTCATCCAGAGCAACACCGAGAGGCTGAGGAGGCTGTACATGGAACTGAGGCCGGGGATGCTGGACGACCTCGGCCTCGGCCCGACGATAGAATGGCAGGCCGACGAATTCCGAAAGCGCACAGGAATCAAGTCGGTGCTGAGCCTGGACAGAGACGCCGGTCCCAGGGGTGCCGGCTGCTCTCTGGCAGTGTACCGCGTGTTTCAGGAAGCGCTGGACAACGTGGCCCGTCATGCTGAGGCAACGGAGGTCAACATAAGGCTCACGAAGAGGGACAACGGGATAGTGCTCGAGATTGCGGATAACGGCAGAGGCATAACGAAGAAGCAGGTCTTAGCCCCCGGGTCCTCGGGGATTGTCGGAATGCGGGAGCGCCTCCGCCCCTGCGGAGGCAAGGTCGAGATCACCGGCGTTCGAGGCAAAGGCACCACAGTAAGAGTGAGCATCCCTGTCGGGAATGGGGAGCAGGCTTAAGATTGCTCAATCCCAGCCAGGAAGTGTACGATGTCCTCAGTTGCATCCTTCACGGTCACGACGGCCACCCGGAGAGCTTGCGGGGCCGCGGGGCATGGAATCGGGACGAGGGGCAGCAAGTCCTCGGGGCTCCTCCGTGGGATTCCCCGGCCGCACGGTGGGATGTAGTCGCCGAACAATGCTGAAAGAGCAGACTCTCTGCACCATCCCCCGCCACTGCCGTATCCCCACCATCAAGCATCTGCTTGACCGCGCCGCCGTCCTGGCTGCCGCCAGAGGAGGCCGCGATAAGCTGGCAGTGTTCCTGGCGTGTGCGCTCTACCTTCCCGGCTGGTGCTTCCCTTCGCTTCTGGGGAGGGCCGGAGACCGCCTGTCATCAGCGGTGATTCGACGAACGCTCCTCCAAATCGGCAGCGTGAAGATGAAGGTCTCCCAGGTGGCTCTGCTCGAGCTCAGCATGAACTACGAAGAACAGCTATGGCGGTACCTCCTCCCCCGACCGGGCGAGGTGTTCCTCGACGTGGGAGCGAACGTAGGCTGGTATACCCTTCACGTCGGCAGAGCCGTGGGCCCGGCGGGGCTGGTGCTGGCCGTCGAGCCCGACCAGGACAACTTCGCCGTCCTGAAGGAGAATATCAGACTCAACCACCTGAGCAATGTCATAGCCCTGAACTTCGCCGCCTGGGACAGGGACGGCGAGCTGGACCTCATCCTGGCCGAGACCTGCACCGGGCACACCGTCAAGCGGGAGTGGGCCAATTCGGCCAGGCCGTGGTCGTGGTTCTCCGAGCGACCTGTCACGGTGAAAGTCCCGGCGAGGCGGCTTGACGACGTGCTGCAAAAACAGAACCTGACGCGAATAGACTGGGTCAAGATAGACGTCGAAGGCGCAGAGGTCGAAGTGCTGAGAGGCCTGCGGCAGACGCTCACACGCTTCCAGCCCAGAATCCTCGTTGAAAGCGAGAGTCCAGAGGACCTGACGGGCATACTGCAGCCGATGGGATACCAAGTTCTTCTCCTAGGCCAGCTGGCTCCAGGCGCGCCTCCCAACTACTTCTGCTACACGCGCTGACCGCTGCCTGGCCACAGCGCCCGCAGTTAGAATGCCACCGCCCAGCGAGCTCAGCACTCCAGTCACGCATCACCCATCGCGCCGTCACGCATTTGTAGGACAAATACCTACATCCAGTCGAGCTAAACGCCTATGCCTTGTCGAGCTAAACGCCTACCGCCGAATCAGACAAACACCGATACCCCCTTTCTCTCCCGTGCGTCATACTGGTGACAGTGCAACACCCTGCGGGGACGGGGCGGCAGAGCGAAGGGAGAACATTGCTAATGCAGGTATTCATAGCCGACGACTCAGCCGCAATATGTGAGCGGCTGGCAGCCGTGATCCAAGAGACCCCGGGAGCTGAGCTGGCAGGCCAGGCCAGGGATACAACCGAGGCCACCAGGTCCATCCTCAAGCTCAGGCCTGACGTGGTGATACTCGACGTCCGGATGCCCCCGCGAAGCGGCGTCGATGTCCTGCAAACCATCAAGCGGCTCGACCCTCCTCCCAAGGTGATAGTCCTCACCAACTATCCCTACCCCCAGTACCGCAAGAGGTGCATCGACGCGGGAGCGGACTACTTCCTGGACAAGTCCGCCGAGTTGGAGAAGCTCATGCCGCTGCTGAAGCGATTGGCCAAAGACTCCAGCCAACACCCAGAAGCCCGGCCGATGGCCGGCACCCCCTAGCCCCGGTCTCCGTCAGCGACCGTTCAAGCGCCCCGTCCACGGAGAGCAGCAGCTTCAGGGCCGGAGTCGCACCCCGCAGCCGTTTTGTGCTACCCTACCCCCGTTCCCCCAGTTCGCATCTTTATTCGTATTCGACAGCAAGGAGGTCTGAAGTGAAGGCAACCGAAGGACAGGTAGGACGCGTCTTCATAATGCGACTCGAGGCGGGCGATGTGATTCCCGGGTGCATCGAGCGCTTCGCCGAGGAGAAGGGAATATCCGTGGGCCAGGCCATCATGCTGGGAAGCGTGGGAGCGGGAGAGGTGGTCGCCGGCCCCGTGCGCATCCCCGTGGAAGCGGAACACGAGGTCCTGGGACTCGGCGTGATCGCCCCCGGCGACGACGGCAAGCCGATGCTGCACATGCACGGCGCCCTGGGGCTCTCGGGCCACACCTTGACCGGATGCACGCGGCCCGGCGTGACCGTTTCAGCCATGGCGGAGGTCGTCATCTACGAGATACTGGGCACACAGGTCGCCCGTCTCACGGACAAAGAAACCGGCTTGGCCGGCCTCAGGGTCTAGAGCGAGGCCGGGCGCAGCAGGGTTATTCGGCCGGCTTCTGCTCGAACTCGTCCTTGCCCAGGATAACAAAGATGATAGCCAGTATCCCCAGGATGAACGGGGGCGGGATCAGCATCGCGCAGATGGCTCCGGCGAGCGCCAGTCCCCAGAGCTGCCTCTTCACGGCGTAGATGCCGCCGACGACGGCTACCACCCCCAGCACGATCATGGGCACCCCGATGAACGCCAGTAGCCTGGGAACGAAGAAGGGGACACCCGCATACCAGGCGGCGCTCCCGCCGACCAGGGCAATTACCAAGCCGATGACTACGCCCGATGCTCCGCTGACGATGCTGAGAATTCCCGCGGCTGTCGGTTTCCAGGTCTGCTTCATTTCACATCACCTCCCTTGCCAGTGAGGGGCACACTATAGCTTCGCGTCCCCCGCCTGTCAACAAGACATCGTTTCGCCGGGAACGGAGGGCAACCCTAGATGAAGTTGCCTTCCTTCAGCTTGGAGGAGAGATAGCCGATGAACTCCTCCGCCTTGGCCGCAGGGGGTTTGGTGGCCAGGCTGACGCCGATGAAGAGAGGAAGGCAGACGACGATACCCCAGCAACCGGGCCACCAGCCCAGGGGCTTCCATCCGGTCACCTGAAGCACCAGCACCACCACGGCGCCCACAATGCAGCTCACGATAGCGCCGGCCGCCGTCGCCCTCTTCCAGAAGAAGGCGCCGAATATCGTCGGCACCGCCATCAGCAGGCCCGCCGACGCGGCGGAGGAGAGAGGGGCAATCATGAAGGCCAATCCGCTCTGCCCCGCAGCCCACCAGGCGAAGACGAAGGCCACCAGCGCCATCACAGGAATGACCAGCTTGCCGATGTACAGCTCCGCCAGCTCCGACACCCGGGGATTGATGAGGCCCTTGTGAATATCGCGGACCCAGACCGAGGAAAGGGTGAGCAGGATGGAGTCGATGGTGGAGATGGCCGCAGCCATGATGCCGATCATCACCACTATGGCCAGGGCGGTGGGGATGATGGGCAGGGCCAGAAGGGTAGGCGTCGCCAAGTCGCTATTCTCCAGGCCCGGCACCAGCAAGATGGCGCCGAAGCCCCACAGCACCGATATCAGCGTGTATATGAAGCCAAAGACGAGAAATCCTCCGAGCATCTGCTTCATGGCCGCCACCGAGCCGGGTATGAACATTCTCTGGCTCACCTGGGGGTTGGATATGAGGAAGAAGAACCAGGGCAGCGCCAGGCCGATGAACATGTTGAGGCTCCAGGCCCCCTTGGCCGTGGGCACAGTGAGCAGTCCCGGCGCCGCCGCCTCGATCTTGCCGATGAAAGCCCCCAAGCCTCCCAGCGCCGATACCACGACGCCGAGGACGACGGCGGAGGTCACCAGCATAAGCAGCGCCTGGAAGGCATCCGTCCAGGCCACGGAGCGCAGGCCGGCGATGTTGGACCAGGCAATAGCGCAGAGAGTGGCCACAACGATTCCGCCTATCACCGGCACAGCCCCCTGGCTCATTCCACCCACCAGGTAGCCGACGCCCATTAGCTGCACCGCCCCATAGGGCACCAGGAAGACAAGGGCCAGGATGGCCACCGTGGCCCCTACACCCTTGCTCTGATAGCGGTCGCTCAACAGCTCCATCGGCGAGATATAGCCGTACTTCCTTCCGGCCAGCCAGAAGCGGGGGAGGAAGAAGACCGCCATGAACATCCCGGTGAGATAGGTCAGCTCGAAGCCCAGGGCGCCGACCCCGCTGAAGTAGGTCAGGCCAGCCAGGCCGATCATCATGAAGGCGCTGTAGGTGGTGGCGCTGTAGCTCAGGGCCGAGACAAAACCGCCGACGCTGCGGCTCGCCAGGAAGAACTCGCTTATTCCCGCCCCCGTCTGCCGCCGCGCCATCAGGGCGATGGCCAGGCCGGCGACGATGTAGATGGCGATGGCGAGCCAGGTCCAGAAGGCCAGGCTCACCGCGTCACCTCCCTCCACCTGAGGAAGACGGCAAAGGCGGTGGCGACCGCTACCGCAGCCCACAGCGTCCAGAAAAGAAACGCTCCCCTCATCTGCTCCACGCGGGTGAGCACAAACCAGGGAAGCGCGACATCGAGCACCAGCAGCAGGCCAAGCCAAGCCCACAGCCGGCCGAACCTGCTCATAACAAGCCTCCGGTCACCGATTCAGCCTTCCACATGAGATCCTCCTTGTAGGGGTTGCGATTCGAGCTCCACTGGCGCTGTCAGCCAGGGGAGCCGCTTCATGCTGATAAAGCGGAATGGTAATACACCGGGCCATCAAAGGCAAGGGGTCCTGCGGGGAACCCAGCCCCGCCGGAGCGGGGAGGCCGCGGCGCCTGCCCGCGAACCTACGGGTGGATTTTGCCGCGGCTCCCGATGCATACTACAATACCGGGGGAACAGCGAATTACCGCGGGGGGCGCCGACGGCAGGCCCATCCGCCAGGAAACCACCGTGAACTTGTTCTTCGCAGTAATCCTAGCCGCGCTGGTGGTGGAGTACGCCCTCCACCTGGCAGCCGACCTGTTCAACCTCAAGGCGCTCAAGCTCGAACCACCCCCCGACCTCGAGGGGGTCTACCGGCCGGAAGACTACCGCAGCTCGCAGGAGTACACCAGGGCGAAGACGCGCCTGCACATCGGCGCCGCCACCTTCAAGCTGGCGCTGCTGCTGGCCTTCTGGTTCGCGGGAGGCTTCAACCAGCTCGACGGGCTTGTCAGGGGGTGGGGCTTCATCCCCGTGGTGAGCGGCCTGCTGTACATCGGCATACTGCTGCTGGCCTACAGCCTCCTCACCCTGCCCTTCAGCATCTACGGCACCTTCGTCATCGAAGAACGCTTCGGCTTCAACCGGACTACTCCCCGCATCTTCCTGCTCGACAGGCTCAAGGCGCTGGGACTGGCAACCCTGCTGGGAGCTCCGCTGCTGGTCGGCATCCTGACCCTGTTCGAACGCGCCGGAGCCTACGCCTGGCTCTACTGCTGGGCCGCCGTCAGCCTGTTCTCCCTGGGGCTGCAATTCGTGGCGCCGACCTGGATCATGCCCCTGTTCAACAAGTTCACCCCGATGGAGTCCGGCGAGCTGAAAGACGCCATCCTGGGATACGCCGGCTCGGTCGATTTCCCGGTCAAGAATGTGTTCGTGATGGACGGCTCCAAACGCTCCAGCCGGGCGAACGCCTTCTTCACCGGATTCGGGCGCAACAAGCGTATCGCCCTGTTCGACACCCTGATTGCGAAGCACAGCGTGCGCGAGCTGGTGGCCGTGCTGGGCCATGAGATCGGTCATTACAAGAAGAGACACATCATCCAGATGACGGTCATCAGCATCCTGAGCACCGGACTCATCTTCTTCCTCCTGTCTATCTTCCTCGCCAGCCCGGGGATGTACCAGGCCTTCTTCATGGAGCGGCAGCCCCTCTACGCCGGACTGCTATTCTTCGGCCTGCTGTACACACCCCTGGAGCTGGTGCTCTCCACGCTGACGCACATGCTGTCCCGGAAGAACGAGTATGAAGCCGACCGCTTCGCCGCCGGGACCATCGATGAGCCGCAGACCCTAGTCGATGCCCTGAAGAAGCTGTCCGCCGGCAATCTCTCCAACCTGACCCCGCACCCCTTCTACGTCTTCCTCAACTACTCCCACCCGCCGCTGCTGCAGCGCGTGCAGGCGATAAGGCGCGGTGCAGTGGAATAGGAGGGCGGGCCGGCCCGGCGCCGCCAGAGCTCATCGCGCCGCGGAGGGGATGCCAGATTCGCAGGGGACCCCCACCTGGCATAGCCCACAGCCCACATGCTCCACCCCGTATTCTTCCCGGAGAAGTCCACCAACCCTCTCGTAGTAGTCCTCGCACTTCTTCTTGTCGTGACCGGCGGTGCTTATCGCTCCGGCGGGACAGCGGTCTATGCAGGCTCTACAGGAGCCGTCGGTGAAGAAGGGGCAGTAGTCGGTATGCGCGTGGTACTCACGCGGGGTCGGAGGCAGCTCCAGATCGACCACCACGCTGCCGCAGCGCATGGCCATTCCCCGAGGCGTGATCAGCCCATCGCTGAGCCCGAACGTTCCCATCCCGGCGACGTAGAGGGCATGGCGCTCCGACCAGTTGGAACTCAGGCCGGTGGCTTCATCGCGGTGCCTGCTCCAAAGAGGCGACAGCATGGGGGCGACGGCGACGCAGCCCTGGTCGGCCAGCAATGCCTCAACCGCTATCCTAAGGCTTTCGTTGAACTGTTCCCCGTAGTCCCTGGTATGGGCCCATCTCTCTGAGGGTTCTTCC
>Ga0209635_10003885_pt1 | contig 11702 bp, 11 predicted proteins | sample DeeMarSWOR230_32_FD_187463 | JGI IMG/M metagenome (GOLD analysis project Ga0209635, IMG submission 187463) | Marine sediment microbial communities from White Oak River estuary, North Carolina - WOR-2-30_32 (SPAdes) (version 2) | ecosystem: Environmental > Aquatic > Marine > Intertidal zone >...
TTAATTATCCATGGGGAAACAAAGGGATTCTTGGCTGTCATTTCTCATTTTATTACCTTCAATGATATTCCACCTATGATGGCTTTTGCCAATCAGGTTTCCACAGCTTTGGAGAATGCCCGCCTCTTAGAAGAGAGCCGAAACCGGGCTGATGAACTTGCCCGGAACCTGGAAGAACAGCAGATGCTTCGAGAGTTAAACACCAAATTGTTTTTGGCTCAGTCCCGGGAGGAAGTTTTAGATGCTGCTATCGAAGGGATTCACAGATTAGGTAAATCTTTTTCAAATATCTCAATTATCAATGAAAAGAGAACACATGCCACCATTTTCAGATTAGAAATGGAGCCAGCCCTTTTAAGAATAATGGATAAAATGACGCAGGTATTTACAGGAAGATCCACCTTGTTGGGGTATACAATACCAGTATGGGAGGAAGATAACATCTACCACCAGTTTTTCAATGATCAGATTCCGCTGATCACCTCCACTGTCAAAGTTGAAGGATACCCTGTGATGCGAGCTGACCTGTCTGAGGTGTATATGGGGGTTGTCCCCGGCGAGTCTGTGCTTCAGCAGGCGGTGAAACGCATCTTCCCTTTTCCCTTTCAGTCAGTTATGGTGTTTCCCATCATTGTGGGAGGGCGCACCATGGGTACCCTGACAGTCGCCAGCAACGATGTATTCTCGGAACGGGATTTCACTTTGATGAATACGATGGGAGAAATGGTGTCCAGTGCTATGGAACGAATTGGACAGGCAGAGAAACTGACTGAAACGTTCAATGAATTGAGGGCTGTGCAGCGGATTAATACCCTTTTGAATATGGGGGCGTCACTTGAAGAAATTCTCACCCAAGTCTGCACCAGCATCAAAGAGGTGTACCACTACCAGTTTGCCTATCCGCTGCTGCTGGATCCTTCCCTGCGGTTCCTCACTTTTGATCACGTATTTGTGCCTGACAAGCTGGCAAACAGAATCCGTAGGGCCCTTGGTGTGGACATAAAAGATTTCAAGTATCCCATTTCTGAAGATTTCTCCCTTTTCAAGACTATCAGAGCAAAAAAATGTTTGATATGGCAGGGATTTGAAGAAATGATCCAAGAAATACCTGTGGAGGAGATCAGTTCTGCACTGAAAACTCTTTCTTCTGACCTTTCCAAAGCACTGGGATTGAAACCAGGGGAGAACAGTATAATGATTGCCCCTCTTCCCTATGGGGAGGATGTTATTGGTATTCTCTTTCTGGGACACAGAAAATCACTGACAGAGGAAGATTTTCAGCACCTGGAATATTTCTTGGACCAGGTGGGCATAGCCATAGCCAAGTCGGAGGTGGAATCCAGGTTGCGGAAATCGTTGGAAGAATTGAGAGAATTGGACCAGATGAAGTCAGAATTCATTGATATTGCCTCCCATGAGTTACGAACCCCTTTGACCACATTAAAGTTGTATCTGGAAATGATGGCTTTAGAACAGTACGGAAAATTGACAGCACCCCTCAAAGAACGTATCCAGGTCATGGAAGAGGGGGTCACTCGGCTGGAAGAAATCATCAACCAGACATTGGTGGCCTCCCGGTTAATCAAGAATAAGTTGAGACTGAATAAGAAACCTGTTTCTCTGCTGGAAATAGCCACTGAGGTGGTCCACCAGCTGCGGCCGTTGTGGAACGCCAAGAACCAGAACATTTTCTTGGAGAGCCCTCCTCACCTCTCTGACGCGGAAGGAGATAAGAAAGCGTTATTTACAGTGCTGAGCAACCTGGTGGACAATGCCATCAGGTACTCTCCAGAACATACCGAAATTCTCCTGACATTTACAGAACGCCCTGAAGAGATAGAATGCATGGTCATAGATCAGGGATGTGGAATTCCCCCAGAACATCTAGAGAAAATCTTTGATGAATTTTATATTGTTCCCAGTGAAACAGAGTACGCCAGAATGGATGGGAGAACAGGGCTCGGATTATTCATTGCCAAAGGAATTATCGAACAGCACAAGGGAAGAATATGGGTAGAAAGCACAGTGGGAGAGGGGTCTGCCTTCCACATTGTAGTACCCAAGAAAGAAAAGGAATAAAACTATTCAGGAAAGTGCGTGGTGAGACATGGTAGCAACAGGTTGCAGAAAAAGGCTTTTAAATCAGGCAGTAACAAAAGGTGTATGAAATCATGCTCACTATGTATCCTGTTCATTATTCTGATGGCCAGCATCCCTGTGGTGGAACCTCAGAATGCTCCAGACGTGGTCTGGAAGTTCTACACTCACCGATGTACCACCTCATCTCCAGTCATACACGATGGAATGATTCTTTTCGGTTCCAGAAGTCACTTCGTTTACTGTCTTAATGCCCATACAGGTGATGTGATCTGGGAGTACAGAACCCAGGGCCAGGTGGATTCCACCCCCCGCATATACGAAAATAAGGTGTATATAGGCTCCAGGGATGACCATGTGTACTGTCTCGATTTGGATAATGGAGAGAAACTATGGTCTTTTAAAACGGGAAATGACGTACCCTCCTCGCCAGCAATTGCTGAAGGAAAGGTATATATTGGAAGTAAAGATAATAATTTATACTGTTTGGATGCAGAAACTGGTGACCTCATCTGGAAATTTGAAGCAGACTACATCTTTTCTTCTCCAGCAGTGAAAGACGGAAAGGTGATTTTTGGGTCTCTGGATGAGCATGTGTACTGTGTGGATGCAGAAACTGGTGAGGTCATCTGGAAATTCAAAACCGGGGACAAGGTGTATGCTTCTGCCCTCATTGAAAGCGAAAAAGTCTATATTGGCTCCTGGGATGATTACATGTACTGTTTTAATCTTTACACAGGAGAAGTCATCTGGAAGTACAAAACGGGGTACAATCTCTATTCTACTGCCGCTTTCTACAAAGGAAGGGTATACTTCGGATCGGTGGATTACAATGTGTACTGTGTGGATGCAGATACTGGGCAGTTTGTATGGCGGTTCTTCACTCACAATTTCGTGACATCCTCTCCCACCGTTGTGGACGATCGGGTGTATATTGGGTCTGTGGATTTTAACTTTTACTGTCTGGATTATAAAACAGGGAAAGAATTATGGAGATACTTGACAGAAGGGGATATTGAGTGTACAGCAGCAGTTACTGATACATACATTTATTTTACGTCCTGCGATGGTCACCTCTACTGTTTGGAAAGAAAATTGAGTGCAGTTGCAGTTGATTCTTCACCAGAAGGCGATGTGTACATTAATGGAGAATACCAGGGAAAGACTCCCTTGGAGAAAACTATCCCTCCAGACCAGTACATTGTCACTGTCGAATCTGATAGTCATGTCAAAACCAAAAAAATAGTCCTGGAAGAGGGTGAAATACAAAAGATAACCTTTGACTTTCAGAAAAGGAACTATACATGGGTTTTTCTTGTTGGAGCAGTGCTGGCAGTTTTCCTGGGCTACTGGGGATACAGGAAAAAGAAACATGGATGAGTACTGTCCACAGGTCACCCATATTCAGAGAAATATCTGAGAGGGGAATAAACAACAATAACTCAAAAAAGGAGCTATCTCCATAAACTCTTTCTGTCCTCCATTTTTCTTTTTCTTTTTAGGTTTTCCAGGAATTTATATACTGTGGAATGCATGCGGCCCTGTATTAACATCTCTACTGCTCGTTTGGCATCCAAGACAGATTCCAATTCCCCTAATAACGAGACTGTTCTTCCGTACACGCTGATCCGAGCTCCAGTCATGTTTTCAATAATTCGTCGGGTAATGCCATTTTTTCCAATAATTCTCCCCCTGACTCTCCGTAATGAGTTTTCAGATTTTCCAAAATAATCCTCTAAGTCAATGATCTCCAATACCATGCCATCTTCCACCAGTTGAAACGCTTTTCTTGGTGAAAATCCTCTGGCAATAGCCTTTACAATATCTCGCCCCTTCCACGCTGCTAAAGGATCTTCTGTAGATTCTTTGGTAAATATTCCCACATATCCAGTTTCTGTATTCACCTCCAATATAATATCGAGATCTTCTTCAATTTTCCGTTTTGTTTCCCCATTTTTGCCGATGATGGCCCCTATTCGAGCTTGAGGGACTCTTACATATTCTTCCACTCTACCACCTCGTAGAATAACGCTTCTGTATCAGGTACTTCACAATACCGGGAAAAATACCTCCGAATATTTTCAAGATCCCGTCTCAAAAATTCTTCAGCCCGTGGGTCTTCTGATATGGTGGCCTGCGCAAAATCAATAAAATACAGCTTATCGTAAATTAAAATGTTATACTCGCTTAAATCTGCATGTATTAGCCCTTCACCATACATGGTCTTTACTGCATCTATCACTGTTGTGAAATCTTCTTCAGGGTTTTTTGGACCCACATCCTTCAACAAAGGATAGCGTAATCCATCCTTTCCCAGAAATTCCATGACCAGCACATTATTATTGACAGTAATGGGTTCCGGCAGCTGTATCTTCCCATACAATGATTTTAATGTGGAAAACTCTCTCTGCGCCCACATGAAGACCACTTTCCGGGGGTTCCTCGCCACATGCCGGTACCGGGGATCTGAAGCTAAATAGGACCATTTTGTCTTAAATCCAGTGGTAGCAATGCGGTAAATCTTGATAGCAATTTCCCGCTGGCTCTGGTCCACCCCGTGGAATATATTGGCTTCTTTCCCAGTGGACACTACCCCGTGAACTTCATCGATGTGTCCTTGGTCTATCAACCTGTACAGGGTGAGCAAAGTGGAGCGATCAAAAACCTCTTTATAGATCTTGAATGCTTCCTGTCCCTTTTTTAGCCGCTTTTCTTCTGCCACATAACCCACCAGTTCTTTCTATATCTTTACCTTCCTTTTCCTTTCCAGCCACTGAGCTTGTGCTCTGGAATATCTGTAGATGATATCTCCCCGTTCATCTTCAGCAAGTTCCCAGGGCTTTACCAGCACCAGATTGTTGGTTCGAATCCATAACCGGTTTCGAAAGCGCCCTGGAATCCGACACAGCCGTATCTTACCATCGGTGCACTTTACAGTCATTTTTCCGTAGCCCATCATCTGGACTACTCTACCAATGACTTCATTTCCTTTGGGGAGCCGTATTCTTCCAATCTGCTCTGATTCTGATCGATTTTTTGCCAGATATCTCACCTCGTTATATCTTCTTCATGAAATACTTTCAAGTATTCAGGATTTTCCTTAAAATACTCTCTGCAGGGAGCAATCAATGCATTTAACTCCTGCGCTACCTTATTTTTGAGATCCTGCGGATGCAGTTCCTTTCTTGTGAACCCCTTTTCCAGTTCCTCGTAAGACCAGTAGGTGACATCTCCTCCGTATTTTTTTGGTCTTTCAATGGTGAATTCTTTTTCTCTCCCTCTGAATAATAAATGATCCACAATTTCCAAGACTGGATTTCCCCCTACTTGTCCTGCAGGGCAATACGCTTGTTGTATCTTTTGGGCGATTTCTACTTCTGAATCGTGGACAAAGATACAGGTTTCAGGCCGGGACTTGGCCATCTTGGAGGATATCTCTTGATCAACTGTAGCATCTTCATCAAATCCACCCATCTTTACAGGACCCTGCAGCCCAGCCAATAAATGGTAGTGCAGTGCCACGATCTTGGGCAGCCCCAGTTTGGGTGCCACATCTCTCGCTAACATGTGAGCCTTTCGCTGGTCCAGCCCTGCACAGGCGATATCTAATTCCATCTGGTAGATATCTGAAACTTGCATGGCAGGGTATAAATACTGGGCAGCTTCTCTGAGTTCTGCTTCTTTTCTGCCCATAATGGTCAAACATCGAGTGATCCTGGCCACAGTTGACTCTTTGAGGATTTTTATGGCTCGCCCCCAGTATTCAGAATTATTGACAAATTCGGAGTTCCACACAAATTCTACTGTTTCAGGAACGCCTAAAGACAGCCACACCTTCTGGAAATACTCTCCCACTTTTCGAATTACCTCCAAGTTGCCACCCATCTTGTTGTTGATCCAGGCGTGCCATTCTGCTAGAAAAAGCTTGAACTTGATACCTGCATCTGTTAGATCTTTGGTTTTCAATGCGGTGGCCAGCCCTGTTCCCAAGTGAGCCATGCCAGAGGGTTCAAACCCCTGATAGGCTACCGGATGCTCCTTGGTTTCCAGCAGTTGTTTTAACTCCTCTCGGGTTACCACTTCCTCTGTGGGGTTTCTACATATCAGATCGAGCTTTTCTTCTACATCCATTGGTATCACATCCAGTAGGCCTGTTCCTGAAAGAAAAGGATTCTGATAATTTTTCCAATATCTACTTTTATATCTTTTGGTCTTTCTAAATAGATAGTGGTGTAATCAGGCTTCATGATCAGAACAGAACCAGGAGTCACATCGAGGACCTGACAGTCTGAAATATCATACTCAGAGGGAGAAAGCGTATACAGGTTTTTTTCCTTTTCTAAATACTCTACCTGCTTCCACGGCAGCACTTTTTCTTCTTCTCCATTCTTTACGTGGAGTTTTTTGCCAGAATGTACCACTTCATACACTGAATCCTTAAGGTAAATCATCTCTCCCTCTCTGTACCCGTGGAGAGAAAAAAGGACAGTTCCTCTCTTGATATCAGTACTGGTCTGTCTATCAAGTCCCACTGTCTTGTATGAATCTTTGATTGTACCTCCTAGTTGCTTTCTGAGTGATTCAGCTGCTCTCTTGGCTGCTTTTGCAGTGGAAAAGTAAAAATCTGTTCCCTCTTTTCGCTCATTGATACGGGATATGAAATCTGTCTCTCTCAAAGAGGCTATCACAATGTCACGGCATACCTCTCTCTCTTCTTCAGTCAACACATGCCCCTGACGCCTTACCTGGAGAACCGCTTCGTAGTACCCGGACAGCATCTTTGAACAGTGGTCACACAGCAAATCCTTCACGTGTATGGAAAATTGAGTTTCCTGAACTAATGGAAGGGGTTGATCTTTATGAAATATCTGTCTGGCTACCACAGACACTGAATAGGTGTGGTCATGTTCTTCTACAGTAAAATCAGCATCCTTCAAATTGATATACCCTTTAATGAAGTCCTCCAATGGGATATTTCTCCAGGATTTGTAGTACAAGGCTCCACATTCAGTACATACTGCAATTTTGACCGATTTTATAAACAAGGGAGGTTGATTTTCCAGAAAACACGGCTCACATAACCCATCGATTCTGGCCTCTCTTTTCCCGCAATGGTAGCACATCATAGTCTAACCATCTGGGCGTGGACTGTAGCACCGATCTTTAAAATGTTTTGCGGATTGACCAGACCCAGTTCTACAGCTTTTCTGACAACCTTTTCACCCACCAAATTGAGAATGGTGGCCTCCGTGAACAGATGATCACACGCTTGTAGCGCAATGCAATCTCCACCGTAAAAATCTGATTTTACTTCCAGTGTGAGATCATTTTCCTCAAAGGTCTTCCCTAAAAGATCAGCATCACAGGCAGCTACCAGCACTTCTGTTGCTGTCTTAATAGTTCTCACATAGATATCCATTAGATCGACCTGACTGAGTGCCTGGCACCGCATGCTTCGCACTGCAAAAAGACAATTCTGCCTCCCCTGACCAGCTTTGTGTCTGGCTTTCCACATTCATGACATATGACATAGGTGTTCGCATATTTTTCAATCTTTTCATTGATCTGATATTGGGAAAATCGTCCCTGGAAGACTGCTCCTCTGCTCTCAAAATTACCTGAGGTGGCTAACTCTCCAGAGAGAAATTTCATCAAATGATCGGGATCCCTATTCATCTTCTGGGCAATCTCCTGAAAGTTTTTCACCACAGTCCTATTGCCCATGTTAAAGGAATCAGCTTTGGGAATCTCAAATCTGCTCTTCTCAAAGACCTTTTCTGGCAATTTGGACAGCGCTTCGTCCAACATATCTTCATAAGCGTAATTGAACTCCATAGTAATATTTTCCTTTTTAGGTTTATAAAGCTGATGGTATGAGGACATAGCTGACGTAGTGACTGTTCTCCTGCGCTTTTGATTCTGAAAACGCTTATTAGTACTATTTCTATCTGTTCTCCCAGACTCCCATCAATGGATTGCAGGATGTCTTTGCGTACCTGTATTAGTGTTATGCGAAATTCTGTGATATAGAAAGGATATACCCATGAGTATCTCTATTGCCATTTCTATTACCATCCTGCATTACATGCCCGTAGATTGCAGGGTATCTCTGATTATTTGTGTTGGCGGTTTGTTTCAATGTGGCAAAGACGGTCTCGATTGAACAGAGTATAATGGTATAAAAAAAAGAAAAAGAGAAAAGGGAGGCAACATCATTTCTACGCCCACCAGGACCGCATCCCCCAGGGAAGTGATGAAACCCGGACTGGGCTGATCATCAAACGGCATCTACAGCCCTGTTTTTCCTCCTTAGTGGTGTGGACCCATGATCCCGCTGCTCCCTCTACATCCTCTGGTAGTTATATAAATAGCGGTTGCTATTGTGAAAAAAATCTCCAAGAAGGATTAGAAGATTCCAAAGCAAGAATATTAAAAAAATAGGAGATGAATCTTGGATAATTAGACTAATTAACATGAATTGAGAAGGCGGGTCAGCCGGTGCGAGTCCCAAGAGGTTTCCAGCATTAATGTCGACGATAATCCTGGGCTGCCCAGATTTTTTGTGGCAATATGATGCTGCTCATACGCCACATTGCTGCATGTTCTTCTCTTGGAGCAGAGATTTTGTGCTGTTCTTTTTTCCACTTCTTTCCAAGCTTCTGTGGATACTGATCACCTGGCAGTTCAGCTTCACCAGACGACCCTTGGTGCACTGCTTGGCCATTTTTTATTAGGGAGTTCACATTAATAAAGGTTTCGCATATTTTAAGGGCTTGTTTGATCATTTCAAAAGACTTTGATACTTTTCCATCCCCCTCGTTTGAACCGCCAGGAAACGAAAAAGGATCTTATAAAATATTCCACAGTCATGGCAATCCATGCTCCAATTACACCCAAACCTATTATAACTCCCAAGAATAACGCTAAGGGGATCCTGAACCCATACAATCCAGCTGTTGAAGCGTATAACGGCCACTTGGTGTCTCCAGCTCCTCTCAAAGCACCTCCTAAGGTAAAATGAATAGCGATTGCTGGTTCTCCAAACGCTAGAATCCGAATGAATATAACTGCCTTATCTATCACCGCTTGGTCATTGACGAAGATGCGTGCAACATCCTCAGCAAGTATAAAGATAAGTACAGCCACACCCACCATTAAGAGAATGGCCAGTTTGCACGCCTCCCACCCACTCTTTTCAGCAGCTTCTGGATTTTTTGCTCCCAGATTCTGACCTACTAGCGCAGTGGCCGCTATGGCAAACCCAAACCCGGGCATGAATGAGAAACTCTGTATTCTGATCCCAATTTGATGAGCAGCAATACTTTCTGTTCCAAAGGAGGTGATTATCACCATGTACACCAAAAACCCCATCTGAATGACCAGCTGCTCCAGAGCAGCAGGAGTTCCAATTGATAGAATTCTCTTGACAATCGATATATTTGGGGTGAACCCTCTAAATGAAATGTGCAGTTTCAGCTTTTTCTGCCATAAAAGAAAAATGTACAGGATGGCTCCCAGCACAAAGGCTGAAGTGGTTCCTAACGCAGCACCTCTCACTCCCATGGGAGGAAACCCCAGTTTCCCGAATATGAAGACATAGTTCAGCCCAATGTTTGTTCCATTTATAATGGAGCTTATGATAAGCGGGGTCTTGGTATCTCCAGCCCCTCTCAATGCCTGTGCAGAGGCCAGACACACAAAGATGAAGGCTGTACCCAATATTGCAATCTCCAAGTAATGAGAGGCAAGCAACAGAACGACCTCTTCAGCTCTGTAGATATGGAGGAAATCGCCTGCAAAAAAGGAGAGGAAGGGAGTGGCTATCCCTGTAACAAGTGCACCAAAAAACAGAGACTGCTCAAGCACTTTCCTGGCTTTTTCTGTATCTCGTTCGCCAATACTCCTGGCTACCATGGCCACCGTACCCACGGTGACTGCAATCATCAGAGACTGAAATATGAACAATACCTGTCCGCCCAGACCCACCGAAGCTAGAGCAGCAGCTCCCAGTCGTCCTACCATGATCATATCCACTGTAGTGGTGAGTGTGTGCAACAGATTGTCCAGAACTGCTGGCCATGCAAGTCCCAGTATGTCGCTCCTTGTTTGCATTGTGGTGCACATATACCTAAATTTTATAAGAGTTTGCTTGGTCTGTTACAGCAGTTCGTCTGTTTCGAAAATTCTGGGAATTCATAAAGGAATGTTAAGTGTAAGTTCAGAATTCATAATTTGTATAGCCAGCGCAAATATTCTTCAAAAAGTAACCAAACGTTTTCAAGTAAGTTTTTCTTAAGAATATCCACACACAATTGAGGTGATCAATATGAAGTTAAAAGGATGGCCATTTGAACCATTTGGAAATCCATGGATTGACCCGTGTGGTGAAGGAGACGGGAATGGTGGGTTCCCCAACTAGAATTGCGGTCTGTGGTAGCATTGATCAACAAAAGATCAACATCTGATACTATCTGAAGCGATCCACCATTTGGCTCCGGTTTTCTCATGCCGGTGTACAGCAATAGAAGTAAGATCTGGGCAGTAAAAAAGAAAAGGAAAAAGTCTACTTTCCACAACACTCTTGAATCTCATGCAAGAGGTCTAGGGCCTTCAATGCCCAGTAGTTTGCAGCTATGTAGTTCCCGCCCATATAGAACTTCTCAGCCATCTCCAAATACCCTGTCACTTCATCCAATCTGTTGACACAGCACTCACTGTATAAGGGATCATCTTCATCTTTGAGCTTGTCACATGTTTTCTGTACCTCTTCAAGGAGACTCTGTACCTGTGAAATCCTGTATGAGGCTAAAGACCTCATGGGCTTGTTTGTGTCTCTGGGTTGTTCTATCCAGGAGATTTGCCTTAGGAGATGGGCTCTCCATATCTCTGTTCCTGTTATGCAATTATCAGTTCCAGCATAGAGATTTCCATTGTAAACAGCCATGGAAGGACTACCCCAATTGTTCGCATCTCCAAAGCCATCTGCATTCACCTGGGTCCAGGTTGTCCCATTGTATTTCCATACCTCTGTACCTGTCATGCAATTATCAATTCCAACATAGAGATTTCCACTATAGACAGTCATTGAAAAACTGATTTCATTGGGCGCATCTCCAAAGCCATCTGTATTCACCTGCGTCCATGTAAGTTGACCTGCTGCAAACCCTATCACTGTAACAAGTATGATCAAGACTATTACTTTTCTCATATCTAATCCTCCAGGACAAAAAGAGATTTTCACCTTAAAAATCTTTTGGTTTTCGGAGTTTAGATTCTCATTTTCTTTTTTGTTGATTATTGACATTGTTAATCAGTGTAGCAATACATTATTAAGCTCTTGAATTGACAAGGAATCAACTCCATGTTTTGCTAGACAATCTTTGATGCTTTCAGGTTCTAGATCTGGAAAAGACATACTACTCCCTCACTGTCATGCAAGCAGAGTTCAATTATAATATCTCTAATTTTCTATTGCTGCAAGAATTTAGGACAATGTACCTCGTATAATGCCTTTCTTTGGTCAATTTGCAAATGAATGTACTGAAGCGTGCTCTGCAAACTCCGGTGTCCTAATTGTATATACTCGATTCCGGGAGATTCTTTTT
>Ga0209635_10003886_pt1 | contig 11701 bp, 10 predicted proteins | sample DeeMarSWOR230_32_FD_187463 | JGI IMG/M metagenome (GOLD analysis project Ga0209635, IMG submission 187463) | Marine sediment microbial communities from White Oak River estuary, North Carolina - WOR-2-30_32 (SPAdes) (version 2) | ecosystem: Environmental > Aquatic > Marine > Intertidal zone >...
GAAAAGTTTATTGAGAAGATTAAAAGTCTTGAAAGACAATTAGCTGAAGTAGAATCTTCACCAGAAATATTAGAAAAAATTCGAGAAGTAATGATGCATAAGGGTTTTCTTTCAGATAAAGAATTTGAAAAAATAATTGCGGAATTCGAATAATAAACAGCGAATATCATTGAAAAGCTGAAATTCGTCTTCAATGGATTTTTAAATAAGATCTTGATAACTTTTTATTATTACTAATTTTAAAATTAAATTATAATAGATTAAATATACAGCTTGAAAAAATATATATATTATATCATAAACTTAATAATATACATTAAAGAAAAATTATAGTAAAACAAATCAAAAAATTGTAGGTGTTAAGAAGGTTGGCGATCGACTGGTCTAAGGCTAATGAGAATCCTCAAAAATCACAGAAAGTTGAAGGTCGTTTTCTATTAGACCTCAGAACGAAAATAAATGATTTAGAACAGAAATTAAAAATAAAAATGGATAAGCTTGAGCGAACAACAAAAGAATTAGATGAAACTAAAGAAAAATTAGCTGAAATAGAAAAAAGTTTAAGTGATAAAACTGAAGAATTTTCTGCATCTAAAAAAGAATTAGAGGCTATTAAAGAAGAAAAAGAAAAGGCGTACAACGATATTGAGTATCTTAAATCTAATGAATCAGAACTAGAAAAAAAGTTATCTGATGCTAACTCACAAATTTCAGAGTTAGAAAAACTTAAAGAATTTGAACCAAAGATGACAATATTGGGAGAAGATTTAGAACAAAAAGAACGAGAGCTTGAAAGTGTGAAGAAAGACTTACAACAAACGATTTCAGATAAGTACATAGAAATTGAAAGCCTTAAGAATGATTTAAATAAGATAATACAAGAAAAAGAGGATGAAATAGCGAAAGGTAAAAATGAAACTGATGGAAAACATAGAGAAGTTGAGGCCTTAAATCTTAAGATAAAATCTCTTGAAGATTATATTGAAGAAGCAAAAGGCGCTCCTCAAGTGCTTGAAGAGATTAAAGATGTAATGATACATAAAGGCTTTCTTTCAGATAAAGAACTCGATGATATATTAGAAAAGCATTTAAACCAATAAGTAATAATTTTATTTTAAATATTATCTTTATGATTTCCTTTTTAAAATTAATCCGTATAGCAATTTTAGTAAGCATTTAATCCTATGTTACTACAAACTATAACAATAGAGGAATTTTATTTTTTATTCTTAAAAATCATTATTACTTATAATGAAGAAATAATTGAAATAAAATGGTTAAGTTAATCTGGGATAAAAATAAGCACACTTCACATCTTATAAAAGAACAAGAAAAAATTTATCATCAGAGATTTATTAAGTTTGAGAGCTTTCCTAATTCAAATATTGATACACAAAAATTAAAAAACCAAGAGAATTGGGAAAATTTATTATTTTGGGGAGACAATTTAGAAGTTCTTTACTACTTATTAAATAATTTTGAGAATAAAATAAACTTGATTTATATAGATCCACCATTTTTTTCTGGAACGAATTATCCTATTAAAATAGAAGAAGATGGTGATTTATACGAGACTATAGCTTATATTGACCATTGGGACAAAGATTTAGATTCTTATTTGCAAATGATTTATGAAAGACTAATCATTTTTAAAAAATTATTGGTAGATTCGGGATTGTTATTTATTCATTTAGATTGGCATGCGAGCCATTATATAAAATTAATTTTAGATGAAATTTTTGGTGAAAATAGATTTGTAAATGATATTATTTGGTATTATTATAATAAATATTCAGCAGGCAAAAAGAATTTACCTCGTGCTCATGATAATATTTTAGTATATTCAAAAACAAATCGTTACAAACTTAATGAAATCAGAATTCCTCGCAAGAAGCCCCGTAAACAATTGAAAAGAATAATGGTTAATGGTATATTGAAAAATTTAAAAGATAAAAACGGACATATTGTTTATAGAATTGTAAATGATAAGAAACTAGATGACGTTTGGAAGATTCCTTGCCTTCAACCCGCATCTAAAGAATGGACTGGTTTTCCAACGCAAAAACATCATGAATTGCTTAAACGAATTATCCAATTAGGAAGTAATAAAGGAGATCTTATTGCGGATTTTTTTTGTGGTTCTGGCACAACTTTATTTGTGGCAGATACACTAGGGAGAAAATGGATTGGATGTGACATTTCCAAATATTCGATTTATTTAACACGTAAGAGATTATTTTCTTATAGAAGGGGTCTAACTCATGGTGGAAAAAGCCTACATCCAATTGGTATCTATACAAATCTGAATAATGAATATAAAGAAATTATTAATTCTGGATTTTTTAATAGAGATATTACTATAAGAAGAAAAAAATAAAATTATTATTTTTTATGATGTATCACATTCCAACCTAAGTAATTAACTAAAGCTTCGTATACGATCTCAGCGACTTGATTCAATGTCGCGGCAACATGATGTGCAAATCCTTCTATACATAAAGTTTTTAAAGCTTCTTGCAAATTTGGAACTGTTATTACTCCATATCCTCCAAAAGTATTTAGGGGATCATCTGTATAGGTTCCTTCTGCTAAAAAGGCTTTAATTTCCCCAAAAATGTCATCAGTTTCAATTCTTAAAAGCGTACAAGGTTTTGTTTTAATTCGTCCTTGAATTGCTCCAAATGTTATCTTTTCTCCCTTAAGATCTGAAATAATTGGATGTATAGTCATTTTAGTTTCCTTAAAAAACGATTTAGGGAGATTACTACAATGAAAAAGAACCATTTTATTTGGATCTTCTCCATAATTATTATTCCAATCCAAAATAGCTGAAGGTGTTTCTGAGGCTAATTGTAATATATACATTCCAATCAAACCTGCAATATCAACTTCACAAGCAGCAGGGACAAGTCCCTCGCTAAACATACTCATAACCGCACAAGGGACTATTCCGAAATTGTCTTGTATACTTGGCCAGCACTGGAAAGCAAATCCATCCAGTTCCTTTTCAATTATCCATTTCTCAATTATTACCGCTAATTTCGCAAGTTTTAATAAGCCATCTACAGGAAAATTGCTAGTTGGTGTGTATCCTTTAATAAATTCAATTTTTTCTTTAACTTTAGGATCGTTATCACTTAATCTATTAATTTCTCCAAATATCTCAGATAAATCAATTGGTTCTATTGTAATCCCATTAAACTCTAAGATCTTCTCACTGTATCTAACTGTTTCAAACGCATTTGGCCTTGTACCAATCTGACCAAATCTAGCTCTCCTTAGCTTTTTAACTATTTTACAGACTTTTTCAAATTTCCTAATATCATCTTTGAATATTTCAGAATTAATAGGACATGTGTGCATTCTAGTTAGAGAAAAAGGGATTCCGCTTTGATATAAAACATTACAAACTGAAATTTTTCCACAAAATGCATCTCGCCGATTTTTTCTGTCCATCTTTTCTATATCATCAGATGAGGCTTGAATTAAAATTGGAACATTAAGATTTGCTAACTTCAGCGTATTTACAATTCCCTTCTCATCTCCAAAATTAGGGAGCACTACTAAAATTCCATCTATCTTATCTTTATTCATTTTAAATAACTTTGCACAGTTCTTAGCGTCTTGATAAGTTTCAATAACTCCGAATGATGTATTATCTTCACTTAATAAAACATACTCATATCCCATCTCATTCATTACTTCAATAATTTGTGTTTTTCCTTCCTTTGCGAGATGATCAGGGAAGACATCTCTATTTCCTACAATTATACCAAATGTAGTTTCTGTCATTTTATTTAATTTATTTATAAACGCCATTAACATCCAAATTTCTATTAATTTAAATTATTAAATTTAATTCTTTGTTACATATTTATTTTTTTTCTAAAAATCAAAAAAAGAGTTATTTTAATAGAGGAAAGTTAAATTTTCTATTTATTTAATTTTTTAAAGTTTTAAACCTTTTGAAACACACCATAGATAACACTAAAATTATCAACCCAATTCTTCTGTTTAGTAAAGATAGGAAAAAAAGCACAAAAAATTGCTAACTTCTTAAAACCACAAGAATTTATAAAATTTTTAATTTCATCCGCAGATTTAATAAATACATGAGTTTCGTCTTTAGAGTAAAATCGATTATAAATAAATTTACTCCTCTTATTACTTATTGTTGGGACCTCAAAACAGAATAAGCCCTTATCATTCAGATGATTATGTATGTTTTTCATGGCTTTTTCAGGATTTTCAAGATGTTCTATTACAGACAAAGCAGTAATAATATCAAATTTCCTCTTAAAAGGAATATTTTTTTCAACATCTCCTTGTTCAATTTCGCAATTTATTCTATTACTTGCAATTTTTACAGCATGCTCGGAGATATCCATACCATATACTTCATAATTTTTTTTTAAGAGTTTTAGAAAATGACCATACGCACAACCAATATCTAGAAGTGTTTTATGAAAAGTTGAGTAGAATTTTGTAAATTTTCGATATTTCCTCAAACGCCATGGGTTAAGCTTTGTAAGTAGATCATAATTCCAGATTTCTGAGAAATGTGAATTCTCCCCATTAAAGTAATAATTGTTAAATACTTTTTTATTACTCACATCTAAATATTATATTGATTAAAATAAAAAGATTGTGAAGAAATGTAATAATAGAATAATCTATTTTCTTTCTTTTCTGTCAAAATCCCAAATAGAAGAAAATTGATATTGTTTTGATTCTCAGGGAGTTTAGAACCTTCTTATTCCTGTAAATACTTGCTTTAATTTAATTTAGTTAAATTTTTTTCTTAATAAAAATTTTAAAAGTTATGAACGTTATTTTCGTTGAAAATATTCAAATCTATAAGAAATTTACTAATATCAAGACAGTTGGGGGTATAGAGACAAATACTAATGACGTAATAGGGGAATTATTAAAGAGAGGACATAATATATGGATTTTTAATAAACAAAAAGAACCTGTATGGGTAAAAAAAGGTCAAGTGGATATTATTGCTGCTTCTACATTTGATCCAATTACATATTTACAAGTGAGTAAATTAAAAAAAAAGCACAGAAAAAGAGCTGCAGTTGTTATGCATGCCCATACAACAGTTGAGGATTTAGTAAGTAATTTTTTACCAGATAAACCAATATTTAACCAAATATTTAAGTATTGGTTGAAAGTTTTGTATGGAACCGCTCACCTATTAATTACACCCAGTGAGTATTCTAAGAAATGCTTACTTAATATTCAAACAAGCATGACTTATCCTATTTATGTAGTGAGTAATGGAATTCGTCTAGGTTTATTTACTAAAAAAGAAGGGTATAGAATGAATTTTAGGAAAAATTTGAATCGAAAATATAATATTCCGTTAGATACCACTATAATAATTAATGTAGGGTTAAGTTGGAAAAGGAAAGGAGTAAATACATTTAGTAATATAGCTAAAGCTTTTCCTAGTTATTATTTTATTTGGGTTGGACCAATAAATAAAAATCCAGATATTGATGAAGCATTGAAATTAAAAAATGTAGTTTTTACTGGTTTTTATGATGATATAAGAGAGGCATATTATGGGGCAGATTTATTTTTAAGCACATCTCTAAATGAAAATCAAGGAATCCCACTAATTGAAGCAGCTGTATGCAAACTCCCCATCGTAGCTAGAGATATTCCTGTATATGACTGGGTTGAACATAATTATTCATGCTGTAAAGCTAAAACTATCCACGAATTTATTGAAAGTATTAAAAATATAATGTCTAATACTGAATTTAGAGCAAAAATTATAAATAATGCTTACAATAAAGCAGCAGAACTACATGATTTCAATAAAATAGGAAATAAAATTGAAGAATTATATAAAAGAGCAATAATTATTAAAAAAATTTGGAATACTAAGAGAAACAAATAAAAATATATTTAATTGTTCTTTTATTCAAATATTCGTGATTATTTAAAAAATGCCTTGCTTAATGAAGTTGAAATCGTATATAGCTTATTTTAAAAGAATCTTGAAGGTATTTTGGGGATATAAATCATTTAAAGCTGCCTTCTATATTCAAATAGGTTTTATTATCACATCCATCATTCTAACACTTACACTTCTTCGTGAGACTAATGACTTTCTTGTTTTTTATAGATCTGCTGAAGTATTTCTTAAAAATTTCCAAGATTTATATAATCCTGTTGAATATGGTTCAGCATGGGAATATCGATACTTTCCATTATCTCCTTTAGTATTTATCCCATTTTACATCTTAGGATTTGATGTGGGATTTGTTTTATTTACAATTTTTAACTTTATTGTAAATCTGTTAATATGTGTAACTTTATTTAGGATTATCAGTATGTTAAAGCCCAGCCAAACGGAAAAAGATAAAGTTAACAAAATCTATTATATTTCTGTATACTTAATAGGAGTACCTCAGTTAGTGAACTATTTCTTAGGTCAAATAAATTTATATGTTGTTTTTTTAACCTTATTAGCCCTTTATATATTCCTTAAATATGATAGCATAAAATGGGATTTTATTGGAAGCTTTATTTTAGGAATAAGTGTAATATTAAAACCCATTACAGTTTTATTAATACCATTTTTAATATTGGTAAATATTAATCTAGAGAAAAGAAAAATCAATTTTTTAGTAAAAAGAAGTTTAGTAAGATTATTTAGCGCCATAATACCAATATTTTTTAACGTTATCATATTTGTAATTTATCCTAATTTATGGAATGGCTTCATGGAAGTTAATTTTACAGGATCTAACCCCACAGATATAAGTTTTTCTTTTAGCTTAACTAAACTAATAATGAATTTTTTTGTCTATTTTAACATAGATTTTAATCAAACACTCATTTTCTTTACTATTTTAATTATATTTGGATTCATAGGATTTCTTTTTTATGTTTTCAGAAGAAATAACAAGAATTCAATACTTATTGGTTTTATATTTGGAATTTTAATTACTTTTATTAGTTATTTTGAAGTTTGGGAGCATCATCTTTTAACTTTAATTCCATTTTTAATCATATTCCTTTCTATTTTACCAGAAAATTCAAGTATTTTGAAAAAATTTATCAACCCAAGTTTTTATGTCTATAACTTTCTACATCTTGCATTTCTATTAATATTTGTACTTACATACAATTTTTTCCCTTATAATTTTGGAGTAACAATATTTCTCATTTTAAATTTTTACGGTATAATTAAATATTGCTTAACTAAAAATAGAAATAAATCTGATGAGTGATTTATAATCAAATAGTTAAAATTAAATAATTTTAATTCCCAACTTTAATTGAATTATATTTTAAATTGAAAATCCAGAAGACCGATAGATGAGTTGATAAAAATGGTCCAAGAGTTTTTAATCATTTTTATTCCAGCATTCACTTTGGGTTTTTTACATACAGCTATCCCATGTGAAGATAAAGCAATATTTTTCTTCTGGTCTTTTGGAATTGCTAAAAATCCGAAAAGAAGTATTATCATATTAGCTCTTTATGGAATTGGTTTGATGACTTCTAATATGATTATTGCGGGGGGGACTATTTTGGCAAGTTCGGTACCTAAACTTGTAATTCCAGGATTTGTTCCAGACCCTTATGTTATTAATTTTTTTGGTGCTTTTACTTCTATGTTTGCGGGTATATTTCTTCTATTTTTTATAACGCGACGTGGGTATATGCCCCATTCAAAATATTCAAAAAGCATAGTGAGTTTGAATTGGGAAAGTAAAAAAACTCCATATTTTTTTGGGGTCTTAGTAGGATTTGCTCCGTGTATATTTGAATTAATCGTATATTCTTGGTGTTTGCAGTATTCTTTGGTTTATGGGTTTATTGAAGGATTCTTAATAGTGTTTTATTTCTCTTTTGGAACATTTGTGGGTTTATTTCCTCTTGCTTTAGCAAAACAGGGTACTTCACATATTGTAAAACGAAAAGATCAAGGGAAAAATAGAATATTCTTTATTATGATCTCTATTATTATTGTATTTAATACAGTTGTTATGATTTTGTCTTTTTTGCAAATTTCCGTCTTTCCTGTGCAAAATATTTAATTAGGGAAATAAAACCAACTAGGAATAATCAAAAGATTAAAAATTTATTAATAATTCAAAATCAACAGTTGGTCTATGTTAATAATTTATATCAGTATTTTTATATATATTATAACTAAATTTTGTAACCTTATTAATAACGGTTGATTATGAAATAATGAAATGCTTATTCTGTGATTCCAAAAAGATAGAATTTACATGTGAAAGATGCAAATCGAGTTTTTGTATAAACCATATGGCAACAACAGAGAGTTGGGTATGTAACAAACATAGCCATGTCTATTCAAAAGCTAGCGCTGCCGAAAAAAGCTATAGATGCACAATTGTTGAAAATAGTAAATGTCCAGAATGCAGCGCTCTTTTAAGATTAGAAAGACTATCTTCTGGTCAATATTATTTAGAATGTACCAATTCCAAATGTGGATGGAATTCATATTTAAAAACTCCAGGCTTATTCTTTCCAACAAAAGAACAATTAGCTAGAGAAGCCAGTAAGTATAATTTAATAAGAGGATATAGGTTAGCTATATGCCGAAGAGGTTTGAAACATATTATTGGTAAAGAAGTGTGCCCTAATTGTTTTTTAGAATTATTAAAAAGATCTCATGTGACAAATTTCTCAACAATTACTAATGCTTTTAATCTTTCAGCTCAACAAATGGTTAAATTAATCAATAAATACATTGATGAGGAACGAATTTATGGAATAATTGATCAAAAAAATCAAATGTTCTATTATATATCTCCTGAAATGAGGGAGAAAATATTATCCAAAATTCAAAATGGAGGAACTATAAAAGTTGCCGATTTGGCTCTTATGTTGGATATGAGTTCTGAAATTGCTTTAAAAGTAATATATAAACTAATAAGCCAATTTCAAATTAGGGGCTCTTTCTCATTAAATAAAGAATTTTATTATACTCAGAAATATATAATGGATAATTTGATTAAAGAAGTTAGTGAAAAAGGACGTATCTCACTAACAAATTTAGCTAAAATCTTCAATATTCCTATGGATCTTGTAAAATCTTTCTGTGTCAATCTGATGCGAACGGGTGCAATTAATGCGTTTTTTGCTGATCGTGGAAATGAAGTAATTAAGGGTGAACAGATTTATAAAGAAATTAAATCATATTCTAAAGAAAAAGGATTATTTGAGCTTTCAAAACTCGCAACTGATTTGAAAATTGCTGTGGAATTAGCAAGAAAGAATTTACATGAACTTATAAAAACTGGAAAAGTTAAGGGAATATTTACTCAAAGAAGAGAATTCATGACAAATAAACACTTAGAAAGTAAAATAAGAGAATTTGCAAAAGCATACAGAACAATGCCTTTAAGAGAATTATCTAATAGATTAGGGGTTACAGAATCAAGCATTGAAGAAAATTTAGCGCAACTAATAGGGAGAGGAGATATCGATGGTTATATTGATATGCAAAAGCGTCTTTTTGTAGCATATAGCGTTCCAAGAACACAAGCTCCAGGTGAAGTAATACAAAAGGCTAAAAAACCTGTTTCTGAAGGGGATATTGAAGTTGTGAGAGATTACGATTTTGAGGGGGGTCAAGTACATATGAAAATAGCAGTAAGAAATAACAGTACTATGGCAATTAATAATGTTAAGGTTATATTAGATCCACCTACAAGCTTTAAGATAAAACAACCGCTAATTACTATTCCCGTTATTGAAGCTAAAAATTCACGAGGTGTGGATTATTTCCTCGAACCTAAGAATTGTGGCGTTTCTAATATTGGTGGTACTGTTATCTATAAAGATGCAGCAGGAGAAGCTCATACAGTTCATATTCGAAAGAAAGAAGTTCAAATTAAATGCCCTTTGGTTGTTTCTTGTTTATCTACTATTGAAGATATCCAAATTGCGATTCAGGATCTCCCCAATGATGCTCGAGCTTTTCTTATTGCTGATTTAGATCCCCGTTTAGCATATAGAGCTGCAGTGAGGACATTGAAACATTTTGAAGTAAGTACAGTAACCTCCCATGAAGGAACAGACGCAAAAGGAAACTATGAGGCAGAATCTTGGCATTGTTCAGAGGCCAAAATAACTGGTGGGAGAATTATTACAAGAATTTATGTCTCAGAAGGAAGTCAATCTCTTGAAGTTCGAGTTTGGTGCGGAAATGCTAGTCAATTGACAGGATTTTTAGCAAGAATAATAGAATTATTATTTGAGGAGATAAATATTATCAGAAAGATTAAATCTGAAGAAAGAGAAAAGACCATAGATGTTATGGCAATAACACAAAACCTAGCAGAAGTCTCGGACTTTTGTATGCTTAGATGGAAGGCTCAGAACATTAGAAACAAGTTACATGATACATTTGTTCGGCTCAGAAAAATAATTGGCGATAATGAGGCTGTTTTAGGACGTCTTGAATTTTGGTTAACTCAACTCAATAAATATGAGAAAGATGATAAAATCAGTGATTCCGATGCTGATAAGCTAGTAGAAGATGTGGAAAAATTCAAGAATGTTATTGCAAGAGCTATAAAATTATAGGGAATTTATACTTAAACCATAACTTCGTACATTTTTATTTATGAATATTTATATATTTTAATGCTTCTTATTATAATTAATAATAACCTTAGGTGTTTACTATACCAATTATATCGATTAGCATAAATGAACAACTTCGAAAATTTATAAATAAATTAGTATCAAAGAATCGATATGAAAACAAATCTAAACTAATCAGAGACGCGTTATTACGATTAATGTCGACAATAGACGTTTCGAGTATTGAAACTGCTAGCGAAATTACACCATCAAGTAAAAGTATAATAGGAAATTTAATTATCGTCGCTCCACTTGATTCGAACGTTCAAAGAAAATTAAATAAGATTGAATCAGAATATAATGCTCAAATTGTAAGTAAAAATCAACATTTTCAAGGCGAAAATAGTATAAATTTTCTTATATTCGAAGGAGAAATTCAAACTTTTCAAAAATTTGTTGTTGAAATTAATGGTATTAAGGAAATAAGGAACTTTCGTTATTTAATAATAAACTAATTAATTTAGAGAAGCTTTTCACAATATCTTCTTTTATGTATTGTTCATAAGGATTAAATTTAAAGTAAATTCTATTTTTATATCCTTAATTAAAATTTATAATAGATATTTATAGGATATGTAAATTGATTGAAAATGATTTAGATATTTACCGTAAATTACAGCAGCACCTTGATCAATTACCAATTGGTTATCCAGCAACCGAATCTGGTGTTGAGTTACGGTTATTAAAACATGTATTTACTCCAGAGGAAGCTGAGATTGCATTAAAATTAAGATTTGTTCAAGAACCTATAGAAAAAATTTACCGTAGAGTAAAGAGAAAAATAAGTTCAATTGAAGAGCTTGAAAAAATTTTGGATACGATATATAAAAAGGGAGGAATACGTATTAAAAGAAAAATAAAAGGAGATAATATAGTAAAATTATATCAAAATGCATTTTTGGCTGTTGGTATGTTTGAATACCAATTAAAGCGGCTTACAAAAGAATATTATGAAGATTTTGAACAATATATGGATGAGGCCTTTCGTGATGAAATTACAAGCACGAAGATAAATCAATTACGTACAATTCCAGTAAAAAAAAGCCTTACC
>Ga0209635_10003887_pt1 | contig 11699 bp, 10 predicted proteins | sample DeeMarSWOR230_32_FD_187463 | JGI IMG/M metagenome (GOLD analysis project Ga0209635, IMG submission 187463) | Marine sediment microbial communities from White Oak River estuary, North Carolina - WOR-2-30_32 (SPAdes) (version 2) | ecosystem: Environmental > Aquatic > Marine > Intertidal zone >...
GAGACCGCATAATCGGTGAGCTGCTGAGCTAAGTTTAGCCATTTTTGCCGGGTCTTTATGTGCGTTGGGCCAGAACGCGTTGTAAGCTTTCATGAAGTCGACTGTGGAAACGCTGGCAGAGTTTATACAGGCTATCCTGTCAGCCGCTTCTTTTTTCCCGTTCAAAGCGGTCATTACTCTTTCGTATGGGGTCATTTTTCTTCACACCTATTGATCGTGTCATGTTTATGTGGCTTTTCCCACGATTCGTCTGTGCACAGAGTCTATCTGGATGAAAGAAACACGTGAAAGCTTGCTTCTAGTGACTACCCCTTAACAGCTTCGACCATTGCCTTGATGTTTTTAATCGGGGTCAACGGGGAGAAACCACACCCCGGTTCAAGGAAGTCGACGCCAGACGCTAGAGCCTTTCGTGATTCTTTCTTCACGTCTTCTGGTGATCCGAAGACCAATGTACTCTTGGAGGACACGTTGCCCAGGACCTTGACATTTCCCACAAGCGGTTTTATTTTCGCAACATCAACGGCTTCGTCGACGCTTATCCCGTCAAAACCAGTTTCAACCATGTCAGGCACGATTGCCTCTGCACCTCCGCAGATGTGGAGGAGCCTCGGTCCGCCTAAGCTTTCAGCTACGTGCGTCAAGGCGGGCTTGGCAAATTGCTTGAAGGAAGGGGGCCCAATTAGCTCGGGTGAGGCTGTTGGGTCAGCGATTTGCACTATATCCGAGCCAGCTCGGTACTGGGCTTTGGCGTATTCCACGATGACATCCGTGGCGAAGGCAACAAATTCCTTGACATAATCCGGTTTTCTTATAGTCCAAATCAGAAGGTTCTGGACCCCTGCTAACTCCCCGGCGAGGGTGAAGGGACCTAGTGCGAGGCTTGAGATTGGCAAGAAGTCTCCAACCTCCTTCCTCACAATCTTGATAGCCTCTAGTATAACGGGAATTCTGCCCTTCTCCAGGAGGTTGTTTGGCATCTTCAGGTCTTCAGGCTTTTCGAAGTTATGAGTCAAAACGGCGGGGACACTTTCGGGACCAGTGCCCCAGCGAATTTTGCATCCTAGCGCCTCTGGTTCCACTACGAAGTCGAAGGGAATTCTAACGTTCTCGATTCCAGTGAGCTTGTAACCTGCTATGGCAAGTTTCGCCATCTTCTCTGCGTTCTTGTGTGCCTCTGGGCAATGTATGTCAACAGCATCTTGCATGTCAACCGTTACGGTTCCGCCACAGCCTGCGAGGGAGGTCACAGGAACCCTGTCCACCTTTCCCCCAAATAATGTCGTTAGGACTCTTCTTTTGTCACTGAACCCCGTCAACTTATTCTCCTCCTATTTTCCTCCTTTGCGTCAACGCTTCATTTCTTCCTTATCCATTTGATTGAAATTCGAAGAAGCAAGAACACTCCAGCGCTCAGGATGGTAAGTCCCACTAAGGCCAACGCATCCATGACGCTTCTTGTTTGATAGAACTGAACCGCGTAGGTTACGTCAAAGTATAGTACAACAACGAAAACGAACAAAAGAACAGGTAGAGAAAGAAAGGAAAGCGTGACGATGATGAGCGCAAGAATTTTCTTGACGTCCTCCGACACCACTCTCTTCACACGAAGAATATCAGACAACACCTTTTTTTATCCTTTTGCACTCGTCTGTCTCTTGACAAGGGAGAAGCTTAGTTCGTGACGAGTCTTATCCTAAGAGTTTTTAACAGGTGTGAGAGAGCTTCTAAGGATAGAATCAAGAATCCGAAAAGAGTAAGTGCTTGTAGATTTGCTATCTGTAATTCCTCCGTCCAAGTTTAGAGCCGAAGAAATCCAGAAACTGATAGAAACGACTACGAAAAAGAGGGGGCTCTTTAGAAAGGGGTTCCTGAAGGATATCACTCTAGAAGGCATGGTCTGGATGCCTTACCATAGAATACAATATGCTTACACTCGATCAAGGGAAGACTTGAGTCGAAGCTATGGCGAAACGGGTCGAGGTGAGACAGCATTGAACGCAATGTTTTGTGGCTGCGCTGGAAGCGAAAGTGACCTCGCTATGTTATTTAGGCCTAATTACTTGAAATATGAGATGATAAAATACTCTCCGCAGTCGGATGAGATTGTCGGCCCAACTTTCAATGTGGATCTTGATGGGGTTCTTTCGCGCGTTTTGAAAAGACTAAACGAAGTCAAAGAGGAATTCCACGAGCTTAGGTCCACGTTAAATAAAGATTACGTGCGCATCAGAAGGTATTCTATAATCTTGCCAGTGAGAGGAAAGCTGAAAGGAACGGAAGAGCTTTCTGAGAAAATTGGGAAACTCAATGCTCTTAGAAATATTTTCAGCATGTGTCTGAATTTGAGAGAAGACGCAGAGGCAATTGAAGTTCTCAGTAACGGCATTTTCTACTATCCAACACTTGTGGCTGCATTAAGACAAAAGGAGCATGAAGAAGCTGAACGATTCCTTATAATAGATCTTGTTAAGAGAGGTCGGATTTCAAAGGCTTTGAATCTTGAAGTTGTGCTCACTAAGCTTTGTAACAAGAATGGTGCATGTAGAGAAGTTCTCGCACAATCCGTTAGTTCGATTAATTGAGCACACGATTGAATAGTACATCTGGCAGGTGGTTTAGGTGCTTTTCTTTGAATGACAAGCGACGAAGTGTTCTTTTTCAACTTCGATTAACTCTGGTTCATCTTTAGCACATTCTGGTTGGCACTCGTAACACCTTGGATGGAATCTGCAACCAGTTGGGGGATTGATGGGAGTTGGGACATTTCCCTTCAAGATGATTCTGTTTTCACGTCTTTGACCGGGAACTGGGATCGCTGACATTAGCGCTCTCGTATATGGATGTCGCGGAGCGTCAAAGATGTCTTTAACTGGAGCTAACTCCACCAGCTTGCCCACGTACATCACCGCAACTCGGTTACTCATGTGTTTGACTGTGCTGAGGTCGTGTGAGATATAGAGACAGCTGAAGCCGTAGTCTTTCTGCAAATCCTTCAGCAAATTGAGTATTTGCGCCCTAACGGACACGTCCAATGAGGATACGGGCTCATCAGCCACGAGCAGTTTAGGATTGCCAACCAATGCTCTGGCGATTCCGATTCTCTGTTTCTGTCCTCCACTAAACTCGTGAGGATATCTATAGAGATGATAGGGAACTAGCCCCACTCTCTCTAATAGCTCCATAATTCTTTTCTCTTTTTCCGCCCCTTTGGCGAGGTGGTGAATGTCTATTGGCTCGCCAATGATATCTGCGATGGTCATTCTGGGGTTTAGGGACGCATACGGATCTTGGAATACCATCGCCATTTCAAGTCTTAGTCTTCGCATTTTCTTTCCGCTTAACTTAGAAATGTCGCGCCCCATGTAACGAACTGTGCCTGATGTCGGTTTGATAAGATGCAGAGCTGTTCTTCCCAAAGTTGTTTTTCCGCAGCCGCTTTCTCCCACTAGTCCTGTGGTTTCTCCTTTTTTTATATCGAAGCTTACTCCGTCGACTGCGTGTACTGCTGCCACTTGTCTTCGCAGTACTCCCCCGTATACTGGGAAATGCTTCTTTAGATCTTCAACCTCAAGGATTGCTTCTGACATTCTTGATTACCGTGTTAATTGTATAGTAGACAGGCGACCTCATGCCCTTTTTCGATTTCAATGATCGCAGGTTCTTCTTTCCCACAAGCTTCGGTGGCTTGTTCACATCTTGGATGGAATCTGCATCCTGGAGGCGGCTTGATGAGCTCAGGCACGTCTCCAGGAATGACGTGAAGTCTGTCCTTTTCCACGTTAATTCGAGGAATGGATTCAAGAAGAGCGTTGGTATAAGGATGCTTGGCGCCCTCGAAAATAGTTTTCAAGTCGGCACTTTCTACAACCTTTCCGGAATACATGACTACAATCCTATCACAGAGTTCACTCATAACGCCGAAATCATGCCCGATTAGGAGTATAGAGGCGTTGAACTCCTTTCTCAGTATTCTCACTAGATCTAGGATTTGCGCCTGTATCGTCACGTCTAAGTTGGTTGTTGGCTCATCTGCAATCAGCAATTTGGGGTTGCATGAGAGAGCCATGGCCATCATTGCTCGTTGGCACATGCCTCCGCTATATTCGTGTGGATAATCCTTCATTCTCTGCGAGGGACTGGCGATGCCAACTTTTCCTAGTATATCAATCACTTTTTCTTTCATTTCGTGTTTTTGCACGTTTTGATGTAGTTTAATCGCTTCAGCAATCTGAGATCCTATGGTAAAGACGGGGTTTAAGGAGGATGTTGGGTTTTGGAAGACCATCGCTATTTTGCTGCCCCTTATTTTTCTCATCTCTCCCTCGCTTTTTCGCAGTAGATTTTCGCCTTCAAACCAGATTTCGCCGCCGACTATTTTGCCTGGCTTTCGAATTAACCTTAGAATTGAATGAGCCAGCGTACTTTTCCCACAGCCTGATTCGCCTACGATTCCAAGGGCTTCTTCTTCGTTTATTTTCATGCTAACTCTATCTATGGCTTTCACTACACCCTCGGCGATGTAATAGTACGTTTTGAGGTCATTTATTCTCAATACGGCCCCGTTCGTTGGTGGTTTCATCTCTCACTCTCTCAGTTTTATGTCTAAGGCGTCTCTCAGACCGTCTCCAAGTAGGTTAAAACCTAATGAGGTTATGAGTAAAGCCACGCCTGGGAAAGTCATGATCCACCAAGACGTCCGGAGATGTTCTTCTCCTCTCTGCAAGAGTACGCCCCACGAGGATGACGCGGGGTCGCCAAACCCTAGGAAGGTTAGAGTTGCCTCGTAAAGGATGGCCCAAGGTATATCCATAGTCGCAATTACGATAACTACAGACAGTATATTAGGCAGGATGTGACGTACCATAATACGCCAGCTAGTAGCGCCCATTGATTTTGCAGCTTCAACGTAGGTTTCCTCTCTAAAAGATAAGTACTCGCTTCGCACTACTCTAGCCAGAAATGGCCATCCTAATCCTCCAATCACCAAAATAATTATGTGTATACCCCGAACCTGGAACATCGAGACAGCTAATAGCAACATCATAAGTGTAGGTAGGGTGAAAATCACGTCCGCTATTCTCATTAGTATCTCATCGATTATTCCTCCAAAATATCCTGCAGCCATTCCGACACTCAGACCAATGACAACTTCGATTAAGACGCTAGCTACTCCAACATAAATAGAGATTCTCGCTCCATGCATGATCAAGGTCAACATGTCCCTACCTAAATTGTCAGTTCCGAAAAAATGCTCCATAGATGGGGCTTGCCTTGCGATTCCCTTCCACTCAGGGGCATACGGAGCAATTATTGGGGCGAGAAGTGCGACCATTGACATAAACGAGACTATGCCGAGGCCGGCAATTGCCATTTCACTCTTTTTGAGTTTTCTCAATACGACGAAAAGCCGGGTGGCTCTTGAGGGTCTATGAACTTTTTCTTTCTTGTCCTCTGCGTTCCTACGAGAGCGGCGGAACATCAAGCATCACTCCTTTAATCATATCTTATTCGCGGATCTACCATGGCGTATGCTATGTCTGAACAGAGATTGGCAATCAGAACCCCAATGGCGATGGCTATGGAGAGGCCCATGAGTGCAGGGTAATCTCTGAGTTCCGTTCTTTGAACCATTAATGCTCCTAGACCTGGCCACGCAAATATGTACTCAATGACGGCTGCACCACTGAGTAAGAATCCCACAGAGTTACCTACATATGTCACAATCGGAAGCATGGCATTTCTAAGCGCGTGCTTGTAGATCACAATCCATTCTTTTACGCCTTTGGCTCTGGCGGTTGTGACGTAGTCGTGTGTTAGAACTTCGAGCATAGCTGATCTTACCATGCGGAAAAGATAGGCTGTCCATAAGATGATGAGGCTCACTACGGGAAGAAAAAGATGTCTCAAGTGGTCAAGGAACGCATCGAAAGGCGAAGCAAATGGTACGCCAACACTGTAGGGCTGGGAGCTGGGAAAGAGTTTGAGCTGCGTTGAAAACGTCAGAATGAGAACCATCGCTAGCCAGAAGTCAGGTGTTGAATAACCGACTAATGCGCCCACTGAGCATGCTGCATCAGTGATCGAGCGGTGTTTAACAGCTGCAATCACCCCGAGGATGACTGCAATGACTATTGAAACAATCTCCGCGGTGAGCAGAAGTTCTAACGTGAGTTGAATCCGTTCAGCTATCATCTGCCACACTGGCTGCTGGTTGATGTAAGAAAACCCGAGATCGCCGCGCAATAGTTTGCCTATCCAGACGAAATATTGTACAAGAATGGGTTGATCAAGCCCGTACTCTCTTTTTATCGCGTCTCTGATCTCCGGAGGCAGCCCCCTAGGGCCCCCCATGATAGCTGTTGGGTCGCCTGGAGCCAAGTGTATAAGCGTAAATATGACTATGGTAATTAGGAAAAATGTGGGGACGATTATTATTGTTCTTCTTATTACATAGTCTCTCAAGGGCATGCGAATAACCACCTGTGCAGCTTCATAACAATGGAGAAGCAGTCATACCGCGAACGTTCGCTTCTCTTTTCGTCCTCTGCAAACATGTGGACTCTCTCTTCTTCATGATGATATCCGTTCAATAGGCGCGCGCTGAAGAAAGAACTAAAAGAAACAGTCGATTTAAGCTTTATCTAAACATTGGGTTCATAGATTTCTGTGCTGGGTCAACATCGAGTCTCATCTTTTGCATTTTCCATTTCTTCTCAGTGAGAATACAGGATTGCGACTTTCTGTGCGCTTGCGAGGGGTCAAGAAAGGAGTGGCTGTTCTTAATGCTATTCAGGTAATTGTTTCTTTATTCGTCTGCGAAGGATCGCGATCACGGCGATAACTGCAGTTACTACGACTATGCCGATTATTATCTCAGTAACGGGTATGGGTGTACCCGGTCTTTCCTTCACTGTAACAATTTCGCTGCTCGACAATATATTGTTGTCTTTGTCGGTTTCTCCGATGCCCAATTCGGGTACGATCGCTGTGAGGGTATAACTTTTTATCGCCGCATTTGTGGTATTCCAAGTGAAGCGTAGTGTTTTGTTCGCGTTTGCCGCTAGACCGAGGACTGTTTTTGGCGCTCCAATAATCTCGGCGGTTACCGGTGGGTTGTAGTCAGAGTAGAGCTCAACGTCAAAGTTTTCAGTTTCTGTTCCTTGATTTTCAACGATAACCGTGACGTTAACAGATTCGCCTCTAGTGACTGATGTTGGATATGGTTCGACGCGGATGACGGCTATGTCATGGATTATTTGAGCTTCAGTGTTGCGGAAGCTGCCATGGAGTATATGGTCAAAGTGCGGCAAAAAATCATTTATGATTTGCTGAAAAGGCGTTCGTGTGTCGGGTCCTAAGAGTTCTGTATCTGTTTCCATAAGGGTTATGTCGGATTCTCCAGTGCCTTTCACTCTGAAGGTTACGTAGGCTAGTGTTCCTGGTCCTGAAGTCGTAGGCGGTGGCGGAGCTTCGTACTCGAAGAGGGCGCCAGTCAGTGATAGTTCTCCTAGGGTGTTGTCAAAAGACCCAGGATAGAACTTAGCGCTGGAGTTTTTGGCTGTTGTGATGAGGTCGCCGTTGCGGACTTCAATGCCTTCTAGTATGATCGGGTTATAGGATAGGCTGAACTGCCAGCTCCAAACGTCCGTACCGCTGTAATCAGTGTAGATTGAAACCGTGTAATTCATGTTTGGTGCTATAGATGCGTTGACAGTGCGCTGAGGGACGACTGCGACGTACTGCATTACAACCCTGACAGGGATAGACGAGACGAGTTCGTTGTCTTGAGTCTCTGTCTCGCCTGGTACCGTGGTAGCCGTGGCCTTTATCGTGTAGCTTTTCTCCTTAACATTAGTTGCATAGATTGTTTCCTTTAGACCTGTTGTGTTCCAAGTCAAGACTAGAGTTGTGTTGAGAGAAGGTTGCAGGTTTGTTATGGGTTTTGCTTCTATTGATGTAGTGTCATAGTATGCCGTTACAGTGAAGTTTTCGGTTGCTGTTCCTTGATTTTCAACGACGACGCTAATATCCACGAGGTCTCCTAGCCTTGCAGACGTTACAGATGACGCGACGTTGGTGACAGCTACGTCATGGCTAGCCTGTGTATATGAGGTCCCAATTATATGCTTGTTTGTGCCTGAAAGACTGATGGTTAGCAGTAGTAGAAGAAGAATGAGGAGCCTGTTTTTTGTCATATAATTCACCGGTTGAAATGGTGTTGTGTGGTTGTTGTTTAATTAGCTTTCTCTTCAATGTTTTCTTTGTGGGAAGTCCTTTTCGATTTCGAATGGTTCTCGCCCGCGAGGTACTCCATGCTCTAGCCTTCGCGTCCTGCAATATTTCCTCATAACATGTAGTGTGTCTTATCACGGCGCGCAGGGTGTTATTTCGTTTTTCCCATTCTATTACGAAGGAAAAACGCGATTCCTGCTATGGCAACTATGGCCACGACAGCGATTATGACGTACAGCAAGATATTGGATTCCTTCGGTGTGAGTTGGAAGTCTACAGTGGTGGTCTGTCCGACGGTCACGACGATGTTGGGACTAGAAGAGCTCTCGTAGCCATCCTTGGCGGCTGTTACGGTGTAGGTTCCAGCGGGTACACTTGAGATGTTGTAGTGTCCGTTGGCGTCGGTGATGTCGAAACGGCCGTTGGTGGTGACATTGGCGCCTTCTATTGGATTTCCAGTTGAAGCATCCAAGACTGTACCAGCGATATTTCCGTTGGTGGGTAGGGGGTTGAGGGTGAAGTTTAGGTTGGTGGTCTGTCCGGCGACTACGCCAATACTGGTTTTGGAAGTGGTCTGGAATCCATCCTTGGCGGCTGTTACGGTGTAGGTTCCAGCGAGTACGTCTGAGATTTTGTAGTATCCGTCAGCGTTGGTGGTGTTGGTGTAGCTGCCAGCAGTCACGGTGGCTCCTGCTATTGGCGAGTCCGTGTTGGCGTCTTTAACAATGCCTTCAATGTTTCCAAGTGGGGGGTTAACATAGGCTGAGGCGATCTTTTCGTTGTTTGTCGGGTTTACATCCTCAGCTAACATCGCCTCGGCTGTTATTTTGTATGAAGCAGGAACAACTCCCGTGGTGTTCCACGTGAACCAGAGAGATGTTAAATTCCCTGGAAGCATCGACTCAACTAACTTGATGTCGATTGGGCTTGTATCGTAGGTGACTTTAACCTCAAAAGTTTCGTTGTTGGCGCCGGAGTTCCGCAATTTCACCTCAATCTCTATAAGTTCTCCCACGAAAACCGTTTGTGGACTGGCTGAGATGCTGACTATGGCAACGTCATGGGCCAACTGAAGTTCACAGTACTGGGTCCAGGTGTTGTCACTAAGGTCTTCATCTTGGTCGATCGTCACTGTGGCGTTTATCTTGAAGTAACCGTTGACTAAGCCTGTGGTGTTCCAGTTCATCGAGATGGTTTTGGATGTTGGAGATTTGTCGATCGTGAAGCTTGTTGTGTTTATGACATGAGGTTCGGATCCTGGGATGGATGGTTCGTAATAAACTGTTAGATTAGCGTTTTCTTCATAGCTACCTAGGTTTGCGACGGTGACGTTGATTGTTACATGTTCTCCAATGGTCGCTTGGCTTGGAATTTTGAGGTCGATGATTGCTACGTCGTGAGCGGCTTTGATTTCCATTGCTGCGGTTCTATTGTTGTCGCTTATGTCATCGTCTGTGATTAGTACGGTTGCGTTCAGCGTGTAGTTGCCAGCGGTTATGCCTGTCGTGTTCCAAGTGAAAGTGAGTATTGTGCGGGCTCCTCTTACTAGGTTTGTGACTGTTTGTGTTTCGATTTGAGTAGTATTGGCAGTGACTATTACGTCGAAGGTCTCTGTAAAGTTGCCTTCGTTTGCAACGGTCACGTCGATTGTTACGTTCTCCCCGACAATTGCTGTAGCGGGGGCAACTATGTTGGCAACGGCTACGTCATGAACTGGTGGAATGTTGTCGAAGAAGCCGTGACCTATGTGATCAGAGCCATAAGGAGGCTGTATTGCACCAGGCGGTTCGATTTGGTAAATGATGTAGGGGAATGTTGGTGGGGGGCCAGCATCGTATCCTTGGAGCAGAGCTTCTCCCAAAGTTATATTTGAGATCCCAGTGCCCTTTGCTCTAAAGGTCACGTAGGCTAATGTTCCCGGTCCACTAGTGGTTTGCTGTGGCGTTGTAGGAGGATAGAAATAAGCTGCGGTAATGTCCAAATGGCCCACGGTGTTGGAAAAAGCTCCAGAAATGAACTTAGCGCTGGAGTTTTTGGCTGTTGTGATGAGGTCGCCGTTGCGAACCTCCAGCCCCTCTAAGATATATGGGCTAAAGAATAGTTCGAATTGCCATCCCCAAACGTCGTCTCCATCGTAATCAGTGTATATTTCAATGGTGTAGTTCATGCCTGGCGTAATTGTATAATTCACAGTTTGTTCAGGAATAATCATGATGTAGGGAGACAACGGAGCAGCGGAGACATCAACTATTCCTAGATTGGGAGAGCTGTGTAAGGCAGCGCCCATAAGTGTTAAGAACACTAGCAAAATTAAGGGCTTCCTTCTTATCATCGCCATCTACTCCAACAAGTATCTTCTGGTGTGAGTCCTCTCTCTATGCAGATTACGAATATGACCGTATTTGAACCTTTTGAAGATCCTAACAGAAAGCGGGAAAGTTCTTGGCTATATGGTCTCGCCGTAGTTGCTGGACGGGCTAGACAAGTCAGACGAATCGACGCTGAAATCGTAGGTGAAGTCGCAGTCAGCATCCTAGTTGGAGTCAAGTGGAACGGCTCCATAAGCCTTGCCCAGTCGGGAAAGATCCAAAACGTCATTCTGTGTCGGCATCGTCAATTAGCGTATACTGAATGACGAAATGTGCTATACTCCCAAAAAAAGAGGAGGTCAAGGGAAGGTTATCCCGTAGTTACCGTTGAGTATGCCCGCATCAGCGGAACCAATGTAGCCGTCGAGGTCGAAGTCGGACTCTCGCACGTAGAGCGGGTCTCCTCGCCAAGTTCCATACGCTCCGTTGAGTACACCAGCGTCAGCGGAACCAACGTATTTGTCACCATCAGCATCACCGGGATGCAGGTTCCTGAAGTATGCATGCCCTATTTGATCGGGGTGCCAGTCAGCGCCTATAATGGGCGGGAACCCTGCGGGGTCAAGGAGTTGTGTGTTATCGCTAAGCTCAATGTCGGAGAATCCATAGCCTACCACTGTGAAATCTACATAAGCTAGTGTCCCTGGTCCGCTAGTGGTGGGCGCTGGAGGACTATCGTAAGCGAAGTAGGCAACAGTCAGTGATAGCTCTCCTAGGGTGTTGTCAAAGTCGCCTGAGTCGAACACGGCGCTCGCATCTTTGATAGTTGTGATGAGGTCGCCGTTGCGGACCTGAACACCTTGAAGAACGGCCGGGTCAAAGGTTAGTTCGAACTGCCACGACCAGACATCGCTTCCATCGTAGTCGGTGTATATGGAGATGTTGTAGTAATTTCCTGGTGTGAGGGTTGAGTCCGAGGTTTCTTCAGGCAGGACCTTAATGTAAGGTGACACTGGTTCGGCAAAGACATACATCAAGCTGAATGTGAGCACCAAGAGCGCGGACAGAAGCAGTATAGCGATCGAAAGGGGTTTTTTCCTTTTCATTCTTTCTTCATCTCTTCGTGGTTGTACTTCCTACCATGCGTCTTTGTAT
>Ga0209635_10003891_pt1 | contig 11693 bp, 7 predicted proteins | sample DeeMarSWOR230_32_FD_187463 | JGI IMG/M metagenome (GOLD analysis project Ga0209635, IMG submission 187463) | Marine sediment microbial communities from White Oak River estuary, North Carolina - WOR-2-30_32 (SPAdes) (version 2) | ecosystem: Environmental > Aquatic > Marine > Intertidal zone >...
ATTAGGGCCAGGAGACCAGTTTGCCAGAGCATTCTTTGACGTCTTGAACAACACTGCAAGAAATATAGGGAAGGCTTTAGCGCTATCGAAGGAAGGCTTCGCGGGTCAGATGTCGGCTATTCGATGGACCTACTTCGTACTCAACCTCCTCGGAGATCCTGAAACGGAAATAGTCAATGATCTCATGGCACCAACAGCCCATCTGGACACCGACCCTTCTGCAAATAGATTATCTTACGCCGTTCTGAAAGGAGATGCAAACCTTAAGGGCATAGCAAAGAGAGGAGCAGCAGTTGGAGCAACATTTGATAACTATACAATCGAATATGGAACAGGAAAAGCCCCCACGACATGGAACACTCTTGGAATAACCCTAACCAACAATGGAGAGAGCGAAATCACAAACGATGTGTTAGCCATTTGGAACACAAGACTTGTCACCGCTTACTTGGTCTACACCCTCAAGTTAACCGTATATGATGAGAATGGCCAGGTTGGAGAAGACAGATGGATCATCAGAGTTGAACCAACACCTGCCGTTCAAGTATATCCCCAACTAACCGAAACACCAGTTCCTCTAAATTTCACGATTCAGGTCGAGATCAATTACGTCAAGGAACTTTACGAACTAGAGATTAACTTCAGTTGGAACACTGCCCTCGTGGACTATGTAAGCCACACTGTACACACCCTTCTAAAAAGCCCCGTGACTACTGAAGACGAGGTAAACCAGACTGCAGGAACATATTGGATTTGGTCCGAATCTCAGTATCCAGCTTCGCCATTTACAGGAAGCGGAACCGTCTTTGAGATGACTTTTCAAGCCAAGGCTGCAGGCACATGCATTCTCAACATATCTTCTAGCAAACTACTGAAACGATTTGAGGTACCAATAACCCACGACGTCGTTAGCGGCACAGCTCAAATCTCACCTGGCGTTCATGACATTGCTGTGACAAATATTTCAGCTTCTAAGACCATCGCGTGCCAAGGACTATGCATTGACATTTATGTGACTGCTCAAAATCAAGGCAGCTACAATGAAAACTTTAACGTCACAGCTTATGCAAACGAAACTGCCATCGACACAATGCAGATCTTTCTAACCAGCTACAGCCAGATCATAATAACCTTCACGTGGAACACGACAGACTTCGTCATAGGCAATTATACACTAAGCGCGAATGCGACTGTCGTTCCTGGCGAGACTGATCTAGCGGACAACAACTACATAGGTGGCTCGGTTACTATCATAGAGCCTAGTTTTGACATCGCAGTCGTAGATATCAATCCCTACAAAACTATTATTGGAGATGAATACTCTGTATCAATCAATGTAACTGTGGAAAATCAGGCTGACCTTACGTGCACCTTCAATATCACGGCATACGCAGATTTGAATGCAACGATCATCGGAGACGAAATCTTCATCGGAATTCAAAGCGTCACCTTGACTGGTGAAAACTCTACTATCATCATCTTTGTATGGAACACATTAGGCGTAGCTCATGGCAACTACACTATAAGCGCTTACGCCACCCCACTTGAAGCTGAAGCAGACTTAGAAGACAATACGTACATAGACGACCGGATAGCTGTGACCATTCCAGGTGATCTAGATGGTGACTTTGACGTAGACCTCTATGATGCCGTTAAATTACTGACACGTTATGGCGCCAAAGAGGGTGATCCAAGCTATGATGCCGTTTGCGACATAGACGGAGACGGAGACATAGACCTCTACGATGCAGTAAAACTACTCACAAACTACGGCAAAAAAGACCAATAAACACTCCTTTTTTTTCTCTCGAAACACCTTTGCAAGTGCGCTGAATCTACCGGTTTCGCCAACTCGGCCGTGCTCACAAACCAAAGCGATGTTAGGTTGGCAGCAATATTGTTATTGAAAATGTTTATATGCAGAATCAAACCTGAACTCTCCAAAGACTTAAATTGAAGCAAAATAGATGTAGTGAAGAAAGGGTGATAATGTTGAGTTCCGGAAAAACATTCAAGATTTTTCTCGTGATGCTACTATTTGCTAGCTCGAGTCTCACAGTAACCCCTAGACTGCAAATGGCACAAGGTTTACCTGATCAGACTGCGTTGCCTACATACTGGCCTTCGGTTTATTTCTGTAATGGGACAGCTTTCAGTTACGATGAAACGTTCACAGGCGGGGTTGGCGACACAATCACTATTGCCCTAGTGGCTTTCAACCTTACTGACAATAAGGTTGACGATCCTGGTGGAGAAGGTAGCTGTCCTCTAGGCAATCTCGAGGGCTTTGATGTTCAGATTTCTTGGAATCCAACTGTTCTACAGTATGTCAGTCACACCGTGACGGTGCCTGTGGAGGATTATCCGAGCCCCATTCCACCTAGTCCATACGCGGGCATACTGCACGAAGAAGCCTTTGAACTGGTGAATAAGGTAAATGAGACTGATGCTATTCCCAACGCTGAGCCTGGAACCATGGCTTGGTTCGCCTACAGCATAATGCCCGGTGCAGCGGTTTTCAACGGAAACGGCACTTTCTTCACAATGACCTTCAACGTAATAAGCCGAGGCTCTTCCCCGTTGAAGCTGACCAACCTTAATCTGTCAGGAGAAGGTGCAGAGAGTCGGAAAGTGAAGTTCTTGCACAAGTTCGATGGTGTCTTTCGCACCGTTGACGCTCCTACGGCGGACTTCACGTTTTGGCCCAACATAGGAGTGGAAAACAAATCGGTGATCTTCAATGCCTCAGCCAGCTATAGCCCCGATAAAAACCTTTCCATTTCTAAGTATATCTGGGATTTCGATGACGGGACCAACGCTACCGTAAATGATCCGATAATTAGCCATTCATACGTCAGGCGCGCGGAAGCGTATGCGGTTTCTTTGGTAGTAGAAGATTCCAATGGGACACGTAGCAGTCCAGAAACGCAATACGTGAGCGTTGTGAAAAAGAGAAATGTGAAGATAAATGATGTTTCTCTCATGCCTGCCGCCAAAGTTCTCGCGAACAGAACAGTGGACGTTAAAATCTTACTTGAGAACGATGGGGGCGCCGAATACGAGAACTGCACAGTGAGGGCATACTATAACGCAACAGCGGTCAACTGGACCGACATTTCAACCACTGACTGGATTAAGATTGGTGAAGTTAATGTGTCGATCAAGGGCCAGCCAGCACCTGAACATTTAACTTGGAACACGACTGGCGTGCCACTGGTTGATGCATACTACTACGTTCTGGCTAACGCCACCCTGGTTCCTTATGAAGATCCTAAGGATAACAATAAGACTTCCCGTGACCCAATCCTTGTCACATCAACACAATTGCGCGATGTCGCTGTTGAAGACCTCGAGTGCGGATGGAGTGACGCTTTTGAATTTCCAGTACTTAATGGCGAGAAAACAACATTTCAAATAACAGTTAAGAATGAGGGAACTGAAAACGAAACGTCCGTCAATGTAACGCTCTACAATGGGAGTTCCTTGTTGACAAGTTGGAATCAAACAATACCATATGGACAAACCGTTAAATTGAAGCACGTAAGATCGTTCGATGTTGGCGCCTACAACATAACTGGTCGAGCAACTATAGGGGGTGATGTGGATCCAGATAACGACATTAAGCGAAAGACGCTACAGGTTATCAGAACTCCCAAACTGAATTTCACCTACGATCCTAAGACACCCTACGTGAATCAAACAGTCTCCTTCAACGCTTCAGCGAGTTATCACGGAGAGCCTGGAGTGAACATAATAGAGTACAAGTGGTACCTACTTGATCCAAGAGGAACATCAAGACCGCATAGCAACGGTCCAGACTTGATCAACATAACGAACCAGTTCCGCGAAGAAGGTGAGTGGCGAATGGTTCTCTCTGTCACCGACAGCTATCACATCACGTATTCGGCTCACCGCACTGCAACCTTAGCGTATCAGATAGGAGTAACAATTGATGTGCAGGCTCCACCAAGATTTCCAATAGATTACATAATACTGCTAGTAGTAGTGGTCATAATCGTAGTCGCAGTCTTGGCAGTCATCATCTATCGTCGCCGACGCTTGAAAACCTAAATCCACCTTCCTTTTTGTGGTTTCTTACAACCAACACGCCGGCGCGAGCCCAGTTGAGGCCCTCGCCCTGGTTTTCCAAGCTTTTTATCTCCGTGTCAAGTGCTTGTTTAGTCTCTTTTCTTCGCTGAATTTGCTCATCAGTTAGATCCTCGTATTTTCTCTGAGTCTTGACAAATTCGTATTTTCATTTTCAAGAGCGGCTATTTGTTCGTCTTTTTGGCGATTTTCCTGCCTTAAGGCCTCCAGCTCTGCGCGCGCTCCTGCACCTTTATCTATAGCAATATTGAAGCTTTCGTTGAGTCTCTTGACTGCTTCATATGCTGATTCGTATCCGTCTTCTTCAAGACCTTGAGCAATAACATCCTTGTCTTTCAACAGATCCCAGATGAGTCTTCTCTCCTCAGCAAACGAGTAATGTCCTCCCATAAGAAAATCCAATTGCCCTGAGAAGGGTAATTGGAACTCTCATTCATTTCATAACCATACCCCTCAGGTTTATTTAGAGACCTGTAGTAGTCATCTTCCTTTAGCCGCAATATTCCCCCACAAACCAAGAACCCGATCCACATTCCCCAATTTCTCAATATCCATGTCCGGCAGAATTCCTCTGTGAAACATCCGAAACACTTTTCTGTCGAAATCTTCGTCCGCTGATGGTTTATCCTGCTTTTCTGTGCTCTGGAGCCATTTGTCGAATTTCCCTAAAGCTTTCTTGTGTTGGGTGCAGATTGTGCTCGTGGTCTTCTCGAAAGATTTGGCGACTCTTGCCTGTGTCTCATGATTAGCATCTACGCGTCTAACCAGATCTTTTTCATAGTCTGTCAATACTGGACATTTGTCTAATTGTTTAAGATCGATTTCCATTTTTCTCTAATAGTTCGACTTAGACTTGAACATATATCCTTTGCGTTTGATGGATGAATCAAACAATTCTATGAACGAGACAAACATTTTGATGGTCAATCAAATATTCTATGGCACGAAAATAGCGAACATTCTTTGAGCAGCTTAAGGTTTAATGTGCCAAAGTTAACTGCGTGGACTATGGAAAAAGAGCGGACGTGTCCCTTTAGAATCTCTTGAGGCTTCTACGGTCTCCGAAACTAAGAAGTCTGAATGCAACGGGGAGCCAATTTAGACAAAATTAGCCAACAAAATGTGCTTATACATGTGGCATTCGTTAAAGAAACTGCTTCTTCTTTGATGAAAGCGATTTCATTCTCAGTAAGACCATAAACGAGCGCGCTAAGAACTGAGAGAGGGAAAAAAGGGGGAGAAGGCGCAGTATATCTAGTTTTCCTTGGGCAGTTTTCTTGTTGTCACGATAGCCATCGTTGCCGAAAGTAGAAGCAGCAACGTTGCAAACAAGTTGTTGAATTCTGGTATTGCTTGGAAGGCACTATTCTCTACAGCGTTAGGTAGGGGCACTGGGTAGTTACTTCCGTACCATGGGGACATGGGACGTTCAGGATGTGGGAGTCCTACGATCTCCACTATGACTGGGTCGGTATAGAATGGGTCGCCGGGAACTCGGTCTTGAACGCACGGTTTTTTGAGGACTTCTATGTCAGTGGATAAGGCATCCACCCGGTAGTCTCGGACCAATCCGTCCGTACTGTTTAGTGTGAGCGTGTCGCCAACAGTTATGTCATCACTGCTGTCGGTATCATCAAATGCTGTGACGTTCCAACTGTGACAGTACCATGGGTAGACTTCATGCCATGACGTGTTTACTGGGTCGCCCAGAACCAGAAAGTCCGCATAGTCACCTTCAAACTCTATATAGTAGGGTCTTGGATCAGGCTCAGCGTTGTAGTTGATTGTGAGATATGAACCAGCAGTGTAGTTTATCCACCACGTTGAATTAGAAGGCCAAGCTGGATCATCATGACCCATGTATCCTAGTATATACCAGCCTTCAAGCTCGCCTGGATAGTCTGGCTCGTACCACCATTCACATGGCCAATCTTCCTCGAAGCAGCCGAATCCGCCTGGCGAGTATCTTTCTGTGCCGTTCGGGAACTTCACGTACACGCTTTGAATGCTAGTTGCAGTCCAGCCTATCAAAGGCCATCCGTCCAACGTGCTGTTGGCTCCGTCAACCCAGCACTCGTTCATTATGTGAACGTCTACTGGTGTAAGCAGCTCTACTTTGTCGTCGGCAGCATAGACCTTGTAATCCACGCCTTCAGTGAGAACTTTCGAAGTGCCGTTTGCCACGAAGTTAGCAGTAATACTATTTACACTAGCGAATGGATAGCTCAGTGAGAAGTTGCCTGTCCAGTCACCATGACCTTGTCCATCAAACCCGTAGATGTCTGCAGTGGTTCTGCCTGAAAGCCCACAATAGTCGAAGGCTCCATAGTCAGTCCAAGAATCTGTCGCCCACACATAGTCCTCTTCCTCCGGGAACGGTTGCTGCGTTAACTGCAAAGTTATCTGCACACAGGTTACCTTGTATTTGTGTGTCTTGCAAGTATCCATGTTATGCAGCTTTATTTGATCGTCGGCAGTAAGCAGGCCATCGCCGTTAACATCTTCCCAACCTTCAAGGCTGAAACCTCTTGGAAACATTGCGTACGGAAACAGTGCAGTAAAGTTCTCGCCTACTGGCATTGACAGATCTATCAGTCCGCCATCTGCGTCCATTATGTACCATGGATTTGTCTCAATGTCATGGATCGTACTGTCAATGAATATAGGAGCTGACGGTGGAGGATAGCCTATATGCTCGTAGATCATGTGGAAAGTGATTTCGGCTACCCGTATCGTGCCGAATACTGCAGTGTGTGTTCCTAATCCCATGAAAGCAATGTGAGCCCAGCCTTCTACGTTGTCGATTTCCTTTAAGAGCTCATACGTGCCGTCGCTCCAGAAGACTCCGAAGTCACCATCAGGGTCGATGTCGATGTCTACGGCTTCAATCAATGTGGCATTGAAGTTCACGTAGAAGTCGCATCCTGCAACGTCCCAGACAGGCTCTAGGTCGTTACCATCGGCACCTAGCAACGTCACATCAACTGTGAAGTTCTTGCAGACACAATCACTTGGCGCTGTTATGTCCTCTGGGGTCAGCTTCAACATTGGGCTAGGTTTATACTCGTACTCTTGACAATACAGTGGTATTTCAAGGTCAATCGCAGTGTGAGGTATAGGTGCAGGCGCGTCGGTTGAAAGACCAGTAAGAACGAAATGAATCTTAACAGTCGCATTCTTGTCATAGCAGAACGGCTGGTCCGTGACTACGAAATCCATAACAGCAATGGTTCCGCTCTCATTGAATGTGGGGGTAGTGCCCGATTCGCTCCATCCAAGCCAAGCCATGGTTCCCTCCTCAGCGAATGGAATTGAGGCAGACTCATCTATAGCTTCCTTCAGTTTCATAATTGGTTCATTTAGGATTCCAGCATACGGACTTGGCGGTTGCACAGCCGGATAATCGTCCACAGGTACAGTGACTTCGTGGTCTACATAGGCTATCCAGTCAGTGGTCCAGTTGAATTGGATGTCAAAAGCATACATGTCAACAGGATCTTCGACGACAACAGCAACGCTAAATGTGTCGCCTATAACATCAACCTTTGTCACAGGATCTCCTAACTGAGTGACATCTGCGTAACATTTAATGACTGTCCCATTTGCGTGTACAGGTAGCATTCCTAGCATTGAAAAGCCTAAGAACGATATCAGCAATAGAACAACTACTTTTTTCAAGTACATTTTTCTTTTTTCTCCTTTCTCTCTTCAGCAATAAGAAGTAGCTACTTCTACAATTAAAGTTTTTTGGAATTATGTTCTATTTGTTATATCAACTGGAACGCTTACGCGTCTTGCGCCTTCGTAATTTCCTACGTTTCTGGACAAAAAAAACAATAGCCAACACCAGAACTACAATGATTACCGCAACTACTAAGAACCAAACATTGTCAACGGAAGGCGCCCAAAGACTCGTTTCAACCATATTCAAACGAATGATCGTCTGGGAAACTCCTTCTTCTTCTACTATGTGCACGCTACTAACGACTTGTCCGCAGAGAAAGCCAGTTTCTCTATCCCAAAAAAAAGCATACCCCGAAATGCTGCCGTCAGCTTCCTCTTCATTAAACCATGCATAAACAGTGGATCTAGTAGCTCCAGCAAAGGGCCGCAATTCCGTTTTATTCACCTTCACTCCTTCCCCTTCAATAAGCACGTCCCCAACGTTCAAGTTCCTTCGAATAACCCACAGACCTAGATTGCCTAAACCAGTCCTAACATTGCCCTCAAGAGTTTCAAGTTTCGTCCCATTCTTCAATTCTCTCGTAAGCAATATCCTGATTTCCTCTGTCCCAAGAATCTCCTCCACCTGCACTTTCCAAGTAGTTTGGTTAAAATCTACCATATATTGAGGAACAGTGTCATTAGCAATCGTCGAGTTCCACGCCGAGACCACTTTATACAATGCCCAATCACCTTGCTCTACACCCAAAATCTCCATTACATAAACAGGCATCACAAGGGAAGCAAGGAGATAAGAAGTCATGAACACTGTAACTTCAGCCCCACCAAGGAAAAGCTTCATAACCTTCACCTTAACACAACCGAATAAGACAACATACTACTAGCGTAATAAACGATTCTTCTTCGTTATATTTGGAGACCTAGCAGACCCCTTTTTCCCTCGAAGCGATCATCCCTCTTAACAACAGTCCTAAACCCTAACCATTCCGGCTTTTCGACTTTGTCTTCTTCTCATCTGTCTTCTTTAAGGATTCTCTGTACTCCCTTATCACTTTTTCGACATCCCATCTTACGTCTTTCCACGTGGGACTTTCACCAAGCGGATCTGAGGCCCTCAAAAGCTTGATCTTATCTAGTCCATACTGAGCTTTGGTCCTATGTTCCTCGAAGACCATAGCAAAGATGGCAAGGACGACAGGCACAATCAAAATAGTTAGAGGATGAACAAAGAACACTATCCATAATTGAAAATACATGTACGCTGCAAAAAGAGGGGGTAGCCAAAACCAGAAGTCAGTCAAACAGACCTTGGTGATAAGCAAAATTTCAAAAAGGCTTTCCTTAAATCCCTCCAATCTGTTCAACAAAAATCCTCAGTTATGAGAGATGATTTCCGATACTTAACCTTTTATACATCAAGACGAGACTATGCATTTTTCCTCACAACGAACATGCTACCTCAATAATCATCCAAACAGACAGATGCTAATGACCACAGAGATTCGTAAGAACTTAAAAGCCAGTTTCCGCAGAGTTAATATAGTCAAGAAATGACGGAGCAGCTGTAATGGAAACGAGGAAAACTCGACTTTTGTTCATTTCAATTACATTAGTCGTATTCTTCATAATCAATGCTATACCTTTGGAAACATATGGACAACAAGATCTGCGAGTTCGAAATCTAGATACAGGTGAGAAGTATGAGACGATACAGGAAGCTATTAACGCCGCAAGCGTTGGGGATACTCTCTACGTGAGAAATGGAACATACTACGAAAACGTGGTTGCGAACAAGACTATTTCGCTCGTAGGAGAAAACAAATCCAACACTATCATTGACGGGAAAGGTAGCGGAAATGTGATTTTGGTAACTGCAGATGACGTTAACATCAAAGGCTTCACCATACGAAACAGTGGGGGGGGGACCATTACACAGAGGAGTGCTCTGTACGTATATTATGCAAATGGCCATAAAATAAGTGACAATATCATAAAAAGCAGCTTCTATGGAATACACCTCTATTATTCGGGCGAAAGCACTGTTGTGAACAACACTATCTTAGACAATCGTTATGGTCTTAGCTTAACATCTGCCACTGACAACGTGGTTTCCAACAACGATTTCTCTCGCAACGAAGATGGAATCTGGCTCTCATTTTCTAGAGACAACGCTTTCTCAGGTAATAATATCTCCTTGAGCACCTTTAACGGAGTCTCACAATCGACTTCCACCAACAATGTGTTTTTCAATAATACAATCTTAAACAACGGTTATGGATTTCACTCCACTTTTTGTGGTTATAGCACTTTTTCTGACAACAACATTTCAGCAAATGAACAAGGTTTTTCTCTTAGTGGATCTAGTTACAACATTATCTCAGGAAATTACATCTCCTACAACACTGTCTACGGAGTTTGGCTTGGTGCGTCTAGTCAGAACCTTTTCGTGAATAACTATATAGTGGACAATCGGGAGAGTTTTCATTCAGAGACATCTGAGGGCAACACTATATATCATAACAATTTCATTAATACCCAAGCCGACACAACTCAACAACCGAGGTGCTTTGAGTCGACAAACTTTTGGGACAACGACATTGAAGGAAACTATTGGAACACCCATAATGGAACTGATGAAAACGCAGATGGCATAACGGACGAAGCATACATCATAAACGATGAAAACCAAGACAGCTACCCTTTGATGGCTGTCTTCACGCAGTTCAATACCATGGTAAACAACAAAGTCTACGCAATCGATGTTGTTTCCGATTCCACAATTTCCAGATTTGAATACTTTCACTATCCTGCGAACAGAACCGCTGTACTGACCCTTCACATTAACAACACTGGAGAAAGACAGTTTTGCCGCATTAGTGTTCCTAACATATTGGTTGAACCTCCACACGCAGTTGTTTTAAATAATAACGTATCTTTACAAAGTAGAATAGTCCGTAGCAATGCTACGCATAGTTGGTTGTACTTCACATATTATTGTCCAGAAGATGGAACACTTATCATTGCCATATCGTCCCAAGAACTGCCCGCATGGTATCAGTTGTGGTTTTGGACAATAGTAGGATTAACGGTGATTGTGGCCTTTCTTCTTCTACTTGTTATCAGATATCACAGAATGTACGGTGCGCAGAAGAGGATCATCGAAGCCTACGAACTGAAGATCCATGCGCGCGAATATCTGAATACAGCACGCGCATTCTTCGAATCCGATGTAGAGAGAAGACGAGCCAAAATCGACGAATTCGAAAAAAAGTACAAAGTAAGAATACGACCGCGCAACGATCTCGAAGATATGATCAGAAATATGGAGTTCAAAAGGAAGGAAAGGGAGAAGCTTGCGAATTAGTCTGTTTTTCTTTAACCTGTAGGTTAAGTAAACACTGAATTTTTAAGTGGTAATTAGAAGAGCTTTTTGAGATATCATGAGATCAGTGACTTTCGCAGTCTCAAAAGGTGGAGTAGGCAAGTCGTTTATGACCGCAAATGTAGGTGCTGCTTTAGCTGAAAAGAGCAAAAAAGTGATTTTGGTGGAAGGAGATCCGAACCACCCCCTACAAAAGATCTTTGGAGTCAATCTATCCACTAATGATCCAAAGCTTGACGAAGCCATAAAAAACGACTTGAAAATCGAAAGGGCAACATACTCCACCAAGGTCGAGAATCTATTTTTGGTGCCATCAGGGATCTCTCTTCAAGGTTACTTTGACATAAACCCCATTGCTTTCGCAAAGAAACTCTCTAGCTTAAAGGCGGACTTTATGCTTATAGACGTGCCATTTCCCTTAGGCAAAGCAGCTTTCTTGTCGTTGGGGATATGCGAATACTTTATCATTATTTTAACTGAAGACGAATTCGTTCTATGCGTAGAATCAGCGATAGACACC
>Ga0209635_10003896_pt1 | contig 11691 bp, 6 predicted proteins | sample DeeMarSWOR230_32_FD_187463 | JGI IMG/M metagenome (GOLD analysis project Ga0209635, IMG submission 187463) | Marine sediment microbial communities from White Oak River estuary, North Carolina - WOR-2-30_32 (SPAdes) (version 2) | ecosystem: Environmental > Aquatic > Marine > Intertidal zone >...
GATCATCACAAGCAGCGGTTTTGCTGAATATCCGATATATTTGAGGTTGTAGCGAAGTATGTTTCCTTGAGCCTTAAGGGATATCCTTAAACTGTCTTTGAACAGGCGGATTTCGAGCAGATGCGCCTTTATCTTATTTTTGACGCTCCGTATTCCCTGTTGGTTAGAGGTGAAGCGGAAGACAAAGAGCATCAAGAGAGCGGTCAAAAATGAAATCATGATCATTCCCACCCAGGGACTCATGCTCCTGAAGGGAATAAAAAGGATTTCAAAGATCTTTCCCAAGATTGAGTTGAAGATCCACATTCTAATCTCGACCTCTTGTCTTCATTCAGGACTCTTGCTGCGATGGTATTCTTAAGTCTCTATGAGATATAACCCAGGCCCTTAAGTTTTTTTTTGACCTCCTCCTCTGAGTCGGATTCCTCGAGCTTGGCGATCTCTTTCTCCAGGCAGTGGGTGATGAATTCTTCAGCCGAAGAATAGCCCGCCATCTCAGCGTACTTCTTCACTTTCTCCATAAGTTCCTTAGCCAGTTTTATTTTGGTTTTTCCCATTTCTTTCTCCTGAGCTTAAAAATACAGGTTTGCCGATCATCTCCTTGGGTATTTCTATGCCGAAAACCTGAAGGATCGTCGGCGTCAAGTCATAGAGGGCTGGTGACTCGGCTTTTATTTCCTGATTGACGAGGAGAATCCCGGGGATGACTTCGGGAGCCATACAGTGGTCACCGCTCCATTTTTCCGTGTTGTCTTCGAGAATTTCTTTGGGGATTCTTCCCAGGGGAGCGGACCAGGAAACCCGGTATCCTTGATTATAGCCGATGATGATGTCCGGAGCCTTGTCCATATTAGAGCCCTGGTAGACATCTGTGGCGACGAATGCTCTGAGCACAGGTCTTTCTCCTGTTTGAGGATCCCGGAAATTCTCCAGTTTATGAGCGATCTCCCTTACCAGCGCTTCTTTTTCTGCTCCCGGGTTGACTATGCCCTCACTTTCCCTTCCTTTTTGGTTGATGTAGAGCCCATTCAGACCATAGGCATAGGCTTTGGTTTTGGACCAATCGGTGTTCATGAAGAGATCCTCCCTTCCTTGACGCCACTCGTTGATCAGCCCATGGTAGCCGTTCTCCTTGAGCCAGGTATTGGGGTTGAATGAACGGCGGAAGGGCGAGAAGCCGTGGTCAGACATGACGATGAGGACGGTGTCCTTGTCAATTTTATCCATAGCCTTGGCCAGCATCCTGTCCATTTCTACGTAGATGTTTTCGATCGTTCTGCCGTATTTTTCTGCCTGTTTGGGATCGTATAAAGGATTAGCTTTGTCGATATGCCGCCAGAACATGTGCTGCCTTTGGTCAGTGCTGGAAACGTAGTAAAAGAGAAGCCCTGAATCGAACCTTTGAAGCTCGTACTCAAACATCTCCAGCCTTTCTTGAAGGATAAAATCATCCTGCTGGAGGAATTCGCCGTCATCCAGGACGTTATTGTCCAGAGCTTTGGTGTCCGCTGGAAGTCCTTTGGTGAAGAATGGCCCGAATCTTTTCTCCAGTTCTTCGGAGTAGCTTTTGGGCGTGGAAATGGGAAGATCTGCTGCGGCCGGGTCGATGTTGATCGGAGAGACATAGAGCTTGAATTCAGGCCGGACCTGTTTGAGGTAGAACATGCAGATGCCGTTTGCGCTCTGGGTAGGGATCATCCTGAATTGGACCCTTATCCATGGACTCCACTCTCCCTCTTTGAGAATGAACTCCTTTCCTTGGATTGAGATCTTGGCGACCGGGTTGACCGGATCGATGAAGACCGTGAAATCTATCGATGATTCTGGCCGGTCCTTCTTGAAGCTGTTGACCGGGCCGGGAAGGGATGCCTCGACCTTGTTCTCAGCGACATAGACCTCGTGGATAGCACCTCCGCCTATGTCTTCATTTATTTCTGCGAATTCTGTCGTGTAGTAATTGAAGTGGTTGAGAGTCCCGACCAGATCCGGGGTTCCCATACCGGATAGAGTTCTCTGTTTTGTCGGTGCCGGGGGATAGTTTCCCGGCATTTTAAAGACAGTGGCCGGAATATCGTAATCCTCGAGTATCTGCCAGAAGGCTCTTCCTTTTCGCGTAAGCCGGACCTCTCCGCCGGAGAGAGGAAGCACGAGGTTTCCGATTCGAATCGTTTTTTGGGTTTCGAGTGTTTCGGCGCCAGAAAATTCCGGGAAGTAGGTTTCCGGGTCTCTGTGGACGAAGTCGAAGATGGCATGGCCACCCGGGTTCATTCCGGTGATGAAATTCGACCAGGCCACCGGACTCTGGGGAGGGATGCTTGTCCTGAGGCGGCGGAAATCCCCCTGTCTCCAGAGTCGTTGGAATGCGGGAAGTTTACCCTGTTTCATCCAGACCTCGAGGAGATGAGGATCCATTCCGTCCAAACCGAGGATGAGCACTTTCTTCTGGGTCTCTCTTTTTCCATAGGTTTTAGTCAAGAGCTCGGAACTGCCTCCCAGTGCCATAAGGGTTCCTGACGCCAGCCCGAGCTTGATGAAGTCTCGTCGATTTATTCCTTTCATTATTTCCTCTTTTTTTCTATATGCTCCGAAGGAAGGTCCTGGGTGTCTATCAACGTCTGTCCATCCATATGAAAAGGGATATCGACACCGAAGAGCGCGAGCACTGTGGGAGCGATGTCCGTGATGGAGGGGCTCTTTGTGTTTATTCTTTTTGTGCAGAAAAAAACACCGGGAACAATCCCGGGATCGATGCAGTGATCACCGCTCCAGGCCTTGATATTATCTTCAAAAACTGCCTCGTTCACTTTTCCTGTAACCGAATCCCAGGAAACTCTGTATCCCTCGTTGTAGCCGACGACCAGGTCAGGACAGTTTTCTTTATACGGACCCGGAGGAAGTTCGTCTCGGACGAAGAGCCTGTTGATGGCCACTGAATCCTTCTCGATATCCTTCAACCCGTTGAGCCTGTCGAGCAGTTCCTTCTTCAAAGCTTGTGTCTCTTCACCCGGACTCACTGTTCCTTTGGCTTCCCTGCCTTTCTGGTTGATGTAGATCCCCCCGAGCCCCAGAGCGTATACCCTGGTTTTCTCCCAATCCACATCCTTGAACCACTCCTCGCTTTCCTTTTTCCCTTGTTTGAGGAAGAGGTAGCCGTTCAGATACAACCAGGAATTCAGGTTCACTCCCCGCCGGAAGGATTTGAAGCCGTGGTCAGACATGATGATTAAGGCGGTTTTTTTGTCTAATCTTTCCAGGACTTTCCCCACCAGTGCATCCATCTTCAGATAGAGCTCCTCTATGACTCCTGAGCTCATCCTGGCCTGACCGCTTTTCAGGGCAGGATGCTCCTCGTCCAGATAGCGCCAGAACATGTGCTGGATGCTGTCCGTTGTTTCAAAGACACAGGTTACCAGGCCCTTTCGAGTCTTGTTGATGGCATTGAAAAGCATATCTTCCCATTCCTTGTGGTTGGAATACGTCAGCTCGAGAAAGGCCTGTTCGCTGAGCACTCCTTCGTTGAGGGCCCAGGTGTCATTTGCTTCACCGAGCGTGATATAACTTCCTCTGAGCTTGGCCAGGTAGACAGAGTAGATGAAAGGATGGGAGATGGGAAGTGCCGGTTTCTCTGGATCGATGTTCAGGGGAGTGAGATACATCTCAAAGTGGGGATGAATTTGGGAGATGTAAAAGCGGCAGATCGCCCGGACTTTCACTCCCAGCCCGGGACGGAAAGTCAGCTTTATCCAGTTTGAGAAAGCGTTCTTTTTGAGCTTGAATCTTTGGCCGGAAACTTCCAGTTGCGCTCCGTTTTTATCCTGGTCGATGGTGATGACAAGGGGAAGCCGGAGCTCCTTTTCTTTTTTGAGGAGGTTGTTCTCCGGGCCGGAGATATAGGTGATTATTCTACCGTCCTCGATGCTGACCGGGATGTTCATTCCCCCTTCCTTTTTCTTCAGCTTTTCCTCATCTGAAGTATAGAAGGAAAAGGTTCCCTGGCTGCCTTTCAAGTCGGGCGCACACATGCCAGAGAGAAGATGCCCGGAAAATTTTTCAGGCGGGAAAGTGATGGGAACCCTGAGAATAGTGCTGAATATTCCGTTTTTTCCCAGGATCTTCCAGAAAGGGATGCTCTTGCGCAGGCCTTTGATCTCAGGCTTGGAGAGCGGGAGGTTGTATTTTCCGACGGAGAGGACCTTTTTGGGTTTCCCGATTCGCGCTGAGGATAGGTCAGGGAGGTAGGTTCTCGGGTCACGGCTGAGGAAGTCAAAAATATTGTGCTTGGAAGGATTGGAACCGGTCATGAAGGAGGACCAGGCCACTGGGGAGATGGCTGGAGTCGTGGTTTGGAGCCTGGCGTAAGCTCCGGTGTTCTTTATCTTTGACAGATGAGGGAGTTTTCCCTCGGACATGAATTTCTCGGCGAGAGAGGGCTCCAATCCGTCCAGTCCGATGATTATGATCCTGTTCACAAGGCTTTTCTTGTATGCTTGATGACCTTTAATCATCCGAAAGAGGAAGCGAAAAGGCCAGGTGAGAAAAGAAAAAACAGCCAGGAAAAAAGTCAAAAAGAGAACAAGAAAGGAAGAGAGGAAGGCAAATCCTGCTCCTGGTCCCACATAGGCCAGAAGAGGTAAGGAAAGAGTCAGGATGAAGAACAAAAAGACCTTGATCTTTCGTATTTTCTTTTCTTTCATCATTTTCTTCATGAGAAATTTCGCATGATGATTTCAGGAAGGTCAGAGATGGTGAGGTTAGAACCATGTTCCTGACCGGCCCAGAAAAAGGCATCGTCCCAGGTGTGCATTCCTTGGAGGTCGGACCGGCCGAAAACGTCCTTCTTCTTGACCGATCCCTTCATGTCATACCCGTATTCGGAGAGGACGATCAGATCAGGACCTTGGGCGGTGTATGGACCGGAGTAGATCTCTTCCGCATCAAAGACTTGTCTGACAACTTTTACTCCTTCGAATTCGAGGCCTGTCAACTTTTTCTGGATTTCCACCTTCACTCTATTTTTATCGAATTGACTGACACATCCCTGGGGGAATTTTTCTTTCAGATTCAGGTAGATCCGGTTCGGGTCCAGAGCAAAGGCTCGAGAGGAGGGAGTGAGCTCCTCGAGACTCTGGGGCGAAGGTGAATTGAATCCCAGATAGCCTTCCTTCTCCAGCCAGGCGTTGAGAAAGACTTCCTGTTCTATTCCCGTGAATCCATGGTCAGAAAGAATATATACTGGACTGTCTTCACTGGCTCCAAGCTTGAAAGATTCCATGATCCGGGTGATCATCTGGTCAAGCTGATGGTAGTAGTCGAGAAATTTCTGATGGTAAGCATGATGTTCGTTTTGGTAGGCGTTCCACAGAAAATGGTGAAGCCTGTCGGTTCCGGTGATCACGAATTCAAAATAGTCCCAGTCCTCTTCAAGAAAGAAATCCAGGGCTTTCTGGCGAGCATCCAGAGTTTTGGACAGTTCCTGCCAGAGAAATTCAGAATCTTCCCTTGATTTCAGAGTATCGATATCGATCAGGTATCCCATCCGCTCTAAAGCAGGCTTGATTTTAAGGGGGTAGACTGCCTTGGCCAGCTCAATGGCGACGAACCCGGAAATAAGGATTCCGTTGATCTTTCGGGCTGGATAGGTGGAAGGCTGGTTGATGATGATACATTTTTTTCCCAGCTTTTCGAGCCTGTCCCAGAAAGTCTCTGTTTTTAAATCCAAAAAGTTGGGGAAGCGGAGCTGGTAAGAGTCCTTTTTAAGGTCTGTGAAACCGAAGATTCCGTGAGATCCGGGATTGGTCCCGGTCATGAAGTTCGTCCAGCTGACCGATGAGATTTCGGGCAAGCTGGCCTTCATCCTGTGCAGGTGGCCGGATTCGACAAGCCTTGAGATTCCGGGCATGACTCCCTTTTGATTCAGGTCCAGAAGCAGGGAATAGGGGACGCCATCCAGACCGATGACAAAGACTTTCTTCTTTTTCTTTTTCCTGAAAATAGCCATGAAACGAAATATTATAACACTGATGCAGATTTCCCTCCAGCCATTTGAGGATTAAGTCAGCATCTCAATTTCCCTCTTGGCTAATTTTCAGGGTGTAATCTTTTGCAGCACCAGTTCCCCTCCATCCTGGCCAAGACCCTCCCACTCGCCACCATGGGCTCCGGATGGAAGGGAACTGGTGCTGCACATCTCCGCTAGGTCAGATGTTTCCCTCATTATGGAAGGAAGCACATCAATATTGAGAATTCAAGGCGAGGGAAAGAAAGTATTTTGGAGATCTGCTTGTTCAGATTGATGGTTCGATTCCGAGGATTATCCGGGCATCCACGATAGCGCAGCCTTTTCCCTTCTCGTAGACGATGAGCGGATTGATGTCCAATTCTTTTATTTCGTCGAAATCCGTGACAAGCTGGGAGAGCCTTTTCAGGCAGTCGGCAATAGCCTCGATATCATAGGGTTTTTCGCCGCGGAAGCCTTCAAGGATCTTATGGGTCTTGGTCCGGGTTATCATCAGGGTGGCTGTCAGTTCACGGATGGGTGCCAGCCTGAAGGTCACATCCTCAAGAGCTTCTACGTAGATCCCACCCAGGCCGAACATCAGTATCGGTCCGAACTGAGGGTCTCTGTTCATCCCGATGATGATCTCTTTTCCCGGAGACGCCATCTCTTCCACGATCATCCCCCTGACCGTGGCGTCCGGCTTCCTGGAAAGGACATTCTTCAGGATCTCCTGATAGGCTTTGCGCACCTCGGACTTATTCTTGAGGTTGAGCTTCACTCCGCCAAAATCGAATTTATGGAGGACATCCGGAGAGGCGATCTTCAGGACAACGGGAAAACCGATCGTGTTTGCGGCATCCACTACCTGGGTTTCGTTTTCCGCCAGAAGAGATTTGACCACTGGAAAGTTATAGGCCTGGAGGATTTCGTAGGATTCTTGCTCCAGCAGCGACTGCCGTCCTTCTTTGATGGCCGAATCCAAGATCCCTCTGGCTTTGGTTTTATTGACTTTATATTTCTTTACGCCTGTTTGCGGGCGGCAAAGCCACCAGGTGAATTTGGTCATCTCCGAGAGGACTCTGGCCGCGGATTCGGGAAATCGGTAATCCGGAATGTCGTTCTCTTCGAGGATTTCGATTCCCTTGGACACGTCATAGACACCCAAAAAACAGCAGAGAACCGGTTTCTTGAATTCTTTGGAGACAGTCACGATGGTATTGGCAATCTTTTCGACATCAGTAAAAGCGGTAGGAGTGAGGATGATGATACAGGAATGGACATTTTTGTCCTTGAGTATGGCTCTGAGAGTTGCTTTGTATTGTTCTTCCTGCGCTTCGGCGATGAGGTCGACAGGATTGTTCAGGCTGGCTGTCGGAGGTAATATCTTTTTCATGGTGTTCATCGTGGCCGGGCTAAAAGAGGCAATGTTCAGGCCATAACGGATGCAGGAATCAGTGGCGAGTATGCCCGGGCCTCCGGAGTTGGTGACGATGGCCACCCTATCTCCTTTGGGAAGGGGCTGACTGGAGAAAGCTTTGACATAATCGAATATTTCCTCCAGGGTTTCTCCCCTCAGGACACCGCACTGGCTGAAGATGGCGTCGTAGACCTTGTCCGAGCCTGCCAGTGAGCCGGTGTGGGATGAGGCCGCTCGGGCCCCGAGAAGAGTTCGCCCTGCCTTAAGGGCAATGATGGGCTTGGGATTGGTCGGGCTGCTCGTGGTTTCACGGGCGATGTTCATGAATTCACGGCCGTTGCTGAGGTCCTCCAGGTACATCAGGATGACATCGGTCTTGGGGTCGTTTTTCAGATAAAGAAGGAGCTCGTTCTCATTCAAGCCGGCCTTATTCCCCATGCTGATGAACTTTGAGAAGCCTATATTCGATTCTTTAGCATAATCCAGCACCGCCACACACAAAGCACCGCTTTGTGAGATAAAGGCGATATTCCCTTCCTTGGACATTTTTGTGCCGAAAGTGGCGTTCATGGACAGCTCAGGGTCAGTATTGATCACGCCCAGACAGTTTGGCCCGACCAGGGATAAACCATATTTTTCGATGATCTTTTTGACCTTTTCCTCCAGCTCTACACCTTCTCCCCCGATCTCTTTGAACCCGGCCGAGATGACAATAGCTCCTTTGATGTGTTTTTTCCCGCATTCCTCCAGGACCTCAGCGACGAACGGGGAGGGGACGACGATCACAGCAAGGTCGACAACATCGGGAATCTCGATGACATTGCGGTAGCATTTGATACCGAGAATCCCTTTGGCCTTGGGGTTGACAGGATAGACGATACCCTGGTAACGGCTGTCGATCAGGTTGGCCAGAAGGGACTGGCCTACGCTTCCCGGCTGTCTAGATGCGCCGATGACCGCGATCGACCTCGGGTAGAAGAGTGAGTTGAGTCTTTCCGTTATGTTCGAATTCTTCATGGCTGAATTTCCCTTTTCTTCAATTGCTAATTTTTTTCCCGCTCGAAGCTATTTTTAGCTTTGAGCGTCGAGTGATTTTCGCTTTCGGTTTTCAACATTGTAATTCCAGTCCAATTAAAAATCAACACAAGTCGCCCGGATGTCAGATTTTCTGGTTACGTGCCCAGGGGAGAAAGCCTGAAGGGATGTTTTCGCTCGAGTCAGGACTGATGAGCTGAACAAGAATCTGAAGCCAGGAGAGAAGTTGTGACTGAAGACGCTCTTTTGAGTATGAACATTTTGACTTATTTTTACGTATGAGAAGTGAACCGGAGCTTGAATGTTCGTCATTCCAGTTGAGTTGATCAAGGCTGTGTGCTATATTCGGTCTTCTGGTTTATTTGATTTTTCTTATGAGAGAGGAGGCATGATGAGGAAAAATATTTTGCTGAGTTTTCTTTTTATTGCATTGTTATTGACTGGTGTTTCCTATGCTTCTCAAGAGGCGCGGGTCCTTCGTTTTCCGACTGTTTTCAAGGATCAGATCGTCTTCAGCCATGCTGGAGATTTGTACACCGTTTCCGCCAGAGGCGGAGTGGCCCGGAAGCTTACCAGCCACCAGGGCTTCGAGCTTTTTGCCCGGTTCTCTCCTGATGGAAAATACATCGCCTTTACCGGGGAATACGATGGGAATCGCGAGGTCTACCTGATGTGGAGTCAAGGAGGGATCCCCAAGAGATTGACTTACACTCCCACCCTCGGTCGTGATTTTGTCTGGGACCGGATGGGCCCCAACAATATCGTGATGACCTGGAAAAACGACGGCAAGCATATTGTCTTCCGTTCGCGGATGATAGAGTGGAATGATTTCAACGGCCAGCTCTTTCTGGCTTCTATGGAAGGGGAACTCCCGGAGCAGCTTCCTCTTCCGAGAGGAGGATTCTGTTCCTTCTCCCCTGATGATAAAAAGCTTGCCTATAACCGGGTCTTCCGTGAATTCAGGACCTGGAAGCGTTACCGCGGCGGAATGGCGGACGATATCTGGATCTATGATTTCGAGACGAAAAAGCTAGAGAATATGACCAATCATCCCGCTCAGGATATCATCCCCATGTGGAAAGGAGACAGGATTTATTTCCTCTCAGACAGGGACGAGAACAAGAAGATGAACCTTTTTGTCCATGACCTGGGGACAAAGGAAACCAGAAAGCTAACAGGCTTCACGGATTTCGACATCAAATTCCCGTCCCTCGGCCCGGAGTCGATCGTGTTCGAGAACGGCGGCCACATCTACCGCTTTGACCTGGAGAAAGAAGAAGCTCTAAAGGTTCCAATATCCATATCCGCGGATATGACCACCAGCCGGAGCCGGATCGTCAAGGTCAACGAGATGATCACCAATTATGAAATCGCGCCGGATGGAAACAGGGCTCTTTTTGGAGCACGTGGAGATATCTTTACTCTGCCAGTCAAGCACGGGAACACGAGGAATTTGACCGACACCTCTGATGTCCATGAGCGCGGTTCAAAGTGGTCTCCGGATGGACAGTGGATAGCTTACATATCAGATGCAACGGGCGAAGACGAGATCTACATCATGAAGCAGGATGGCTCTGAAAAACCTGTGCAGCTCACGACTGGAGCAGATACCTATAAATATCAGATCTACTGGTCGCCTGACTCGAAAAAGATCCTCTGGTCTGACCGCCTTTTCCGCCTCAATTATGTGGACATCCAGACGAAGAAAGTGGTTGAAGTGGCCCGTACCGATGTTTGGGAGATCAGACAATATTCTTGGTCTCCGGACAGCAATTGGGTCGCTTATACCAAGCCTGAAGAGATGTCGATGCCCAAGATATACCTCTATGACTGCAAAAACCAGAAAACACACGAAGTCACAGACGGCTGGTACTCCTCTTACTCACCTGCTTTTGATTCGGAAGGGCGATATCTTTTCTTTGTCTCGGATAGAGATTTCATCCCCTATTACAGCCGGACAGAATGGAACCATGCCTATCTCTCCATGGCCAAAGTCTACATGGTCACCCTTTCCAGGGATATCAAATCTCCTTTCGAACCCAGGAGTGACGAGGTCGCTATAAAGAAAGAAGAAGAGAAAAAGGAAGAAAAACCGGCGACAAAGAAGAAAACAAGCAAAGAGGAGACGCCCAAGGAGGAGAAAAAGCTGGTGAAAGTCGACCCGGATGGGCTTAAAGACCGGATCATCGCACTTCCCATCCAGGTAGCGAATTATTGGCAAATCACATCAGTCGGAGACAAGATCTATTACATGACCAGAGGAGACAGGGACAGAAGTGCTTCTTTGAAGATGTACGACCTGAAACAGCAGAAGGAAACCGACCTCGGAAACATCAACGGTTATGAGATCTCCCATGACCAGAAAAAGATGCTTGTTTCTCAGGCAAGGGATTTCGCCATCCTCGACCTGCCGAGCGCTCCGATCAAGATAGCCGAAAAGCTGGACCTGTCCCTCATGGAAGCCAGTGTCGACTTTAGGAAGGAATGGAACCAGATCTTTGATGAGAGCTGGAGGCAGATGAAATATTTCTTCTACGCTCCGAACATGCATGATGTGGATTGGGATAGGATGAAGCAGATGTACGAACCGTTGGCCCAGTCTGTCCACCACAGGACAGACCTGACCTACGTCATCGGAGAGATGATCGGCGAGTTGAATGCCGGCCATACCTACGTGGGCGGCGGTGATATGCCGGAAGTGGAAAGAATAAACGTCGGCAGGCTTGGTGCCCAACTTGTTCGTGACCCGAAATCGGGGTACTGCAGGATCAATAGGATCTTGAAAGGACAGAACTGGGATCCATCCCTGCGTTCCCCGCTTACGGAAATAGGCGTGGATGTAAAGGAAGGAGATTATATCCTGGCTGTTAACGGGCAGCCCACTAAAGCTATGGCCGATTTTTACGAAGCGCTCCTGAACACCGTTGGAAAGCAGGTCAGGCTCAAGGTGAATTCCGTTCCCGAGGATAAGGGAAGCCGCGAGGTTGTCGTTATTCCTGTCAGGGATGAGCTGTCTCTCTATTACTACAACTGGGTCCAGAGCAATATCGAGAAAGTCGCTAAAGCTACCAACGGCAAAGTCGGTTACATCCATATCCCGAACATGGGGCCTCAGGGATTGAACGAATTCGTCAAGCATTTCTACCCTCAACTGAGGAAAAAAGCGCTGATCATCGATGTCCGGAGCAACGGAGGGGGCAGTGTCTCGCCGATGATCATCGAGAGGTTGAGGCGGGAAGTG
>Ga0209635_10003897_pt1 | contig 11690 bp, 10 predicted proteins | sample DeeMarSWOR230_32_FD_187463 | JGI IMG/M metagenome (GOLD analysis project Ga0209635, IMG submission 187463) | Marine sediment microbial communities from White Oak River estuary, North Carolina - WOR-2-30_32 (SPAdes) (version 2) | ecosystem: Environmental > Aquatic > Marine > Intertidal zone >...
ATCGTGTAACGAAAGACATCAGGGACGTTGCCGTTCCTACGACAATTCAGGATGTGATTATGGCCAGGGTTGACTCCCTGCCGGAGGGGATGAAGAGCCTCCTTCAGACGGTTTCAGTGGTTGGGAGGGAATCCAGCTACGATTTAGTCAAACGAATAACGGGGCTCCAAGAACAAGAACTGCTGTCACACCTATCGGTTCTAAAGGATTCAGAGCTTCTCTATGAGAGGGGGATATACCCTCAATCGACCTATCTCTTTAAGCATGCGCTCACCCAGGAGGTCGCTTACAACAGCTTGCTTCTCAAGAGGAGAAAGGAGATTCATGAACAGATAGGAAGAGCCATTGAATCGCTCTACCCCGATCGCCTCGAAGAACACTACGAACTGCTCGCCTACCACTATGCCTGCAGTGCCAACACGGACAAGGCTGTGGAGTATCTGGATCTGGCCAACCAAAAGGCGGCTAAGCTCAACGCCATGGAGGAGGCTGAGGCCTATTTTGATGAGGCCATGAGGCTCCTTGATGCCCTGCCCGAGACCGAGGAGAACCGGCAGCGAAGAATCTCCCTGTTGGTAAACCAGGGGATTGTGTTCCTGCTGCTCTTCAGGTCCCCTGAATACTACGACCTTTTAACCCGCTACGAACCCATGGCGAGGGGGTTAGGGAATCCAGAGCTGCTGGGGGCGTTCTATGCCCGCTTGGGGCACTGTGAGTATTCTTTCGGAAACACTGATCAGGCTATACAAACCCTGACCAAGGCGGCAGAGCTCGCTGAAGCGTCTGGTAACATTGAAGAGGCTGGTTATGCATATGTGTTCTTGGGATTTAGCCATTTTGATAGGGGCGACTTCGAGCGAGTCCTCGCCTTAAAAGAAGACGTCCTTCGCACGCTGGAGCAGCGGTTCAACCTTCATTTGCATACGTATGCGTTGTCCATAGCCTCAAGGGCTTACGGAATTCTAGGTCGCTGGGATGAGGCGGTGGAAGACGGCCAAAAGGCGCTGAGCGTAGCCGAGGAATTTTCAGACAACAGCCTGATTTCTTTTGTGGCCTGGAACCTCTCGATAGCCTATACCTGGATAGGCGACCTGGCTCGGGCCCTCGAATATGGGGAGCTAGCGGCCGGGAAAGCGCCGACGCCTGCTGACAAAGCGTGGGCGCAGAGAAGTCTTGGGTGGGCTTTGTGCCGAGCCGGGGAGCCAACCAGGGGAATTGAGCTTCTGACCGATGTGTTGCCGATTTTCCGAACTGGGGGCTTCATGGCGTGTGAAATTGATCTGACGTGTTACCTGGGCGAAGGGTATTGGCTGGCCGGGGAGGACGACAAGGCGAGGCAGATGTTGGAAGAAGGCTTGGAAATGGCAACGCGCTGTGGGACGAGGCACTATATCGGGTTCACTCAGCGCCTCTTGGGCGAGATGGCCCTGAAAAACAACCCAGCCCAGGCGGCACCCTACTTTGAGAAAAGCATCGCCATTTTTCGAGAGATCAAGGCCGAGAGCGAGCTGGCTATGGCCTTCGCTGGCTATGGTCGGCTCCAAAAGAAGCAAGGTGAAATCGAGCGTGCTCGGGAGTATCTAACTAAGGCCCTGGAAATCTTCGAGCGGCTGGGCATCCTAATCCAGCCGGACAAAGTCAAAGAGGAATTGGCCAGCTTGCCCAAAGTTTAACAGCCTCTGATTGCACAATATATTGTAAACCTGGCGCTTGGCCACAAATTGCCCATTCTGAAGGCTTAATCCCCGACTTTTCAGCTTAAATTTGGTATTTTTGCGCGAGTCAAGTGTGCTGAAATTTCAGTATCCGATAAGTAGCCCAGCGTAACGATTTGGGAAACCTTGAATCGATCGGTTTTTGATGTTACAAATCGTAATAGAATGAGGGCCATGCTGAGGCAAGTATTGAAATAAGCCTCAATTCTCAATCCGTCCGATTTTGGGCGGATTCGTTGCATATCACAGGTTCTCTTGTTCCTTAGGTCTTCTCAGTATGTCTGTAACTCATTTCATTAATGATACCCCATTTATGTTTAGTAATGAAAGCCCTTAGGATGTAAAGGATTCATAACCATGAGCGATGACTTCCTATATCGTGATGTCCCTGCCTTCGGTCGTCGGATGTTCCGGCTTGGTTTAGCTACTAACTATGGTGTCGACGGACAGGATTTAGAGTGGGCTCTAGACCAGGGTGTAAACTATGTCTTTTGGACTCCGAGTCCCGGCGCACAAAGGGTAACGAAGTCGCTCAAGAAGATTATAAATCGTGACCGAAAATCGCTTGTTTTGGCCAGTGGGCCGACAACGGGATATTTTGGCGGGAGTATAGAGCGCTCTTGTAAACGATTGCTCAAGAAATTGGGCACCGATTATCTCGATGTTTTTCAGCTTTTTTGGCTTGGTCGAGGAAGTGCTTGGAGTGCATCAACGATTAAAGCGCTGGTATCCCTTCGGGAGTCTGGCATGGTGAGGTCTATTGGGGTGAGCATTCACAACCGGAAAAGGGCAGGAAAGCTGGCTGAAGATTCTCCGCTGGACATGCTTATGATCCGCTACAATGCCGCTCATACAGGAGCCGAGCAGGACATCTTTCCCCATCTATCTAAACGCAAACCTGCTATTATTGCATATACGGCTACGCGATGGCGCGGCCTACTTAAGCGTCCAAAAGGTTGGAACGGACCTGTTATGACCGCAGCTGATTGCTATCGCTTCTGCCTATCCAATCCCCATGTGGATCTGGTACTTACTGGACCGAAAAATCGCCAGCAACTCAAAGAGAATCTTCAGAATCTTCGGGCTAAGGGTCCTCTGTCGGAGGAAGAAAACCATTGGATCTCCGAGTTTGGGCAGGTTGTACACAAGGCAAGTTCGCGGTTTACATTCAGGTTTTAGACTACTTTTCAGCTGTATCCATATGTCTATGTTGTACAATAATGTAAATTTATAAAGAGAGCTTTTCGGCGTTTCTTAATCAAAGTTCGAGTAAAAGAACAGGAGGGAATAGTTGGTGAAATCGAAAGTGAAGGAGGGTAGCATGAAAAAGATGAGCAGAATAATACTTGGGCTGCTTCTTTTGGGGGCAACTGTGTCCGGTTGCGCAATAGGAAGTGGAGGTAGAACGGAAATCAATAAACCGACTCTCGGTCAGGAATTGATTGAACTGAAGAAGGCCAAAGACGCCGGGGCTATTTCAGAGCAGGAATACGAAGAAATGAAGGAGAAGCTGAAGAAATCCTATGAATAGGGTTTGGCTTTTGCGCAGATTTCGGGTGTGTTGATTCCTGCTTAGCCGACGGTTGTGGCGGACAGAGAATTGTCGTATTCCCAAGCCTAAACCTTGTAGTCGTACTTACAGGCGGGAACGATGCCACAACTGAAAGAGTCCGTGAGATGATCTCTCAATATATCCTTCCTGCAGATCTAAATTCGATAATTCCAGTGCGATCCAGGAACCTGATTTTCCTTGACTTAAACCTTTTTTATTTGTTCTTATTAGCTATAGTTTTCCTTATCATTTAACCTCCACTCAAGGGGGGTTATACATGAAAAAGCGCTGCTGCCTAGTCTGCTGTTTTTCCATTCCTCTGTTTCTGCTTATTACCGGGTGTTCGAAGCCTATTCTCAAGATGCCCGAAAGCCTGCCCCCAATTGTCAAAGAATACAAACACATCAAGCTTTACGGAAACCGTCCGGGGATGGTGAATACAGGGCTGTATCTAAATGAAGATGATTTTTTTTCTATTTTAGCAACTGGCAGCATTGATGTGTGGCCCTTTGGTGCTCCCCCTGGTTACAAATATCATGATGTGAGGCCAGAACATAGCTGGCCGTTTATGGTGAGGATAGGAAAAGGTGTGGGGGATAATACCGCTTTTCCTACATTCTGGGGAACGAATGGAACAACTTATGCCGCGTGGACCTCCGGGAATCTGCATTTGGGCATAAGGGATGGCAAGGTTGATATTTATGGAGAGCCCTATAACCCAGAATTTTATAGAGATAACGTCGGTTTTTTTGGCGTAGATATTATCGTCTGGGAAAAAGAGGACTATGTTCAAATTGCGGATTTTTTCGAAAAGATGGAGAAAAACGATCCCAACAACAAGGCCATTCAAGATGCACTTCGACACGCTGAAGTAACGAAAGAAATAGAAATCGCTTCCAGGAAGGCTTCAAAGGAGATAGAGGAGACTAAGAAGAAAATAGAAAATTTGAAAGCACAACCTGAACAAAAAGAGGTGCAAGCCATCCAAGCTGGGCCTTATAAGGGATCGGAAGTTCAGCCTAGCCCCCCTCCAGTTGAAGCGAGCAAGGAAGAGACGATCGCCCAATTAGAGGCAAAATTGGCAAAACTTACGCAAACCCTCGCCGAGTTGCAGGAAATGGAAAAGGAGCTTTCGGCGGAGAGGGAGAAATCAAGCCTTCTCAGCGAAGAACTCGAGGAAAGTAAGAAAAAGGAAAAAGACCTGTTAGTCAAATTAAGGGAAGGCTCAAATGCGCCTCCTGTTATCGTCATTGCCTCACCAAAAGATGGCAGCAGGGTAGAAGCTAATATCATTCATCTTACCGGTGTGGCTGAAGATGATAAGGGGCTGGCCCGGCTTGAGATGTTTATGAACAACAAACCGATAATAAGGGAAACACATCGTGGTGTCAGGATAACCGGGGAGGGGAACCAAAAGCGAATAAATATAAGCGAACGGATCCTTCTTGAAAAAGGGGAAAACCAGATCAGAATACGTGCTGTTGATTCTGATGGTCTATGGTCTGAGAATAGAGTTACGGTTCATAAACTTGAAATAAGGAGGAATATTTGGGCTGTCGTCATTGGAATAAATGCCTACCCCAATGTTCGGCAGCTGAAATTTGCCGTTGATGATGCCAGGATGTTTTATGATCATCTTGTGAACGACAACAGAATACCCTCTGAGAACGTGACTCTGTTAGTGGACAGGGAAGCGACTCTCACCAAATTAAGAAGCGCCTTGGGAACCCATCTGAAGAACAAGGGAGGCAAAGAAGACATGGTCATTATCTTTTTTGCCGGTCACGGAGCCACTGAAAAGGATGTGATGAGCCCCGATGGCGATGGTTTAGAGAAATACCTCCTCCCTTATGATGCTGACCCGAAAGATCTTTATGCTACAGCCCTTCCAATGGAAGAAATTTCACGGATCTTTAAGCGCATACGCTCGGAGCGGTTAGTCTTCTTCGCTGATTCCTGTTATAGCGGTGCAAGCGGAGGCCGAACTATTGACATTACAGGCATGAGGGCGAGTATTTCCGATGCCTTCTTAGACCGTATTGCCACTGGAAAAGGGCGCGTTATCATGACAGCGAGTGGGGCGAATGAGGTGAGCGCGGAGAACGATGAACTTAAGCATGGAGTGTTTACTTATTATCTGGTTGAGGGGCTAAAAGGGATGGCAGATGCAGACGAGGATGGACTAATTACAGTGGAGGAGGTCTATAGGTACGTATCTGATAAGGTTCCTCAGGCAACTGGTCAGGAACAGCATCCTGTAAAAAAAGGAACGGTAGAGGGACGTTTAATCCTCGGAGTCACTCGTTAATGCACCAGACCTTTAAGGATAAAGTGTGAACACTGAGATCCTACCTTGCAATTCTCGTGTGTGCCTTTCGATCTGATCGGACATTAATCCTAATGCTTAGGTTGTGACTTATTCGGGAAACCTTGAATCGACCGGTTTTTGATGTTCGGTAATCGCTCGTTTAGAAAGTGGCCCAAATAATAGCTTAAGGAATCTTGGTTCATACGCCTTCAGATCATCCGATGACCCGGGAAACTCTTCAGAGGACAGGAATGTTTTGACTTTTTGGCCTCCAGTGGCATCCCAATGAAAGGGCTGCCTTGAGGGGGCACACAAAGGAATCTGTTACGCGGTATGGCTTTTGATACAATGAGTCTCGTTACAATGTCCAAAAAAGCCATTGCCCGATGACCATGGCGGACCAAAACCTCACTGGATGCCCAGCTTCTCTTTGGCCCTACCCACAATCCGGGGCATCATCTCACCTGCTTTGCCCTCGATGCACACCGTGGCCATCTCGTCCAGAGCCGTGGGCCCTAAGTTAACAATGACAAGCTTGGCTCCGGCTTGCAACGCCAGGAAGGGCATGCTGGCTGCCGGGTAAACGACAAGGGTGGAGCCCAGAACGATGCAGAGGTCGCAAGTTCGCGACCGGCGCTCCGATTCCACGAGCACATCAAAGGGCAGTTGCTCCCCAAACAAGACCGCATCCGGTTTTAACATGCCGGTGCAGGTGGGGCATTCCGGCTCGTCAAGGCCCCCTTTCAACCAGGTTTTGATTTGCTCCATGGGATAGCGGGTTCCGCAGCTCAGGCACTTTGCATGGCTCAAATCGCCGTGAAGCTGGAAGACCATGTTCTCCGACACTCCCGCCTTCTGATGAAGTCCGTCCACATTCTGGGTGATCACGCCGTAAAGTTTGCCCATTTTCTCGAGTTCGGTGATGGCATAATGCGCAGAGTTGGGCTTTGCTTCGGATAGGCCGAACTCATGGCCTGTGAGAAGATCCCAGTGGGTTTTTCTTGCTCTTTTGTCTGAGAGAAACTTCTCAATCGTGAAGTCATCAGGATCATATTTGCTCCACAATCCATCAGGACTTCGAAAGTCCGGTATGCCGGACTCCGTGCTCACCCCGGCACCGGTGAAGACGATGATCCTGTCGGACTCCACGATGAAATCAGCCACCTGGCCGACTTGATGATCTGTTGTTTCCACGGCCTTTCCTCCACTTGAACTCTGTGTTCAGTACATCACCACGTTCTCCGTGTCAAGTCAGGGGATGGGTCGATTTGACAAACCGATTCCCAGTAGATAGGGTATTTTGTAAGGACCTTAACGATGTATTTGAAGCGACAACATCAAAAGGATGGATATAATTACGTCCTTTGCGAAAGCTATCGGGACGACGGCTGCTGGAAGCATCGGAGGCTCATGGATCTGGGGCCTGACCCCGGAGAATACATCGAGTATCCGGGCGGGAACGGTTTCTATATTCATGAGACGGTTGAAGAGAAGCTCCGTGCCAGGGGTACAGACTTTTCCTATGACGATCTTGAGGCCGTATTCATCCCTTTTTTGGATCCCCACATACGCCGTATCGTGGAGAGATTTCAAACCCCCGCGGCATCCCGGAAGCGGTGGCGTGACTGCTCAGACCACGAATTGCTCAAACACCATCGCAAGCTTCATTCATTTGACAAGCGCCGTCTCCACTATCTTCGCTGCGGCCGGGTGAACATTGGGGACGTGGACAGCAAGCCATGGAAGTTTCTCAATGTGCTCCTTGAAAAAAGCCGGGACGAAATGGAAAGTTTTTTTGACAGGATGGAGTTGGAACTTCCTGTACAAGAAATCCGCAGATATCTCTACGCGGCTCTTCATTTGCAGACCCACTTCAGACATCTGCTGACCCGCAACCAGCCCGAGTTCCTGGACCCCGTGAAGGTGGAGCACTACTTCCTGGAGGATCTCTGCCGCCTGAACCGGGATGAAGGGTTTTTCAGAGGTGTAGAGAAACATGATCCGGGCAAGCTTCATCCTTATCTGGTGAAATACCTTGTCCTTTACTTTGATCACACCTTTGATCCTCGCCTTGCCTGGGACGAGGTTGTGGGTGATTTTGTGTGGCGGCACCAGTTCTACAGAAAACCTCACAGCCATGCCGGTATGTCGCCCTCAGAGAGAGAGGCCTGCCAGCGTATCGGCCTTACCCTTGCAGAATTCCAGAAGATGGATCGCCGTGAGCTGATTCGCCACTACAGACGAATGGCCAAGAAATCGCATCCTGACACAGGCGGTGACAAAGAAGCTTTTGTGCACATCAAAGCAGCCTTTGAATGCCTCCTGAGAAGGAAATCATGAACGACCTGAATGATCGTGGACATTGTGGCTACAAAAGGGCACGATTTCCTACCTCTCGGATATTCTTTCGTTACAAAAAAAGCGCACTTCTAACTTCCTTCCATTAAAGCGTTATTCATTTCTTACACCTTTTCACCGTCACCTTTGGCATGCATTGTGCTCGCGAAGAGGGCAGGATGATGCATGGACCGAAAGGGCAAACCCGCTGAAAAGCGGGGACGCAAAGCTGCGGGTCTAAATCCCGATCCGTCGGGACAGGACAGCCGGGCTGCCGAAGACCAATGCGAAATGCGCCTTCGGATGGTCTGCCCAAAGGCTTTCTCATTTCCCGTCGTTCCGACCTCTGGCCACCGGTCCAAATCCCGCATTGGAAGGGAGGTGCAAAAAGCACTTAGCAATCATCTCCGAAAGGAGAACCAAAATTCCCAACGTAGTTAGTGGAAAGGAGAATTCGAGAAATGAGAAAACTGACAATGATAACTTTTTTGACCATTGTTGCTTTGTGTTTTGTGGTAAGTCCCGTATCTGCTGTCAAACCCGGCGAGGAGGTGAATCCGAACGGGTTTCCCAGCGGTCCGCACTACAACCTGAATATCATCGGCAAGAAGGCAGGATTTAATTGCCCGGCAATAGAGGTCGATGAAAACAATGAAGCGATTTACGGCAAGGTCATTTTTGCGCCCGAGGCCGGCAGCTTTGAGATTCTCATGGAGTCAGGAAGGGGAAAGAGAGCTGAGGCCATTCCTGATCTTCAGGTAATCGATCCTTGCGCCACGGATGGAACTGAAGCAGTAATGCAGTTGCCAAAATGCGATGACGGTTATGGGGTATATGCACGCGCGCTGGGCAAACCAACCGGAGAGCCATACTACCTACTGTCGAATCCACAATTGAATGTGGTCCAGGATGATTACGGAAATGACCTGATATATCTGGGCGAACTGACCGATAACGGAGTTGTGACTGCAGATGGACAGAAATCCATTACCAGAAATAAAGGGAAGTCCAAGGCAATTCCAATCAGCGACCTCTTTGAGGTGACCGGTTATGTTTGCGCGTTTGTTGATGGGACGACGGATTTGACTCCTACGTCGGTGTGTTGGATGGATAATCCACAAGATTTGGATAACGAAGAAGTCAGTTATGATGATCTGTTCGCAATGCCTGACGCAAACATCACTGATAACGGAGGTTGCCCCGAGGGTTATACCCTCGTGTCCGATGCGCTTTCTTGTAGTTACTATGAAGATACTTGGATTTTCAATGTGGCGGAGTTCGCGCAATGCATATGGGGACTCGATAACAATGGCATGAAGCTCCTCCAGATCCGTTTCTACCCAAACGGGACCCAGTAGTACGGCCCGAAAGACCTTAGACCAGACGGCATCGCGGTGCACCCCCTCCCGAACCCTCTCCCTCAGGGGGAGGGCAGGGTGGGGGTGATCGCTCTGTTATTGATCTTGAGCTTGGTGGAAGTGAGCGGAGTCGTAGGGTCACGTGACTTTGTGAGCTCGCCATCTGACCTCTGGCATCCGTCCTCCCTCGTCAGAGAAATCTGCGGTTCATCCTTCGGCTCTGCGCCTTCAGCGTTCTCTGCGGTGCCTCCCAGTACGGATTTTGGAGGAAATTGGACACGTGGCCACAAAAGGGCACGCTTTTTCTACCCTCCCCATATCTCTCACGGACCCCCATAGATCGCATAAGTCCACAAAATACAAAGGCAAATCAAGTTTAGCCAGAGATGTCTCTGTTTTGGCACGATTGGTGCTGACCTTTAGACCGGTGTTGGCAGGGTCTGAAAGGGCAAACCCGCAGAAAATGTAAAGCCACATGTCTAAATCCCCACTATTGGAACCATGATGGTCGGGCCGCCGATCCCGGATTGAAGCACGCTTCCGGGCGCGGGCGTTCAGAAGCGCTTTAACTTGTAAAGACAGTTGGAAGCACCGGCAGTCTGACTAAACACAAACCGAAATTCCTGAAAGGGCATGCTCAGGAGCTCAGGGAAAAGGGAGGTTAGGAGATGAGGAGTCGATTAGCAAGAATCGTCTTGGCCATGGTGACTTTGCTGCTCACGGTGGGGCCGGGTTCATCGACATGGCCTTACAAGACCTTTAGCGCCGCGGGTTTTCCCGGCGGTTCTCACTTCAGGCTGGACATCGTGGGTGAAGGGTTCGGATTCAGGTGCCCGGAGCCCAAATTCAATCAATTTGGGAAACCCGTATACGGCAATATGGTCTTTGTCCCGGAGAACGGCAAGCGCATTGAGATCTACGCGCAGTTCATGAAAACCGACGCGCTTTCGGGGTTGCAGGTCATTGACCCCTGTGCCCGGTTTGACGGAGACGGCGTTGTCTTTCAGTTGCCGGAGAACCACGCAGGGTACTGTGTTTTTGCCCGTGCTCTGGCGAAGCCCAGTTACGGCCGCAGGATCGCCAGCAAGCCCACACTGACCATGGTGGAGGATGAGAATGGGACCCTTCTCATTTATCTCGGCGAACTCAGTTCAAAGGGCTTTCAAACGATAGACGGCCACATCTTCAGCCAGAAAGGTCGTTCCGGGGATCTGAATATCACCCGGCTTTTTCAGTGGCAAGGCCTGATGTGTTCTGTTGACGCTCCTTATGAAGAAGGGCTGAATGCTGTGAATCTGTGCGGAAAAGACGCAGACCTGGACGGCACCCCCGATGACTTCAAAGTGGCGGGGAGCGGAGCGTGCCCTTCCGGTTATGGCATCTTCACTCTCTATTGCAAAGAGTACCTATCGCCCACATGGGTATTTAGCATCAGGGCATTCATGGATTACTTGTGGAGGTTTGATCACCGGGGACAGAGAATGTTAGAGATTCGGTTTTATCCCAAGCTATAAATCCCCCCCGCGATTCAGGGCCCGATGTTCCATCAGCCGTCAGAGCATTCTTGAGCGTCCGAACCCGCAGCTGACCTATGGCGCTTTACTTCATTTTTATGACGTATTCGTTGCGTTCAGGATGAAACCACACCCCTGAGGTAAACCTGACCAAATCAAGGGTAGATGTTTCGAACTCCGCTGGTACCCCGGTGCCTTTAACCAGCTTCTTGGTTCGATAGAAAACTGTCGCAGAGTTGCCTTCTTGGTGTATGCCGTAAACGCCGACAAGCTCCGTTGCGTTTCCTGCAGCACTCATTTCATTCACAAAACGCTTCACGAAGCCAACGACGTCGCTCACCTGTAGGCTACCCGATGTGACAAATACCGCATTTGCTTCTTTCAGCTCTTCTATCATGGAGTATTCGAAGATATCCAACCCGTATTTTTCCTCCAAGAGGCTTTGAGCCGGACTGCTTAAAGGAACAAGGACAAATGTAATAAAGAAAATGACAGCCAATAGCTTTTTCATGTTTCCTCCTCCTCTTCACTGTTAAAAGATTTGCAGAAGTTTCCCATGCGGGTCAAATCGAGGTTGCACGGCGCACACATAGGAAAACTGTGGACACAAGTCTGACACAATATATAGCACATCTTTTATTATCATAAAAGAGGAAGACCGTGGGCAAAAGCAAAAAAGCTTCGGGCCGGAGCAGACTCGGGGAAAGGATGTGATGGCTCACCGGCGAATCTTGGCTGAGTCTGTCTCCGCCAGCGAGGGTTTGCGGCTAATTCAAAGTGGAGACCACGGTCCCCTTTATGAAATCACTGCGCGATTTCATGTAACGTCCCGCTTCGCGGGACTTTCAAAACAGCGCAGCCAGAATACCCCGTGCTGTGCACGGGGATGAATGGCTTATTTCTGGG
>Ga0209635_10003899_pt1 | contig 11690 bp, 10 predicted proteins | sample DeeMarSWOR230_32_FD_187463 | JGI IMG/M metagenome (GOLD analysis project Ga0209635, IMG submission 187463) | Marine sediment microbial communities from White Oak River estuary, North Carolina - WOR-2-30_32 (SPAdes) (version 2) | ecosystem: Environmental > Aquatic > Marine > Intertidal zone >...
ATTCACACTTCCATCGCAACCACCACCGCCCGTATACCTAAACGTGCAGCCTGCAATGGTTTCAGCAGCACAGGCCGGCGACGAAGTTGTAATTAACATAGTGATAAACGAGATGGCCTCGTCCCTAGAACTAACCAACGTCACCTTCAGACTGAACTACAACACCACACTACTCTCAACAAAGGAAGACTGGGTGACACCTGGAGGAATATACAGTTCATTCAACGCTACAGTAGAGGCTGACTACGTCGAAGTAATGGTTCAAATAGTGGCAGGACCCCCGTTTCCAGAGGATACGGCTACACTCGCTACGATCAAATTTAACGCTACCTACATTCCCCTAGCCCTTGTCACATCCCCGCTTTCCCTCAGCAATGTACTGTTGACGGACTTTGACGGATCCCCCATTCCATACGAACACTCCGAGGAGAACGACGGCATCTACAATGTTCCAATTACGGCCGAAAAAGAAGATTTGAACGGAGACGGAAAAGTGAACATCGAAGACATCTATGTCTTCGCGCAAGCCTTCGGCTCATTCCCTGGACACCCACGATGGGATCCCAGAGCCGACATGGACGGCAACAACTGGGTAGGCGTGATAGACGCGGTTCTAATAGCAATAAGTTTCCACGAGTAAAACCTAACGCGTGAACGTTCCTCAATTTACTTAGAAGCTACGTTACAGAAGGTTTGGATGTGGAAAAAAGAGTGATCATTTAAAACTGTTCCCACTCCACAATCAACATTGCAAACGTTTCCCTACCCTTCTTTTGCCTTTTTGTTACCCTTCTAACACGCACCATTGATTTAAGAAGTAAACCTATCCATGACCTTGAAACCCAAATTCTTCGTTATGGTTGATTGAAGCATACTTCCTCCAGCTTCTTTAAAAACTCCTATCAGATTTTCTTTATCTCTGATGTTCTTAGCTAAGACTATTTAGAAAAACTCCAGAATATTCACTACAAAAAATATACATGATTAAGAAACAACAGTTTTAAGGCTTCAAGTTCTTGGAACTCTAGAAGGGGAGGCCATAAGATAGGAGTGAGTTATGGAAGATTGGGACATAAGTCCTAATACAGGCGTTTCAGATACACTATATTTGAGAAGGGAGAAGGGGTGAATCCGTCTGTCTTTCAGAAGGGAAAGAAGAGCAAGAAGAAGCTTAACATAGAGTTCTTCTTCCTGATAGTTTTCTTCATTCTCTTCGCATTCCTCATCTCCCTTCTAACAGTGCTGATTACAACTGTTTCGGAAGTAGCTGACACCACACCGCCCGAAATAGCTATCATCTCACCACAAAACACAACATACAAAACAAGTTCACTTCCATTTATCTTCACTGTAAATGAACCAACATGCTGGATGGGCTACAACTTGGATAGCCAGGTTAACGTCACTGTGAGTGCCAATTGCAGCTTAACTGGTTTGTACAATGGCTGTCACAGTATAGTGGTTTATGGTAATGACAGCCGTGGAAATATGGGTGCTTCCAAGAAAGTTTACTTCACAGTCGCTGTGAATCATCCTCCTACGGCTCCAGTAGTTAATGTTTTACCAGATTTCCCTGTCACCACCGACGAACTAAAATGTGAAATCGTGGCCCCAAGTGTTGACCCTGACAGAGACCCTATCACCTACAAGTATGAATGGTACAAGAACGACGTCCTTCAGAATCTTTTGGCAACCAACACTGTTTCTTGTTCCGAAACTAGTAAAGGGGAGACTTGGAAATGCGTTATAACGCCCACAGATGGAACGAAAAATGGTCCGACAGATGAGGATTTAGTAACCATAATGAATAGTCCACCGGTAGCTTCTAATGTGGGTATCACACCGTCTAGCCCTTTAATGGGCGATGACTTGATTGGAAGCTACAGTTTTTCAGATGCAGACGGGGATGAGGAGTCTGGCACTGAGATCAGATGGTACAAAGACGGTGTGCTTCAAGCCGCTTATCGTAACTTGCTAACGATACCTTCTGAGGCTACTTCTGGAGGTGAAGAATGGTACTTCACTGTAGAACCGAATGATGGAACAGATCTCGGAAACCTGGCTAAGTCAAACGTAGTGATCATACGAAAAATGCCAGCATATACTCTCAAGGTTCACAGTTCACCTTCTGGAGTGACATTCACTGTTGATGACGTGTCACACACGACTCCTTGGTCTGAAACTTACGGTCAAGGTACATCAATCAGCCTTGAGATGCCATCAACACACACGTTTGGAGAAGCAAAGTATTTTTGGACTAACTGGAGCGACGGAGAGCCCACTAGATCCAGATCAGTCACATTGAACATGAACACTAGTCTAACTGGACAGTTTAGTGGACCATACTATGAATTGACGGTGAACTCTTCGCCGATTACCGGAATATCATTCACCGTTAACGGCATGAATAAGACAACGCCGTACACTGAATGGCTGCCTGAAGGCTCTTATATGCTTATGATGCCAGAAACCTTTGACAAGTATTTATGGTCGCACTGGCTAGAGGATGGAGACACCGACAGAACTAAGACCATAACTCTCTCGGGCACCACCTGGACAGGCATATACACGCGAGACACCGTTCCACCTAGCATAACTGTCATCTCGCCGCAAAACATCACGTACGAAACCAGTTCTGTTCCCCTAACCTTCTTCGTGAACGAGTCAACTTCTTGGATAGGCTACAGTCTTGACAACGAAGCGAACGTCACGATTGCTGGTAACATGACTTTAACCAGTTTGTCCGATGGCTGCCACAATGTTGTCATGTATGCAAATGACACTTTTGGGAACAGAGGTAATTCTAGGAAAATCTGCTTCACGGTGGACACCACGCCACCTCATATCACGATTATATCTCCTGAAAACAAGACGTACGCAACGAGCTCTGTCTCCTTGACTTTTGTGGTTAGTGAGCCTACTTCCTGGACTGGATACAGCTTAGACAATCAAGCAAACGTAACTATAATTGGAAACACAACTCTAACCAGTTTAGTTAATGCCGATCACAGCGTGATGATTTACGGCAACGATAGTCTTGGAAACATGGGGGTCTCCCAGAAAGTTTACTTCACAGTCGCTGTTAACCGTCCCCCTACAACTCCTTTGGTAGAGGTGACTCCTACAGTTGCGTACACCGTTGACGATTTGGTATGCACCATAATCCGCGAAAGCAGCGATCCAGATGGCGATCCAGTCACCTACAGGTATGAGTGGTTCAGGGATGAACAGCTACAACAGACCACTAATACGACGGAGCTAACCAATGTTCTCTCTTCCACTAAAACGGCTAGAGGAGAGGTGTGGATGTGCGTGGTCACCCCTAACGATGGGGAGATCGATGGTCCCTCAGATGAGGATCAAGTTACTATTCAAAACAGTCCCCCTGAAGCTCAAAGTCTAACAATATTACCTGCAACACCCTGCACCACTTTCAGCTTAAACGCCTCTTATAACTACACGGACGCCGATAATGATCCAGAGTCAGGCACAGAGATTAGATGGTACAAAGACGGCGTTTTGCAGTCCGCCTACAACGACTTCAAAACCCTCCACTCCAGTGCAACTTGTAGGGGTGAAGAGTGGTACTTCACCGTGAGACCGAAAGACGGAGTGGATTTTGGAGATCTAAAAACGTCACCTTCGGTAATTATTCAAAACGCTCTGCCCTCAAAACCAGTGGTTGAAATTTCTCCAGATTCACCTAAAACGACTGATAACGTCAAATGTAAAATCGTCAGCCCAAGTGTTGACGCTGACGGAGACTCTATTACGTACAGGTACGAATGGTATAAGAATGGCGTGTTCCAACCAGAGTTAAACGCAAACAATGTTTCGGCAGCTCTAACGGCAAAGGGCCAAGTTTGGAAGTGCATAGTTATACCTAATGATGGGACAGCTGACGGACCATCGGGTGAAGATTCTGTAACGATTCTTAATAGTCCTCCAACGCATCCCGTTGTTGATGTCACCCCGGATTCGCCGAAAACAACTGATGAGTTAACCTGTACGATCATTACACTCAGTTATGACCCGGATGGAGACGCCATTACTTACAGGTACGATTGGTACAAGAACTTCGTCTGGCAGTTCACGGGAGAGACCGTGTTGTCACTACTCACCAGTAACGGGGAAACTTGGAAATGCGTAGTCACACCTAATGACGGAACAGAAGATGGCGTCTCTGGTGAAGATTTGGCAACTATTTCATGTGAAACAACCATTTATGTGGATCCACAGGAAAGCGACGTGAAGTTTGGTCAAACTTTTAGGGTAAACGTGAGTATCGCTGAAGTTTCAGGGCTTCAGGGCTTCGACTTTTGTCTGTCCTATAACACTACAGTTCTGGATTGTTTAGAAGTGGAGGAAGGACCCTTTATGGCAAGCTTCGGACCCACCCTTATAGCCAAATTAGAAATAGACGATCAGTACAACGAATCGCAAGGGCGCATATGGATGGCTGTAGTAATCTACGGAAATGCATCTGCAAACGGCAGGGGAATATTAGCCACCGTAACCTTCAACGCCACAGCCCTAGGAGAAGTTTCATTAGACCTGCACTCCATCCTACCATACAATCCGGACGCGGTCAAACTTTCCACTTGCGATCCAAGGGCGATTAGCAACAAAGCCGTAGACGGATACTTCAAAGTTTCATCTGATCCCTATGATCCGACAACCGGCCCCGACATGAACGAAGCGGGAATAGTCGATGTAATAAACTTGGCAATAATGACAATAGGCTATGGAACTTCAAAGGGGACACCATCGCCCAAAACAGATGATGATGTATAGAGAGGAAGGATAACTCTAGCGCGAGCCGTTGAGTTCTATGTTGAAGCGCGAGGAGAATGCGTTCTAGACCTCTATAATACAAAACTCGTCAACTCACTTGAGGAGGCAATAACCCACACACACCGATTGACAGCGATACAGTGTTCATTATCATACTGGGAGACTTAAATGGCGATGACGTTGTCAATATCCGTGACCTATTCAAAGTGGTAAAAAACTTTGGAAAAACAGTGTTCTGCCTCCTTTTTTCAGAAACAAATCTGAAAAACTTTGTTATGGATCAAAAGCGGAGCAGGAAGTCAATTAATCAACTTGATGAAAATACGCTGAATAACTTGACAATTATTCATAATCTTTCCCGTGTAAACTCATACAATATGGGCAAAAAGTGTAGGCTCCTGGAAACTCTCTTCCACACACACTACATGTCTTAGTGGCTTTGAACTGATTTTCCTCGCGTCGCTTAACGCTGGGAGTCCGTACCGCAGTATGTGCTTCTTTCTTCCTTTTGCGCGTGCAGCACAACGCTAATCCAATGAGGAGAACAAAACAGGCTCCAACAAGTACAGCCAGCAAAAACAGAAAAGCCAAAAGCCACCTTGGAAGCACAAAATCAACTGGTGCAGGAGGTACCCAAGGCTTAATCCGTACAACTCCGTCGACAAACCTGTTGTCCTCGACATCAACCTCTCCAGGTACAACACTCGCCTCCGCGCTTAAAGTATAATCCCCAGGCTGCAAGCAACACGTACACCACCTAAACATAATATCTTTCTCTGCTTGTGGAGCAAGGCTTCTAACCATGAACGTTCCGATTAGATTGGAATCGTAATACGCATAGACCTCAAAAGCTTCACCCGCATTTCCCTCATTCCTAACAACAACCGAAACGTTAACACTTTGACAGGAAAAAACTTCAGTTGCAGAAGGCTTAACGTTTACAACTGCCACATCATGCACAATCATCTTCACAATCGAAAAAGTGGTGGAAACGTCGTGGCACCACGGTATCCCACCCAAAGCTGGCAACGCGGTATACGCATTAGCATAAACTACACCATCTCCGAGGCTTGCCCATTGCGGAATCAAAAGGTCTCGAACAAGCATTACAGTTACGCCTGGGGCGACCTGTTCATCGATAAGCATAACATGTCCCAAAGAAACGCTGAGATTATCATATATGTCAACAATGAAGGTTGCAATCTTGTCCATCATAGCTATGTTCTTTACTGTCAGTCTAAAGTACATATGCTCGTCTTTCATGAAGCTGGTTCTAGATACATTGTTGACATCAACGGTCTCCACCTTGACAACCTGAACAATACAGCCCACCAGAAAACTAAGAGTATCATTAACCGCCACCTCTGCTATGTCTACGACGGCAATAACATTCCAACCTCCAAATACCTCCTCTTCATGGTGACCATCGGGCCATGTTATTCTAAAACTCACGTTGGCTATACCATTTGCATCTGTCACACCTGTTCGGGTGAAAGATAAATTTTCGAAACGATTCACTGGACCATGAACTTCGAAGGCGACTATCTTTCCGGGCACGGGATCCTCTCTGTAAGTGACATATGCATACAGAATTACCTCCTCCTGAGGTGCAAAGGCGTCACTAGGCTGGTTTAGCCCTCTACCACTGTAGGGTTCTTTCTGAGTGTATAGATCAATGGACCGATACATCGTGGAGGTTGGTTCTGCTTTAACATCCAAGTTCAAACCCTGCAAGAACATCCACTGCCACATCATTGCAACTAAACAGAAGAGAATAGCGATTCCAACAACAGATTTCCTACAGCAACTCATTAGTGTCAGCTCCCCAACACAAGGTTGAAATTGTCTCTCCTACCTCCCTACTATTCAAATGGAAACCATGTTTTTAACATTCTGGAGATATTTTCTATTGTTTAATTCAAGAAAAAACCTCTATAACCCATATTCCGCAGCAGAAATATTACAGACAAGTATGAGGTAGACTATTCGTAAAATCTAGTCGCTAGCTCAGCAGCAACAGCCGCGAGAACCATCCACGCAAAAACAGACACTATCGCAAACAGAGAAAAAGCATATGCCTCACCTAGCGATGGAGTCGGGGCGTAAATGAGTTTGATAGTCGCAACTATACTATTGAAGAGCCCGCTGATTAAGCCGACAAGTAACCCATTTCTAACAGCCATAACAGGATAGAGTAAACCAACTACAAAGCCAGCTAATAGGGGTATAGCGAGAAAGACAACTAGGCTAGGCACATTCATTTCAAAGAATAAAGTAGGCAGATTCGCCTGATAAGCATACGCAAGGATGCATCCAATTATAATTGCAACTAGGATAGAGACAGCACGGATGGGAGCAATTGGGGTTTTATTAGCCAACTTTATCTCCCTCAGGTTAATCGTAATATTATACCTTGCGAGATAAAAGCATTTACGGTATATTCTTCTAGAATTATCATCTGCTCATTAGACATGCTCAAGAAAACGAATTTACCAATGTATTTACGAGTTCAAAGTCAATGAATGTTCGCTCTTGCTTTCCTAATATAGAAACCTAATTCAATTGGCAATTCTGAACAGGATCTCGCTATGGGCCTAAAACTTGCTGATCATTTTTTCATAGTGTTTATTCAGTGTTTTGTAGAGTTGTTCCTTAAGTGCGGTTCCGGAATAGTTCCGTGTACGAAGATTTTCTATCTTCCTTGTTAGTTCTTGGTCCTCTAAAGTTTCAGCTATCCACTTTTCAAAATCCCCTCGGTAAAGGTGAAACTCTAAAGACTTCACAGTCACTTCATTTATTTTGTCCATAAACTCCTTAAGTGAAATCGCTCTCTTACCTGTGTAGTTTCCGATGGAAGTGAAAAAGTAGAATGCTTTTTCCCTTGGAAGAGTTCTGAGAATTCTTGAAATCGTTTCTTCTTTCAAATTCTGTCTTCTCCCGTTTCATTCTTTTTGACTTTTACACGCGCGCGCTGGGATTATTAAATATTGAAAACCGAGTTTCCTTAAACTTTCTGGTCACAATTGATGTGCGGATTCTTAAAACTCCAGGTAAGGGGGCAACTGAATTGGCGATGAATGTGTGCAGACTTTCTTGATTTTCTGCAACAACCTTTGCTATTATTTGGAGCTCTTCCGAGAGGGATGTGTAAACTTCTAGAACTTGTGGTGCCTCACAAATTTTTTTTGCAACCCTCTCACTTTCTTTTGGGTCTGTGAAAACCGTCATTAGGGCTATTATGTTTTTAGCTCCAATCTTATCAGTGTCTATAATGGCTGTGTATTTCTTGATGACTCCATACTTTTCCATCCTTTTCAATCTATCGTAAACGGTTGAATGAGCTATTCCCAAACTTTTGCCTATGACTGTGTAAGTTTGTCTGGCATCATTCTGCAGAGCCTCCAAAATCTTCAAGTCAGTGGCGTCCAGAGTTAGCGCGTTGTTCTTCACCTTCAAAGCATTTCTCCGCCCTTCTATATAACAAATTTTTTATGCCAATTTATTATTTGTGATCGGAAAATTGTAGAAAAATCCCCTTTTTTCCGTCAAAATTCCATTTAGATATTTTCCGTAAAATTGTCGACAAGCCTGGTTTTTAGCTACAAGTTTTCAATTCAAAGGATCTCTATCCTACATTTTTGCGAACAAACTGACAAATAAGTTTAAATCTATGGTTAACTAGAATATTCTTCTAGAAGATAGTACCAAGAAATCCTTAGTGATTAGAATATGAAGATGCCTAAGATTTATGAAATTCTTGAAAGGTTCAAAGACTTATGCAGGTCTCACGGTTGGAAAAGCTCTGAAAAAGACGACTGGATTGAAATCAAAAATGAATATCACAACTTTCTTTGGACTAGAGATATTAATCCTTCATCCTTCAAAAGAATAGCTACAAATAGAAAATGTGTTGTTCGAGAGGGCCTATCATACCATGTTGTGGAGGCGTCCTACACTGCCTGGCTGCTCTCAGAAGCACCATCGAAAACTTTGGTTGAAGCAATTTTTGAGAACCCGGATTTTTCCAAGAGAATAGCCCTCTACAACTTAAGCCCATTATTAAAAGGAAAAAACTTAGGCTTCAAACTGAACTGTACAGATAGCCCTGTCTTCGAAGAGTTTGAAGAGTTCCTTGAGAAAGAACTGAAAGTTGAACTCAAACCCATTATAGAACCAGAAATTGACTCCGAAAGACACACAATCGCAGAACTCGCCTGACTGTTAACCTGAATTTTCTGTTCTCTGCGTCAAAGGTTTGATAAAGGAAAAGCTTCTAAGATAGAACTGTGGAAGTTATGTCTCAAGAAGCGGAAAAAATAAAGAAGCTTATAGCCTTCAAGAGAAAACTTGAGAAAAAAGTTGAAAAAATGGAATCTGAACTCAATGAACTGAGATTTATGGTTGAAGTTGTGAACTCCACACTGTTGGAAAAGGGGTTTAAACGTGCGGAAATCGCAAAGGCACCGACAGCAATAGAAGCTTTACCCCAAGAGGAAGAGGAAATAGTTCAGCCACTTCTGGAATCAGAGACTGAATATGAAAAAGTTATTCCACTAAAAACTGTTACAGGTGAGCTTCTAGCAAGCCTGTACGTCAGCGAAGATTTGTTACGAGTTGTACCCGCTGAAGATAAAAATTTCAGCACTAACACTCCGCCTTTCACCCAATTCCTCGTTGAAAGAGTCTTGTCAAAAATGCAGGAAAAAGACAACAAACTGGCAGCAGCTGGAAAAATAACGGAAGACAAGATTTTCTCATACAATGTTGTCCGCGAAGCCGACGTGATTGATGAAATACATATTAGAAATTTTGATGCCGACCGTTTAAAGGAACTAAAATCAAGCATACGCTGGACGTTAGAGAAAATGTATGAGAAAATGGTAAGCTAAAGACAGAAACAGCTCACTTAGAACGATCAAAGTAAATCTTATTGCCTTTGGCGGAAACTGGAATCCACGCGCGCGAATTGTGGGTATATATGAAACCTCACTGGATCAGTTTGAGAGCATTAGGGTAAAACCGTTCTGAAAACTGTTTTCAGCATCTCCATTACCAATTTCAAATGGCCTGTATATACGCCCACAGCTAGAAAAGAAACGCCTAGAAGAAGCAGAAGTGCACCTATTACCCTGCGTTCTGGAACGTCCATGCGCTTTCATCTCAGATGTTTTTCAAGGCGAGCTTCGACATTGCTCTTTGGGACCAACCCAACAATTCTGTCAACTTCCTTTCCGCTTTTAATTATTAATAGTGTTGGGATACCGAAGATTTGGAACCGCGCAGCAGTTCTAGGATTTTCGTCGACATTAAGCTTTCCAACTAAGACTCTTCCAGTGTATTTTTCAGCCAGCTCTTCAATTATCGGGGCAATGACCATACATGGAGCACACCATGATGCCCAACAATCAACCAAAACCAAGGAATGTTCATTGACAGTTTCGCTAAAGTTTGAATCCGTCACCTGAACTGGTTTTACATTCCTTTCCGGCTTTTCCTCCTCAAGCCTCATAAGTTCCTTTAACTTCTTTTCTCTGATACGCCTCAGTTCTTCATCTTCCTCATATGCAAATCGTTTGTGTTCTCCACTCATCTCCCCATCTTCCTCATAAACACTTCCAAACAACTCTATCTTTGCCGAATTTAAGGCTTAAACTCCACAATGCTAATTTTGACCTAACGTAAGGAGAGAGAAAACTGCAAAGTTTTAAGTCTTTCGTAAGCTTCAGTTGGATCTGAAATTTCTGCAGCCAACTTTTCAAAGAGGTATATCCCGACATTATTAATGTCAAGTACGCTTTCAACCAACCTGTCCAATTCATGATGAATTGCATGCTTTTCAAATACAGTTTTCACCCTCTTACTTGAAGTCACGGTGTAAACTGCGCGCGCGAATGGTAATACTCTTTTTCATAAAAACTTTATGGCTGAACTCTCTAAATCTAATCTGTGAACGATATGACAAGAATCATAAGAGTGGGCGTAACGTTTCCGCCTGACCTGTTAAAGGATTTTGATGGATTAATCCGTAGGATGGGATATGAAAACCGTTCCAAGGCCGTTCAGGACGCAGTCAGAATGTTTGTCTCTGAGAGGAGATGGCTTCAAGAAAAGAAGGGAATTCACGCTGGCGTTTTGATGATGCTTTATGACCATGAAGTTAAGGGACTTGAGAGCACACTTACTCATATACAGCATCATTTCACTCATGTAATCTGTTCAAGCATGCACATTCACGTAAGCGAAAGAGACTGTTTGGAAGCAATAGCTGTGAAGGGTGACGCCGCTGAAATTCGAAAACTAAGCAGCGAATTAGCCGAAAAAAGAGGAGTAAAAATACTCAAAACTATGCTTGTCCAAGCCTAGTCTTTTAAGTGTTCAACTCAAACATTTTTTCTAGGGATTTCCGGGCCCTTTTCGCCACTGGTTCTGGAACAGTAATTACATGTTTCTCTTCTCTTAAAGCCGTGTAAAGCCTCTCAAGAGTGTTTAGCTTCATATTTGGACAAATAGCATCCTCATAGGCCAAAACAAACTTCTTTTCAGGATTCTCCTTCCTTAAGCGGTGCATAATTCCCTCTTCAGTAGTCACGATGAAGGTTTCAGCGTTCTTCTCCTTAACATATCTGCACATCTGCGATGTGCTCCCAATAAAATCAGCCACTTTCTGCATCTCGACACTGCATTCCGGATGAACCATAACAATCGCGTCCGGATGCTTCATTTTAACTAGTTGCACATCCTCAGGCTGAAAAAGTAGATGAGTTGGACAAAAACCTCTTTCAGGGATCGGAATAACGGTTTTTCCAGTTTTCCCTTGTACATACTCAGCTAAATTGTGATCCGGTCCAAAAAGCACAGTTTCAGCATCTAAAGAATCTACGACTTCCACGGCGTTT
>Ga0209635_10003900_pt1 | contig 11689 bp, 13 predicted proteins | sample DeeMarSWOR230_32_FD_187463 | JGI IMG/M metagenome (GOLD analysis project Ga0209635, IMG submission 187463) | Marine sediment microbial communities from White Oak River estuary, North Carolina - WOR-2-30_32 (SPAdes) (version 2) | ecosystem: Environmental > Aquatic > Marine > Intertidal zone >...
TGAAGTCTATAAGGGGTGGGGTGATAACGATTGTTATTCTGTGGTTTCTCATCTTGGCTACGACTGTTGCCTCTTTCAGGGTTTCAACCTGGGCCGGAGCACTTCTTATTCCCTACCTTATCTGGGTCACTATTGCTTCATACCTGAACATTGGAGTATGGTGGCTGAACAAGCCTGCCAAACAAAAGAAGGCCATCTAGATACCTCTAGCATTCTGTCACTCTCACTCAAAACGTGACATGATGGGCGGTATGGGACTTCAACGAACGTGCCGCACGATCCTTGAGGCAAGCTAGGAAATTCGATAGTTTTCGGTGTGAGATAACAATGTAGCGGATTGTGCAGTTTGCCAGTCGCTTTTAAGCGCTAAGGGCTAAGATTGAATTCCCAGGTTAAACCGGGGCTTCGACAAATATTTTGGTGCCTTCCCCCGGCTTAGACTTTTTTCCTTATTGCCCAATTGCGGCAGGGACGGGCTCGGCGGCGGGTTTGCGCCTGCTGAACACCCCACCCGCAATGGCGAGGGCGCCGGGGAGCAGCATACCGGTCAGCGCCATCATTACCCCTCCAACCACACCCCACCTAAACCCTGATTCGCCCCTTTTCGTCTTCCTCCAGGCGACGAGAACGAGAATCCAGCCGGGCAGTCCAAGAAAGGCAACCAAGGTTAAAAGCAGTTCGAGCCACCAAAATTCAGACTGTATTGGAGGCCACCAGCCAGCAACCACATCTGTAAGAAACACCGCAGCCCCTACTGCCCAGCTTACTCCACCCACAATGAAGCTAACCAGCAATACCGGCCTCCCCTTTCTTTCTTCTGCCAATTCTTTCCCGCGAAACCTATCCCACAGGAAGCCGGTCAGTGCACCAAAGACCAGAGCGGATATAATACCAGGCCATACCGTGCTAATTGATGACGACATTTCAATCATTCCGCTGTAATAACTCCCGGCACCAAGTGTCAGGCCACCGGTGGGCCACCCCGGGGTCGTGTAAACAATCTCAAGTAAGGCGATTATGCAGAGGAACAATGATAACACCACTCCCTTCACAATGCTGTTGACGCTGGGCAGATAATGGTACAGGGCAGCGAAAACCGCCCCGAATACGATTCCTCGGCCTATATATCCCAAGAGTAGCATGACCACAAATCCGGGATTCGTTAGTTCCGTTAACGGGAACAGAAAGAGTCCGGCTACAGACATAGGTAACTCGATGGACAAAAGATTGCGGTAAATTTCTACAATTATCACAGCGACAACCAAGTAAACGATTCCGACGATTATGCCAGCTTTGATGCCCCGCTTGAAATCAGCCATTTATCTCACCTCACTATAAATTCAACAAATTAACTTCACTAGGTACTGCACTTACATTAAATTCACAGCCCTGCTGATTGTACTTTCAATTGTTTATTTTTCACATACGAACATTATATCAAAATTGCCCTCTATGTCAATCCCCTCCCGACAGGGACGAGAGAATTATGGTTTATACAATCAACTATAGTTTCGCCGTGCTTGCTTCCGTTAGCAAGTTTTTCCCTCCTTGAGGCTTAAGAAGTCCGAGTTATATTCCTCGATCAGCCCGGCATCGGCAAAGCTGAAGTATCTATTCTCGCCTATTATGATGTGGTCCGGAACTTTAATCTGGATTATGGGGGCGCAATAACACACAACTTCTACCATTTAGGGTGCATGTTTAATGTGGCATGGTCACAACCCAACATTCCCAGTTTGTGTAATGAGGTAACAAAACAGGCAATTGTTAACCGAAATACACATTGTGTCCTTCTGATCGGGGGGAATTGACTCATTAATCTAGCGTCCGGCTATAGTCTGAGGATAATGAATGTTACGACCCAACTCCACTGGCGGCCGTTCTGAATAGAGGTTTATAGAAACAGTCCAAGTGTTCTGTATCAGATATTTGACGAACAGAAGCCTCTGAACAGGCCAGGATTAAAGTAATGGAATAACCAGTACAAATGGGTGATTGACGCTTTCCGATTGGTATAGTTGAATAGTTCCAGAGGAGGAAGATATGCCTGTCGTTATTAACAACCAGACCTATTACAGGACAGCAGAGGTCTGCCGGATTGTTGGAATCAGTAGAAACACCCTTTTCAGATGGTTGAAGGAAGGGGTTGTTTCCTGTCTTGAGCTTGCTAGGGGCGTGACCAAGCGCAAGCAGATGGAGGAAACACTGTGAATTCGGAGGAAAAGTTACGGCAAATATTTGAGTCGGTCATCGACGGGATATCAGTTATTGATTTAGAAGGTATCATCACCGAGGCAAATCAAAGAACGGTAGAGATGCACGGGTTTAGTTCCAAGAATGAGCTTCTGGGGAAAAGTATCTTTGAACTGCTTGCTCCCCACGAGCACAATAGAATAGCAGCCGACTTGAAGAAAGCTATAAAAGAGGGAGCAATTAGCGGCGTCGAATACACTCTGCTCAGAGCAGATGGTTCTGAGTTTCCTGGTGAGTTGAGTACCAACATATTGAAGGATGCTCAGGGCAATCTGTTTGGTCACATCACCATTGCCAGAGACATCACCAAACGAAAAGAGATAGATGAAGCACTAAAGCGCGCAACCGAGGAATGGAGCAGAACCTTCGATTCCATCAGCGATGCTGTCTGTATTAATAGCAAGGACTTCCGACTTCTGCGGGTAAACAAGGCATTTGCTGACATGTATCACGTGGAGAGCAGCCAAGTCATCGGTAAGCGTTGCTATGAGGTAACGGGTGAGGGCAAAGAACCCATAGAAGACTGCCCTCACCAAAAAACGCTGCGGACTGAGAGGCCAGCCAAATCCGAGTTCTTTATACAAGAGAAGGGGACTTATGTTGAAATAAGCACGTCTCCCATCTTCAATAAGAAAGGTGAGGTCGTCGGCAGTGTACATATTACCAGAGACATTACTGAACAAAAACAACAAAATGAGCGGCTTATGAGCACTGACCGGCTGGCTTCCCTTGGCGAACTGGCAGCTGGCACCGCCCACGAATTCAACAACCCGCTCACGAGCGTTATCATTTTATCCCAGTTGCTTATGGAGAAGGAGGTTCCTAACGACATCCGTGAAGACCTGAAGCTTATTAACAACGAGGCTCAGCGTGCTGCCAATGTGGCAAGAAATCTCCTTGACTTTGGCGGAAAGCACACACCTGTGAAGAAGCTTGACCAGATAAATAGCATTATCGAGGGCGTGCTGGACATACGTGCTTATGAACACACAGAAAGCAATATAGATGTCGAGAAACATCTTTACCCAGAGCTGCCCGAAATCATGGTCGACTATTTCCAGATGCAACAGGTTTTCATGAACATAATTATCAACGCTGAATATTTTATGATTAAGGCGCATGGCAGGGGGACCCTGACCATTACCACCGAGAAACATAACGGCACCGTGAGGATTTCAATCACTGATGATGGCCCGGGTATCCCACAGGAAAATCTGAATCGGATATTCGACCCCTTCTTCACCACCAAAGAATTGGGCAAGGGGACTGGGCTTGGTTTGAGCATCTGCCACAGCATAGTGACCGAGCACGGCGGGCAGATATATGTCAGGAGCCAATTGGGGAAGGGAGCTACTATTATTATCGAACTACCCATTAAAAGTCGCGCTCATATTAAGAGTTTGCTATAAAGCAAGCTAACGCCAACGAGAAAAGCATTTTAATGGTTAAAAGGGAGTAATATGGGTATGCCTAGCCAGCGAGAAACATTGCTTATCGTCGACGATGAAGACACAGTCACGAGGCTCTTTCGCCTGAAGCTATAAAAGGAAGGCTACCAATGCGAGGAAGCGAATAATGCTAGAGAGCTTTGTTGAATTGGGTTATCTTCAAAAAGTTAGGTTTTCAGATGCTACATGGCAATATTATGACTCTAGAGTGCTTTAGCCAGTAGAGGGGTAATAACGGCTAATAGCTCCTGGACAGTAAATGGCTTGGTTATGTATCCCTCGGCTCCCATTTCCGCAGCAAACTTCTTGTTGAGTTCATGTCCGACGGCAGTAAGTATAACCACTGGGATTCCCTTGGTTGCCTCACCAGCCTTGATTTGTGAACAAGCGGCATAACCATCCATCTTTGGCATTATAAGGTCCATGAGGATGAGGTCTGGTTTTTGTCCTTTAGCGATTTCTACTGCTTCTTCACCGTTGGCCGCTTCGAGGACGACGTAGTCCTTATCCAGTATCCTTCCTACTGTTTGTCTTAAACTTGTTTCATCATCAGCTATGAGTATTTTTTTCTTGTCCATTCAACGCCTTCTTAATTCTTCACAATATTACCGATAATGTTTCAATATGTGACTACTTCCCCCTGGGATTGAACAAACTGGCGCAATTTCACCGGATTAGTACTTTTCATTAAGGCATCTTCTAGCTTGACTATCTTTCTCTTTACCAAATCAGCCAACGCCTGATCTAGAGTCTGCATCCCCTGTGGTGTACTCACCTCAATGGTAACAGGTATCTCGAAGACCTTCGCTTCACGGATTTTTGTTCTGATTGTCTCGCTGGCCAACATTATTTCAAAGGCAGCTATTCGCCCTCCATCAATACGGCGGAGGAGAGTTTGTGATATTACTGCCTCTATTACTTGTGACAATTGCATTCTAATTTGCTGTTGTTGACCGTGAGGGAATACGTCAATTATGCGGTCAATAGACTGGGGAGCGTCGACTGTATGTAGCGTAGCGAGGACCAAGTGCCCTGTCTCAGCAGCTGTGATAGCTGCACTTACCGTGTCCAGATCACGCATTTCGCCGATGACTATTACATCCGCATCATGTCTGAGAGCATGTATTACTGCGGTGGCGAATGATTTGGTGTCATCTCTTAGGTCCCGCTGTCGGATGATGCATTCCTTGTTGCGGAATACAAATTCAATAGGATCCTCAATAGTAATAACACTTCGTGTTGCATTACCATTAAGATGACTGAGCATCGCTGCTAGTGTAGTTGACTTACCACTACCAGAGGGACCAGTTACTAGAATAAGTCCCTTCGGCTTAAGTATAAGCTCTTTGAGAATTTGGGGTAGTCCCCATTCATCAATAGATGGGATATAAAATGGTACGAACCGGAAGGCAAGACTAATTACACCTCTCTGTCGCAACGCATTGACCCGGAATCGAGCTAGTCCGGGAAGGGTATAGGTACAGTCCAGCTCCCATTCTCTATCAAGAATTGACCTCTGATCTTGAGTCGCGATTTGTTCTAGGACGAGTTCAATATCTTCAGCTGTCATTGGTGGTAAATCTTTCTGTGGTATCAGTGCACCATCAATACGGAGCACGGGCGGGCTTGTCACTGTGAGGTGTAAATCTGAAGCACCTTTATTTACCATCGATTTGAGAAGTTCATTTATTTGCATATTTGATCTCCACAACCATATGCCTTAGTTGACTTTTTTGTTCCTTATCTATACTCCTTTTTCTCTTGGATTTACCAAAACATGGTTGATTTCAATCCTTGTAGCTTCTGCCTGAATCTTGTTCAAGTCCTCTTCGGTGAATAATCTCCATCCCCTTCTATCTTTATGCAGCTCGATTAGTAATCCTCGCTTGAGCCAGCGGAACAAAGTAGGACGACTAATGCCTGCCTTCTTACATACCTCTGTGGCTTCGTAGTATCTCTTCCCATCGATTTCTCTTGGCATTACTCTACCTCTAAATGATATTGAGTGATACGTTTCAATCTTCATCAATAATAGTATGAACAAGCTCTGGTGTCTATCACCCATTTGGGCTAGTATGCTTAGTACTTTAGTAATTCAGCCTTGAATATCCAGCGGCATCATCGGAGATCTTCACGCACACACTATTATTCACACGGTCATGTAATATGCACAATGTTGCCGGCGAAGACCAAGTCCTGGGTTATTTGTTTATCGTTATCGCTCAATTTCGGCGGTGCCGGACTCGGTGGCTGGTTTATGCCTGCTGAGCACTCCGCCAATAATAGCGAGGGCGCCGGGAAGCAGCATAATACCGGTCAGCGCCATCATTACCCCTCCAACCACGCCCCATTTAAACCCGGATTTATCCACTCTGGTCTTCCTCCAGCCGACGTCGGCAAGAACAAAGCCGGGGAGTCCGAGAAAGACAACCGACGTAGCAAGCAGGTCATCCCACCAAAAATCAGGGTTTAATTCAGGAACCCCACTAGTAACCACAGCTGAAAGGTAAAGCGCGGCAAAGAATGCCCAAGTTAATGCCCCCAGGATGAAGCTGAGCAGCAATACCGGACTACCTTTTCCTGCTTCTGCCACTCTTTTTGGTCGAAACCTATCCCACAGGAAGCCGGTCAGTACACCAAAGACCAGAGCGGATATAATGCCCGCCAATGCCGGCCAAATCGATGACAGGACAACCGCTCCACCACCACAATAAGTCAAAAAACTGTCGCCATCGGTAGGCCATCCAGGGGTCATATAAATAAACCCAACTGCACTGAGTACCCAGACGAACGCCGAGAGCACCACTCCCTTCTTAATACTGGCGGTGCCAGGGAGGAAATTGTACAGGGCTGCAAAAACCGCCCCGAATACGATTCCGCGGACTAAATGTTGAAAGAGCACGGAGGTTACGAACGAGGGATCCGTTAAAGCCGCTAATGAAAACAGGGGGGTGAGTCCGGCTCCGTATAGAAAGCGCGGGGCAGAGAAAGGATCATTCTGGTAAATTGCTCCCAGTATCGCAGGGATAGCCATGTAGATAATTCCAGTGACTACGCCAGCTTTGACGCCCTGCTTGAAATCAGCCAATTATTCCTCCTGCTTGCTTCCGTTAGCGAGTTTTTCCCTCTTTAAGACTTAAGAAGTCCGAGTTATATTCTTCGATTAGCCCGGCATCGGCGAAGCTGAAGTATCTATTCTCGCCTATTATGATGTGGTCCAGAACTTTAATCTGCATAATATTGCCGGCAAAGACCAAATCCTGGGTTATTTGCTTGTCGTTATCGCTGGGTTGAGGATTCCCGGCCGGATGGTTGTGGACGAAGATTAAGGCGGCGGCATTATGTTTGACGGCGCCCTGGATAATTTCCCGAGGATAAATGGCACTGGCGTTCAATGTGCCTTCAAAAAGGTCTTCAATATCGACAACGCGATTCTGGGAATCAAGGAACATCACTTTGAAGACTTCTTTTTTGAGGTCTCGCATAGAATGGTACAGGTAATCGAAGACCTCCATGGAGGACCGGCAGTAGGTTTTATCGAGGACCTGTTCCTTGAGAAACTCCCTGGCTACATCCTGCATAAATTTGATGACAAAGACGTTGTGGGCAGTAATCCCCTTTATTTTTCGCAATTCCTGGGGAGGAGCTTCCAGAACACCCCTCAGGGTCTTGAACCTGTTTATGGCTTCTTTGGCTTGCGGCTTACAATCCCTGCGAGGCGTCCCCAGCGTCAGCAGCAGCTCCACAATTTCATAGTCGAGGAACGCTGCCAGCCCCGATTGATTGAACCTTTCCCGCAGTCTTTTCCTGTGCCCTTCCTGGTTTTTAGCTTCCATGCTTCCGGTGTTTCTAATTATATAATATTTTAACTATGGTTATGGGAATTACGTTATACGATTACAACGAAAGTGCTGATATAATACTAGGACAATGAATTTAGCCCAGCGAATAGAGCGATATCTCCCCCGGCAACTCCTGGAACTGGTCAAGGATATCAGCGGACAGGCTTCCAATCAGGGACAAAGGGTATATCTCGTCGGTGGTGTGGTACGAGACCTGCTTTTAGGTTACCCCAATCTCGACCTTGACCTGGTAGTCGAGGGCGATGCGGTGAAACTGGCTCAACAAGTGGCGGAAACCAGTCAGTCAAAGTTACTGGCCCATCACCGCTTCGGCACCGCCAAGCTCAGATATGAGAATTTCACCCTGGACCTGGCTACGGCACGAAAGGAAACCTATGCCAAGCCGGGGGCATTACCTACGGTTACCCCGGGTACCCTCAAGGATGACCTCGTCCGCAGAGATTTCTCTATCAATGCCATGGCTATATCCCTCGCTTCGGATAATTACGGGGAGCTGGTCGACCCCTATCAAGGCAAAAACGACCTGGAGCAATGTCTTATTCGTATATTGCATCTCAAAAGCTTCAGCGACGATGCCACCAGGATTTTACGGGGCGTCCGTTATGAACAACGGCTAGGTTTTGAGTTCGAATCAAAAACCGCCCGACTACTTAAACGGAATATTCCCATGCTGGATACAATAAGCGGCGACAGAATAAGGCACGAGCTGGAACTAATTTTTGAGGAAAAACAGCCAGAAGTTGCTGTCAGGCGGCTTGCCGAGTTGAGAGTGCTGCAAAGAATAAGCCCCGCCTTCAAAGGCGATGGCTGGATAGCTGAGAAATTTGACAAGGCGCGCCGGCTAAAGAAGCCCGCCCAATTGCCCTCGCTCTATTTCTGCCTTCTTATTTATTCATTTAACGAAAGTGAAATCGAACAACTTCTCTCTCGTCTTAACATATCGACAAAATTATCCCGGGCGATACACGATACGCTCCGCCTCAAGGCCAAGCTTCCACTCATGGACACGTCTCCCTTGAGACCCAGTGAGATTTATTATCTGCTCCAGGAATATGAGCCTGTGGCAATACAGGCAAATGCCACAGCTTCAGAACCTTCAATGGCACACCAATATCTCCAACTATTTCTCACGAAACTGCGCTATGTAAAGACTTCGCTCGATGGGGAAGAGCTAAAAAGGCTGGGCATCTCCGCCGGACCGGAGATGGGACAGGTGCTCCAGATATTGCATAAGGCAAAATTAGATGGAGAGGTTAGAACCAAGGCAGACGAAAAAGAACTGGCCCTTTCTTTAAAAGCGCTTAACTCTCATGCTGACCGTGAACCCCCGCGGGGGTGACTGGAGCAGGACACCCAGACCCTGCCGAGGGCAACGCGAGGGACATCCAAAATAACAGACGGCTACTGTTGCAAGACTTTTTTATCGCTGAAGTTACAGTGGTAGAGGGGGAAGGAGACTCCAGAGCACATCCAAAAACGCATCGCCGAGGTAGCAGAGCAAAAGATACTTGATAAATTTCCCCCCCCAGCAAGGCAGAAGAAACTTCCATAACGGTAGTTTAGACGCTCCGGCAAGGAGCCCAGCTACGTCAATTGGCAATATAGGTTGAACAGAGACAAAGAAAATGCCCAAAGGGCCATATTTCTCCATCCAGCCTACAAGCCTTTCATATCCCGGTGTGTCCTCAAGATGTATGATTCTCTTTCCAAAGTAGCCGGCATAATAACCAGTTATTTCCCCCAGAGCACCACCCACGCTTCCTACCAAAGCTATTAAAGCAGGATTAAAGTACTTTGCTGCTGTTATTATTATGGAAACATGGAATACCACCGGAACCAAGATGGACGCGTTAGATACCAGGGTGGCTCCGAAGACAAGTAAATAAGCTGCGGAGGCAAATTTTTCTACCGAGATATCGAAGTAAGCCATTAAGTATTCGATCAAATAGGCAAAGCCAATACTGATGCAAGCGAGGACGACAATGTAAAGTGCCATCCTAAGCCATTTCTTTTGCTTCAGCCCTTCCATTACCATTAAATTACCTTGCCCTGTGGGTCTTGAGACCAGTAGCTACTTTTGCATGTGGAAAAGGAGATGCCAGGTAACACTCCAATCCTTGCTTTCTCAGGCGTGATAACAGCTCACCGGCTTTTTCCTCTCCTGAGAAAAAAGTAAAAAGACACGGGCCTGAGCCCGCGAGATAAACTCCCGGGGCTCCGGCTTCTTCCAGAGTCCTCCGATATTTGTCCAGCCCGGGAAAGAAATCAAAGGCTACCTTTTCGAAGACATTAAACATAAGACCAGGGTCAATCGCTTTCCTTTGCATCAAAGATGACAAGGCTCGCTGAACAAACCGGCCTTCGGTGAAATAAGCAGCGTCTAAATTATTATACATTTGCTTTGTTTTGCCCGAGATTTTAGGTAATGGCGGCACCAGTAACACAAAGCAGGTTGAAGGCAGAGATGGTAGCGGGGTTACTTTTTCTCCCTTCCCCTCTACCAAAGCCGTGCCTCTATAGATAAAGAAGGGAACATCCGAGCCAAGCTCAGATGCTAAATGGACCAGCTCAGAAAGCGGCAAACCCAATCCCCAGAGCTCATTTAGAGCTAAGAGGGTAGTAGCGGCGTCGCTGCTGCCACCCCCCAATCCCACACCCCAAGGTATATGCTTGCGAAGTTCGATTCGTGCCCCCATACTATATTTTGTGCTTTCCTTAAGCAGAATGGCCGCCCGTGTTACCAGGTTATCGCGTTTTAAGCTGGCCTCATCGCATTCAAAGCATATTTCCTCGTCTGGCTGAAAATTGAGGACATCGCATAAGTCTATCGACTGAACAATACTGGAGATTCGGTGATAATCCTTATCCCTGCCCAGCACCTCGAGGATGAGGTTTATTTTAGCCGGGGCATAAACAGGCAACACTATAATCTCTCTGTAAAGGGAGCAAAGGTTTTCCACAGCTCCCTCCACTCCTCCAGGCTAAGAGTTTCAGCGCGCCGTTTACCGTCTATTCCAGCCTGCTCCAGCAATGAAGCAACCTGACTGGGCAGCATCTCTAAAGAGTGAGCCAGGGAATTGCGAAGCTGCTTACGAGGAGAGCTGAAACCACGTATAACCATATCAAAAAAACCAGCGACATCGGCTACCTCGATAGGCGGCTGGGGATAAACATCCAGGCGTAAAATAACTGAGTCCACCTTCGGCGGGGGATAAAAACTTGCCGCAGGCACATAAGATATAATAGTGGGCTTGCTATAAAACTGAGTCCTGACACTGAGCAAGCTCATCTTACCAGGGGTAGCAGCAATGGCTTCACCAACTTCCTTCTGTACCATTACTACCATTGCTGAGGGTCGAAGCGGCGCCTCGAAAAAATGACGCAATACCGGTGAAGTAATGTAATAAGGAAGATTAGCTACAACCTTATAACCTCGGAAAAGTGCGGAGGCGGTTAAATTATTTTGTAGAAGTTGCCGGGGGATAACCTTAAGTATATCAGCATGGATAATCTGGACATCAGGAAAGGCAGCCAGTCGTTTTTTCAGCAAGGCAACTAATTTGGAATCGATCTCAATAGCCATGACCTTGGCTCCTCGTTTGGCTAATCCATAAGTTAGCATGCCCAGGCCCGGACCTACCTCAACTACGAGTTCCCCGGGGCTAATCTCGGCAGCAGATAGAATATGCTCTAATATGGCTTCATCTACAAGGAAATGCTGCCCCAAGCTTTTTTTTGGTTTGACGCCAAATTGGCGAAGTAATTGCCGATACAAAAGTGTCAGGCTATCCAAAAAATCGATAGAAGCCTTTTCCCACTTACTTATTGCCATATCAATTGCCTCAAAAATTTATATGAGCCGCGCACCTGCTCTCGATTCCTGAACCGGCAAGCTGCCTCTGCCAGCTAGCTCCAGCTAGGCAACTCTATATCACACTGGAAATGCTATTTACCGCTGCTTCCTTCCGGACCTGACGGGGTTCATAGTCTCCAGTTGCATAGAACCCAACTATCAACACCGCTCAGCAAAAACAAAATCCCACCAGCCGTAAACCTCAAGCAGGAATTCAGCCCCGCTATAGCGGTTTTCGGGTACAGGGCACCGCTAGCTCCCCGCCTAGCACG
>Ga0209635_10003901_pt1 | contig 11688 bp, 12 predicted proteins | sample DeeMarSWOR230_32_FD_187463 | JGI IMG/M metagenome (GOLD analysis project Ga0209635, IMG submission 187463) | Marine sediment microbial communities from White Oak River estuary, North Carolina - WOR-2-30_32 (SPAdes) (version 2) | ecosystem: Environmental > Aquatic > Marine > Intertidal zone >...
AAAAACAAATCCTATTCTCTCTCTTCTAATCTCTGCTAAATCGTTATCACTCAACATACTAATATTTCTTCCTTCCAGAAAGATTTTTCCTCTTGTTGGGGTATCAAGTCCTCCAATTAAATTGAGAAGCGTTGTCTTTCCTGAACCAGATGGCCCCATAATATCAATAAAATCTCCATTATCTATAGTTAAATCGACACCGCGAAGTGCAGCTACTGCTGTGGTCCCTAATAAATAGGTCTTATGGAGATTTTCTACAACTATTAGATGTTCATAGTCTTTACCAGCCTGCCTATCATCTCTAATTTCCTTCTTCATCTTTTTCTTTTCAATCTTAGATTGAGTAAGTATTTCCACCTTTTGTTGTTTTATTTCTTCTTGCTTTTTCTTCTTTTTCCATTTTTTAAATTGTTTTGAAACTTCACCTTTCCAAATTGCTAATTTACCCGTTTCTTGTTCATATTGTTCCATTAGAGGGTTTTTTTCAATAGTTGGTGATTTAGTCATTTTAACTTCTCTCTATTGTAATTTTTTCTCTTTTATGAAATATCTTCTTTTACTTTATAATATGATATCAAAATGTAAAAATAAACTTTTTCAGATGACTCATCTTGTACAGATATGAAAATTATGATAATCTTTTAAAAATTAGGGTTCTAATTAAATAGAACATTAAATATCCTTTATTGAATTCCAGAAAAATTGGTTAATTATATATTAATTATTCATTGTGGAATTTTATTATGAAAATAAGCCCTATTAGAATAAGAATACTTATTGATATTATACTAAATATCAATGCAATTATAAAGATTACCTTTATTTGATATGTTGGAATTCCCTGACGTTCATATATTGGTAGAATCACTAAGGAAGTTATAAAAGCCCCTACTAATTCCTCACCTGCTGCTCCCAATAATATATACCCGATATTCTTCTTTTTCAATTGGATCACCCTTTATTTTAAAAATTCTATTTAAAAATCTTAAATTCTTTTGTAAAGAAGCGATCCTATTTTTACATTAATGTAATAAAAATTAATCTACATATTATTTATTAATCTTCAGATATTCTAAGATTTTAGTATAAATGTCTTTTTCAGCTTCTTTTTTATTATTAAATTTACCAGATTTTAACTTCCGTGAAATTTTTACAAGTTCTTTTTGATTTTGTCCATCTAAAATCTTAGGATTCTTTGCTATCCATATTGGTTTATGTTCATATCCCCTTTTTTCATATTCAAGATCAATTATAATGGAAGTCTTAAATCTTTCTTGCAAGAATTCTAATAATTCATTTTTTTCACTTATTATTGAGTGTTTTACTATGGAGTTGAGATCTTTAAAAAAAGGATCAATCATTTTTTCCTCAACTAATTTAAAGTTATAGCCCCCATCCAAGAAAATTGCGCCACATATAGCCTCAAATACGTCTGCCATAATTTTCGTTTCTAACACTTGCTGTTTTTCAGTTTTAAATATGAATTCATGTAAATTCATCATATTTGCAACTTCTTTTAATGCTTTATTCATTTCTAAACCTGCTTTTACTTTAGTTATTTCACCAGGATCATGAATATTCCTCTGATATAATTTTAAAATTAAAATTACTTTAATAACAGCATCTCCCAAAGTTTCTAAAAATTCATAGCCAGACCTTCCAATTTCATTTCCAAATTGCGGAGTAGTTAAAGATTCTAGTAAAAGATCCTCTTTCTTAAAATCATAATCTATAAATTCTTGGAATTTTCTTAATTTATCCTTCTCGTTCATAGACATTATTTAATTACTAATATTTTCAGTAAAATTTAAAAATTTAGACAAAACTTTGATATAATATGGAAAGAGGAAATAAGGAAAAAATTATCGAAATGATTAAAGCAATTGAAAATAAAAATTCAGAAATGGAAAAATATATCTCAACTTTATCAATATTATCTAGAAATGACATGTTAAAAAAAATTACACAGAATATTATTGATAATAATGTAATATTGCAGGAACTCATTGGATCTGAAACTAAAGTCATCTCACGTGAAGAAACTGAGAAGAACTCTTCCGATTACATAATTGAGAGTTATCTTAATAAAATCCAAAAAGATTCTTATAAAAAAGTTATATTTTTGAGAGAATTCCTTGAATTATTCCAAGATCGAATATCCGAAATTGATAAAGAAGTAATACTTAAATCCTTAAAAGATGAAGAAAATGAAGAAAAATTAAGAGAGGAGATGATATCACTAGCGAATATATTCAAGTTATCTTAACTTATAAGTCAAATAATTGAAGTAAAACTAATACATGTTTTATTCCCCTAATTTTTATTTTTCCTGATAAAATCTTTTTGATAACTTTACCTGTTGAAAGATTGTCACTTCCAAGAATTTCAAGGAATAAAGGAGTTGTAGTTTGTAATAATCCATCCCAACCAGCATTCTTCTTTTTTATATTTTCTTTTGGCTCATTCTTAATACCTTCTACATATATTTTGCCTTTATCTATTATAAGTAATGCTGCCCATTTTCCATCCTTTGCATTTAAAAGAACTTTAACTTCAGTATCTTTAAATTTTTGCTTAAATTCTTCCATTTCATTTAAGGGCTCAACTTGTTTGGAAACTATTCCCGCAAAACCATGCAGTCTTTTTTTCTCTTCTGCCATTTGAATCAATACTTGGACATATTAATTATTGTATATATTGAAATTTTTTTTCAAATTATAATTTAATTACTCCTTAAATAATTTAAAGGTTTTAATTTACAAGGATAAAAATTTATATATCAGTTAAACCAAGGAAGAATAAGTGATCTAACTCTAGATCTCATAATAGGTCATAATTAATACGCATCGCCATCAGCTATATCAAATAAATCTTCATATGCTTTACGATCCTCTCCAGAAATTCTGTCTCCTCGTAATGTTTCTTTTACTACAATAGGAGCACTTTCTTTTTCATCATGTTTAATTGATTTCTTTATTCTGTAATCTTCGGTTTTTGAAGTATCTAAGTCAAATTCTTCTTCACACGCTTTACAGACTAGTTTTCCATTCTTTGGGACCAACATATTTCCGCAATTGTCGCAAAATCTCATAATTTTCTAGATCACTTATGATATCTTTTATTTCAAATATTTAAACTTATCGGTTTATTTAATCACATTCTACGTGTTTTTACCATATCAGAAGTATAAAAAATAAAATAACCTTATAAATTTAACTTTTTATTTGTATTATTTGTTGCCATTTCACGCATATAAATATTATGTTTATAGGAAAATAATCTTAGTTTTACCATAAATAAAAGTTTAAAAAATTAGAAAGTTACATAAAAGAATTTATTCACAGACTTTACAAAAATTATGGTAAAATATATAATTAAGTATTTGAATAAAACTACTAAAAAAGATAGTAGTTAATTCATTAATTATAGAATAGTTAATAATTATAGAATTAATGCATTTTAATTACTAATTCTAGATGAGAAAAAAATCAAAAAAAATAATTAATTATTTAATCTTAGCATTAAACACTTAATTATCAATAGGGGATATAAAGAAATATCTATTAAATAATGAAGAGTCAAGAGAAAATTTTAATATTTGCTCATAGAGGAGCAAGTACTCTAGCACCTGAAAATACATTAAAAGCATTTAAGAAAGCAATAGAGTTGAAAGCGGACTATATTGAATTTGATCTCCATCAATCAAAAGATGGGGAGATTGTAATAATGCATGATGCTAACACCTTCAGAACCACTGGACATTTAGGGTTAATAAAAGATATGACTCTTAATAAGTTAAAAAAACTCAATTGTGGAGATGGTGAAAAAATACCCACATTAGAGGAATTAATCAATTTAACTAAAGGAAAAATTGGATTAAATTGCGAAATAAAAGTGGAAGGAATTGCTCAAAAGATCATAGAACTTCTTAAGGAGGCTGATCTTTTTGAATCTACGATAATTAGTTCTTTCATTCACAGTGAGTTACTAAAATTTAAAAAATTAGAACCTTCATTAAAAATTGCATCTTTGAATCCTACTCGTACTGGATGGATAATAGATTGGTTTTCAAGGAAGAATTTGATTAAAAAGGCAGTCAAAAATCAATTTTTTGGAATTAACCCATTGTATCTTATAGTAAATAAAAAGTTTGTTGATAAAGCTCATAGAGAAAACTTATATGTTTTTCCTTGGACTGTTGATTCATTATCAACCATAGAAAAGTTAATTGAATTTGGAGTTGACGGAATTATTACCAATGATGTTGAAAAAGTTAGAATGGTTTTGAATCGAATTAACTAAGAATGGCTTTCTATTAAAATAAAATAAGTAATTATGATTAAAAATAAAAATTTTCCATTAACTATCGGTCATAGGGGGGCGTATGATGAAGCTCCTGAAAACAGTTTAAAAGGTTTTAAAAAAGCAATTGAATTAGGAGCAGATTATATTGAATTTGATGTTCATAAATCTCAAGATGGAGCCTTAGTAGTAATCCATGGGGATGATATTCTCAGAAGAATGGGATATAATAAATCAATAGATGAAATGACGCTAAGCGAATTAAAAAAAATAGATATTGGAGATGGTGAAACTGTTCCTGAATTATGGGAAGTAATAAAAATAGCTAAGGGAAAAGTTAATTTGCTCTGTGAAATTAAAGCAAAAGGGATTTGTAATGATATAATTTCTCTCCTTAGAGCTGAAGATCTATTAGGATCAACAATATTTCAATCATTTTATAGTGATGTTTTATTAGAAATTAGAAAACTAGAACCAGGATCAGAACTAGCACTAATTATTCCGATTACTGAAGAATATATCCCTGAGTGGGATAAAAGAAAAGAACTTATTGAAACCGTAATTAAATTGGGTTTTCCAATTATAGAAACTAGATTTAAAAATGTAGATGAGACATTTGTAAATTATTCTCATAAAAATAATTTAAAGGTATTTGTTTATACATTTAATACAAAAAAGAGAATAGCTAGATATATAAGTATGGGTGTTGATGGAATTATAGTAAATAGTATCTCAAAAGCAAAAAAGGTTTTTGAACAAATAGAATAAAAAAATTTCCAATTAATTAGGTTAAATTTCATTTCATAAATTCTTATGAAAACAAATAATAAATTTTTGGTTATAGGTCATTCAGGAGCTAAAGCTATAGCTCCAGAGAACTCTTTAAAGGCTTTTCAAAAAGCAATTGAATTAAATGCAGATTTCATTGAATTTGATCTTCGTTTATCTAAGGATCGTGAAATCATTCTCATGCATGATGAAAATACCCTTGATATAAGGGGTCATAATCGTTTAATATATGAAATGACATTGAAAGAATTAAAACAATTAAATATTGGAGAAGGTGAAAAATTAGCAACTCTCACGGAGTTGATAAAAATCACTAAGGGAAAGATTGGACTCTTGCCTGACATTAAAGTACCAGGAGTAACTCTGGATTTGGTAAATACCTTAAAAAAAAATAATTTGCTTGAAAGAACTATAGCTAGTTGTTTTGAAGTTGTGGAGCTTTTAAAAATTAAAGAAATGGAACCTACATTAAAATTAGGTTATTTAATTCCTAGAGCCTTAACTTATAAACGGATAGTAAGACTTTATGTTCTAAGAGCAGGTAAAAATGAATTCTATGCAATTCATCCCAATCACCGGGTGGTTGATAGAGAGTTTGTAGAATTAGCCCATGATAATGGTTTAAAAGTTAATGTGTGGACTGTTAATGAAGAAAGTCTGATGAGAAAATTAATTGATTTGGATGTTGACGGAATTATGACTGATGATATTGCGTTATTAAATCAAGTTTTAGGAAGATCTTATTAATAAAGTATATTAGTCCAGAGCTATTATTCTATATAATTAATTTATCTATTTTTTATGTATTTTCACATGTCTACTATAGATTCCCATCATAATATTAATTTTGACAGATTATTTTTTCCTAAGTCTATAGGAATAATCGGAGTGAGTCATGATCCTGGTAGTGGAGGTTTTTTTCTTCGATGTATGAAGAATAGATTCAAGGGACCTATATATTTATTTAATCCCCGCCTTAGTGGTCAAGAATTATATGGGTATAAGATTTATGGATCTATCTTGGAGATATCTGAGTCAATAGATTATGTGATCTTAGCCGTTCCAGCGCGATTATGTCCTAAATTAATGGAAGAAATAGGACAAAAAGGTGTGCCTTTTGTGACTGTTTTTGCCTCAGGATTCAGAGAAGTTGGTAACGAACAATTAGAAAAAGAACTTATGCATATAGCCAAAAAGTATAATGTGAGAATAATTGGCCCAAATTGTATAGGAGTTTACAACCCAAGAGCAGGATTATATTTTGCTTTTGAGCAATCTAAAAAAGCAGGAAATTTTGGAGGAATTTTTCAATCGGGGGGAATTGCCCAAAATTTGAGTCATTTAGCTGTGGCTTACGGTTTATATATTTCAAAATTTATATCTATTGGAAATTCTTTGGATTTATCTCCTGCTGAATTTTTAGAATATTTTCTACAAGACGACTATACCAATATAATTGGTCTATATATTGAAAACTTGAGATCTATACCGCAAGGAAGAAAATTCATGAAAATGGTAAAACAATGCAATTTAAACAGAAAACCAGTAATACTTTGGAGAGCAGGATATGGTGAAGCCACAAAAAAAGCAATTCTCTCTCATACTGGGGGTCTTGCTGGTAATAATGCAATTTGGAAGGCAGTAGGAAAACAAACGGGGAGCTGTATTGTAAATAATTCAAATGAAGTTTCAGCATTAGCATCGGCTTTTAATTTAACTCATCTACCAGAAACACGAAATGTTGGAGTTATTGGGATTGGAGGAGGTTCTACTATAGAAGCAATAGATATACTTGAAAAATATAACTTGAGAATACCTAATTTAACTGAAAAAACTATAATGAAAATGAAAAGGTTCTTACCAGACGTGAATACAAATGTAACAAACCCGCTTGATCTCGGTGGTTCTGGTATACAGCCAAATATTTATTATCGTACAATTCTAGCATTAGATAAAGATCCTAACATATCTGCAATCGTTTTTATCAAAGATCCTGAAAGATTTGGTGGATTTCAAGAGTTATTGGAAGAAATGGGCTATAAAGATATGGATCTTAATAAAGAATTTATTCGATATATCTCTAAAGCAAAAAGAATCTGTACAAAACCAATGTACTGCGTTATGCTAAAAATTAACGAGGGTTTTGAAGAATATAAAAGTCGATATAAATTTAAATTGAAACTTTTAAACAGAAATGTTCCCGTATTCGAAAGTCTTGAATTAACTGGAATAATATTGGATAAAATTAATTCATATAGAGAGTTCTTACAAAAGCATGGAAAATATCCTAGAAATTAATTATTAAGTTTATTCTTAATTTTGTTCTAATCTGATTTTTGGAGTACTTTTTTTGCGTCTTGAACTATACTATTTAGATCTCGTAAAACATCATCATCAAGAGGTTGAGGTTCATAAGACGCTAAGATTTCCTCCTTACGTTCTTTGCAACGTTCTTCCATCCCTTTCCCTCCTTTATCCCTCCAAACATCATAAACCTCTCTATTTAAAAGGGAAGGAAACCATAATCCTTTTCTAAAATGCTTGCGAGTATGAGATTTTTCAAGAAATGTACCTTTTGGCCCTACTTCTTGGATAAGTTCTAAAGCAAATGTATCATCATCAAAATTTATATCTCTATTAAGGCTCTCTACGTAAGAAATCACCTCTGATTGCATAACAAGCATATCAAGTGAACTTGCTTGATCAGCTCCAGAAATTCCCATGTGCCCAAAAATATCTGCGCCTGCTGCACACCCCATAGCTAATGTCAAACCACATTCCAAACCTGCTTGAGCATCGGGTATTTTAGAATCAGTCAATCCTACATTGATATAAACAGGAAAACCATAAAACTTTCCCATCTGGGTCATTGCAATACTAAATATCGCCTGTTCAGGACCAGAAAAAATTATTTGTATTTTCTTCATATCGAAAGCATGACATATTCCCCCATAACATACCGGCAATCCCTCTCTAATAAGTTGAGTAATACATATCCCTGCGAGAATTTCAGCATTTTCTTGGGCTAATGTCCCAGCTATTGTTGCTGGTGCTGTTATACCCATCTGAGCCATAGGGCCAATCATTACGGGCATATTAAGCCGAGCTGTTTCGAACAAAAGATCGATACCATTAAAGGGAAAAGTTAAAGGGCTTACAGGTTCAAAAAGTGGAAAAAATAAAGGATATTTTTCCGCCATTTTTTTATCTCCTCTAAGAGTTATTACTAGGTTTAATAAAAATTTGGCTGAAGCTTTATCATAAAACCAAAAATATATAGGTTTATTGGTGTATTTGATCATTTCAGTAGCAATTTTAACACAACGCCATTCTATGGGAATTTCATGCGGGTCTGCCATAGCTCCAGGTATTGTAATTTGATCTAAATAATCTGTAAATTTAACCGCAGTGGCTACATCTTTTAGATTCGCATATCTTCGTTCATTGCCAACATTATCAATCCAAAATGCTTGTCCGGCTGTTGTATTATAATTTCGTTTTTGTTTACCAAATTCAGCTTTCTTTTTTAAATCACGACCATAAAGTGTGAAATATCTCCCTGCTTTTGAGAGAAGATCTTTAACTATATATGGAGCAACTTTGACATTTTTAGTTTTAAAATCAACATTCGCTCCTATAGTGGAAAAATTCTTTAAAATTTCTTCATGTGGTATAATAATACCTGTTTTTTCAAGGATTTTAAGCGAATTGTTATGTATATTATTAATTTGCTGTTCATTTAGGATTTTTAATATCATTTACAAGCCTTGACAATTATATTTATTTTAATTATTAATTTTAGAGGTTGTTTTCTATTTAAATTTTAATTTTTAAACAGGATTTCAATAGAGATCTATTTAATTCAATATAATTGAGGAGAATAAAAATATAACTAATAAAAAAAAATATTATTATTTTAGGATTTAAAAACCTAATTCCTTTAATTGTTTTTTTATGTCAAACATTCTCTCTGGCGTTAGTGGATGTTTTAAATAGAAAATTAATGTACAAATTGCTAAGATGATTGCTGGGATTATACCCATATGCAAACGTATTCCTATCTGAGCTAAGGTTGTTTGAGTATCTGAACCTTCCACGAATCCAGTTAGAATATGAACAAATGCAAAAATTCCGAGTTGTACGGCACGCGATAGTCTTGAAAAGAAAGCTTCAACACCAACAGCTGTTCCTCTTACAGGAGAACGTGTTAAAAGCATTTTTTCATCTAAAACCTCTGAAAAATAAATTGTCATAAGAACCCAAAAATTTGCCATCATAAAACCTAATATCGACTGATAAATCATTGAGTCAATTATTCCTGTAAATAATGGTGTAATGAATGCTGATATAGTTAAAACAACCCCTCCAATCACAGCCATTTTCTTGTTATTCTTCATTTTCTTGGCAAGCCAGATCCAAAAGGGTACCCCGAAGATTGCAAACTGGAGAAATGGAGCAAATAATAATATCATATACCATTCAGGACCGCCTAACACGAATTCTGCTGCATATGGAATAGATGCCGTTAAAGAACCTGTTACTATTTGAAATCCAAAGAATAGGACAAGATAAGTTACAAAACTTTTCTGTTTGAGAGATGATTTCAATTCCGGTAAAAACTTAACTTGGCGCTCTTCTCCAATATAATAACGATTTCTTAATTCAATATTTTCATACATACCAGGGAGGAATAGGATTGCAATTGTTAATCCTATCGCTACAAAAATCCATGCCATGAAAACATATGAAGCTGCTTCACCAAAAGTTATTAAAAAAGGAGGTACAATAGATGCAACAGGTAATGCTAGCATAGATAAAGGTGTACCCCATCCTCTCGCTTTTCTCCTTGCCTCGTCAGTACGAAATTTATCAAAAAAAAGGCTATTGATGTTGACAAAGGCAAGAGTTGTCAAAGAATCAAATAAACAAGTTATTAAAACCAGCCAACCAAAAACAGGTAGAGGATCATTGATAGCATCAGTAGTCGGAGGCATGAATAGTAAAGCAAACAATAATGTAGCAGGAACAATACCAATGACTATCCATGGAAATCTTTTTCCCACTTTTTTTGTGAATTTAGTAGTTCGATCAGTTAAAAAACCTATAACTGGATCGTTTATGGCATCCCAAACAGTAAAGATCAACAAAGCTAAAAAGACTAACAACGTATCTAAACCTAACACTCGTTCATAAAAGAAAAAAACGTAGGCACTAAATACTGACGGTAATAACATATTCCAAAAACCAGCAGAGCCATATGATAATGTGTTTGGAATGGAAGGTGTTTTATATTCTCCTTCTGAACCAGAATGAACTTCTTCACTCATGTTATTTCATTTCATTTGTTATTTTAAATATTTAATCAGTAATACTTGATTGTTGAACTATATAAAGATTTTTTAAAAAGAGAATAGAATATTTACATAAATGTACAAATCTCAAAAAAAAAATAAATGAACTAAGATCTTAATAAATTTTAGGTGGTTCTGAAGGATTTCCTAACATTTCTGACATTAATTGCTGGAAATTATCGAAATGCCCAGGTAGAGTTTTTTGAACAAAAAAAGCTTCTGCTGCTTTCAAATTCACGTTTTTTCCTAAAGCAGAAGCAATAGAACGAAGTAATCTATTAGCATATTTTGTAAGTTTTTTTAATTCTTCCGGAGATACATTCGCGGGATCTATGTTAGGAGCAAATAACTGAGCTAAAAGTTCTAGAGTTGCTTCAAATTTGAGAGCTGCATTTACTTTTTTTTCTAAAGTTGTTGTGATATCAACAAAATAATTAGGTTGATGCCCAAGTTGTCCCATTAACCACACTTCAGAGCATTTATATGGTTCTATTCCATCCTTTAACTGATTAGAATATAATAATGGAAATGCTGAAAATGCTGCAGCTTCTGCTGCCATTCGACCTACAACTACGTGATCGGGGTGGACTTCATAATTCACCCATGGATCAAATGTCACTACACGATCTGCTCTTAATTTTCTTACATAAAAAACAAGCTTTTCTCTTAATTCTGGTCCAGAAATAAATCCAGCATCAGGATAATCTAATACAATTGTCTCTTCTACCCCTATTATTAAATTAGCAGCCATCAATTCTTTCAAACGCTTTTCTGCAACTTGTTTTTTTGTTAAATCTCTTCTTAAAGTTCCTACTTCTCCCTTTGTGCAACATAAAGCAAAGATAGAGTGACCTTCTTCTGCCCATCTAGCCAATGTTCCAGAACAATAGAATGTTAAATCATCGGGATGAGCAAAAATTGCTACAATATTCATAAAAATCAATATAATTTCATTTAATTTATAATATTGGAAAATGCAAATAAAATTAAAAAAGAATAAGAAAATTAAATTTTTGAATTATTCAGTTTCTCCATACTTTGCAATCCAAATTGGATCCTTAATTTGCAAAACTCTTCTCTGCACTTTACCAACCATAGATTTAGGAATTTCTTCGATAATCTCTATTTGTTTCGGACATTTATAATGAGTTATATTATCTTTACACCATGTAATGAGCTCATCAGAGTTGATTTTACCTATTGAATCGTCATTTAACTGTACCCATGCTTTAACCATTTCACCTGT
>Ga0209635_10003902_pt1 | contig 11686 bp, 9 predicted proteins | sample DeeMarSWOR230_32_FD_187463 | JGI IMG/M metagenome (GOLD analysis project Ga0209635, IMG submission 187463) | Marine sediment microbial communities from White Oak River estuary, North Carolina - WOR-2-30_32 (SPAdes) (version 2) | ecosystem: Environmental > Aquatic > Marine > Intertidal zone >...
GGAAATTGGGCTTTGACAAAATAGAAGTCGTCGCCGCGATTAAAAAGATATGTTGAACCAGCCATTTTTGGAATAGTCATTTCCTTTAAAAGTTCCCCAGAAAAATTGAACCACATTAATTTTGGGGGGCTGGAGCTTTGTATTATTATTCCATCTTGAAAAAAATTATAATTCCTGAAATAAACCATCTCTCCGGGACCTTGACCCTGTTTGAAGTAGTTTTGGATAAACCGGCCAGTTTGATCAAATCGAAGTAATTGGTTTGAATCCCTGATAAAGAATGAATTGTCCGCTGCAATCTTAGGATTGAGAGGATATTGGAAAAAGAATTCAGCTTCAGTGTCTTTAACGTGGAGAATTTTCTCAAGGCTAACAACCCTTCCAGCTTTTTCACTGAGAGGTTTTTCAGCATTTTCAATAATTTCCTGGGCATAAATAGCGGAAGTAATAATTAGGAATAATAAAAGTCGCAATACAATTTTCCTCATACTTACCTCCCTACAAATTGCTTGGTGAAATTCTAACTAACTCAGCGCTCTTTTTCAATCCAGGAAAACCATGGCTTTAGGGGATTTTGATTCTATTGGTATCAAAATAATTTATTTTAATTGTCTTGATCTTTTATTCCTTATTTAACAATTTCATATTTTACTATTTGAATATTTTCGTTCTCATCTGTCTCCCTTGCAAAGAGAGAATCTTCGTGAATATCCATTAGTGAACCATCTAACTTGAGGTAGAAATTATCAATATATTTGCCTTCGTTATTAAATACATCTATCAAAACACCTTTCTTTTTGTCCTTTATGGAAGTTTTCACCCAAAGCATATCTTTGTAGATATACAGGCCAAAAATATCGATTTCAAACTTTTTTTCTGGGGAATTGTATCTCTTAATGAAATTTCTCTCCCATTCTTCCATTACATATTTAACACGAGGGTATCTTCTATTAAAAATCCTGGTTACTACCCCCTTCTCTAAATCCAGCACTTTAATCAGATATTCTCTCGTGTGGGAAACAAAAAGATGCTTGCTGTCATCACTGAGTGCCGAATAAAAATATGCCCAGCTCCTCATGATTCCTGGGGCTATAAACCATTTGATGGGGAAATTATGGCTCTCTTTTTCAGTTTCTCTATTTTTTGATATAAATATTATGGAATGTTTCACATCATATAATTTATACTTTCTTTCCTCAAAGGGAGGAAACGTAAATTTCGAAAAAATAAGCCAATCACCCTTTATTCCCAGAAAACTTCCTAAGAGGCCGGATTTAAACCTTAGCTCTTTAATAAGACTCCCTTCCTTATCAGTATGAATGATTTTATATGCCCTAAGGTCATAAATATAAATCTCATCTTTATGAATGAGATAAGAAAAATTACTATTTATTTCTCCGGGGCCTTCTCCTTTCTTATAGAGATTTTTGATAAACTTGCCCTCAGGCGAAAACTTCAGTAACTGCTCCTCGTCTGAAATAAGAAAACAACCATCCGATGTCATCTGTAAGTGACTCGGGTGTTTAAAATAATAATCAGTTCCTATATCCATAATTCGAAATACATCCTTGAGTTTGAGCACTCTTCCAGCATTCTTGCTTAATGGTTTTTTCGGATTTTCGATGACTGTCTGAGCTTGAATAGCGGAAGTAAAAATTAGTATGAATATAAAGACTAAAGCATCTCGCTTCATCACACACTTCTCATTCAGTTCTCTTTCAATCAAGGATACCAGTACTTCAGGGGATTTGACTTTAATTATCCCCGTTTATTAATTCGCAAAATAGCCGGCACGATGTGTGACTCTATAGTTTTTGTCTTTAACTTTGACTTTTATATTATGAAATTTGCCGTCTCTCTTGTAATCTAAAGGTCTATAATAGAGAATGTAATAGCTTTCAGAAGCGTCCACAACTTTCTGAAACGAAGCAGCAGCATTTGCAGAACTCTCAACCGTTCCTCCAGTTGCATAAGCCATCTCTTTAAAAGCACTGAATATTTCAGGAGACTGATCTATAATGCCTTCTCCAGTGATTTCTTGACTAATATCATCCCTTGGAGCTTGAGTAATATATACGAAATGGCTCGAAATAGAAGAGTCTGAGAAAGCTTGCTTTACCTTTTCAACGTCAAAAGAAGCATTCCTCTGCAAATCAAAAAGCTCGAGAGCTGTAGGTCCTAATTCTTCTGGAATGGGCGTTGTTTCCTTTTGGTAGAAAAGAAATACATATTTCTGTCCTTCCATTTTTTTAAGGTAATCTGCAAGTTTTAAGAACTTCGTTAAGTCAAAATATGTAAGCTCTCTTAATTGTCTAAGGTAAGTTAACTTCATCTGGAGTTTAAGGTCTGAATCCACTCTAAGCTCCTTGATATCTTCATAATCCCTAAGTAAATTTTTATATTTCGAGCTTCCAAGTGTGATATCTTTTCTTAATTTCTTTTTTAGCTGATTGGCCATTTCTTCTTTTGGCATTAGCTCAAAAGCTTTATTATTAAAGTTATATGTTCTAATGGGAGTTGCAATATGAAGAGTATCCCCAGGCAATATTACATTATTAAAAAAATAATCAATAACTTCTCCAATTTTCGGCAGATATTCAATAAGCTCAAATACAAGGAAAAAGTTCCTTGAGACTTCAGGAGTAAATATTTCTTCGCCTTTCTTTATTTCTTTCACAATTGTTTTATTTATCAAATATAAAGCAACAATCTTCTGAGCTTTACCATCCTCATAGACTTCAAAATCATCAACGGTTAATCCATCAACAAACTTGCCTCCCTTAAATACTCTAACTGGAACTTCTATGTTGACCACTATTGTCTCGTGTTGGATTTCCTGAGTAAAAAGGATTAAACATAATGCTAAGACTCCAATCACAAGAACTGGTTTTTTCATTTTTTGGTTCCCTTATTAAAATTCTAACTAACTCAGCGCTCTTTTTCAATCTATGGAAGTATTGGCTTCAGGGGATTTCTCTTTGACTCGATTCTTCAGTCATCTTTTATTCCCACTTCATTCTATATACAACCAATTTTTTATAGCCACTTTCCTTCTCTTGAAGGCAATAAAGAAGATTCTTTTTTATCTTTGCTTTGACGAGACTTTGCCAAATCCAAACATTCAAGCTCTTTCTTCCAATAAAAACACCATCAGGATTGAAAATATCGAACATAAATTCGCCTGGATTTTCTCCTTCCTCATATGTCATGACAAAAAGTATTCCTTTATCATCTGTGAAGAAGGACTGATAGGGCGGGAAAGAATCAGGGAAAAAGGTTATTTTTTTTAGATGTTCGGGTGTTTTCTCCATTATTGCCTTTTTATACTCATCAGAAACAGGCACTCTTTTATATTCTTTTTTTATTTTCCTGATTAAGTTCCCTTCCAAATCATAGACCCATATCTCATATCCTCTCTCTTCATTTCCTGTATAAACAGCTCCTTTTGAAATGCTCCAAGCCCAAATTGGATATGTGCCTTTCCGTTTATTAGTAATAGTAATGTTTAAAAAATTATACCTTTCAAGTTCTTTTACTTCTTCAAATTGAGCGTTGAATAATCTTAAAGGAATTTGGATATATTCCTCTCTATAAGAACCTATCACTTGTCCAAAGGTGATATATTTTCCATTCTCGAGACAGGACACTTTTGCAATCCGAAAATCAGAGCGATTAATATTCATATCCTTTATCAGTATTCCATCTTCATTAAAACTCATAAGTTTTAGCTTTGTCTGGTCTGTAACTACAATATTGTCTTGTTTATCTACTTCAAGATGAAATGGATATTGAAATTCGCCCGGCCCCTGTCCGGTTGAACCGAAAGACATAATGTATTTTCTATCTTTATCAAATTTGAAGACATTATCCCTTGTGCTTGACATAAATTTAAGAAAATAAATATTGCCCTTCGAGTCGATATCAAAACATCTTATATCAGTCAATCCAATTTTTGCTAACTCAAAATTTTCTGTATCAATTGTGAATATTACTTCAAGGCTAAAATTCGCAGGCTCTCCTGGAATTTTGTACGGTTCAATATGATTGAGAATAACTTCCACTCCATCTTCAATTGTCTTATCAACTTTTTCCTGTTTATGGACACAACAGAGAAGCAAAGAAAGGATAAGAGCAAGATAAATTATTTTTTTCATTTTCCCCCTTATGAAAATTCTAACTTTCTCTGCAGCCTTTTTCAATCCAGGAAAATCAGGACTTCAGGAATTATACTTTTTTTATAGTGTAGGTCAGATCAATATACTCGGCAAAGTCCAAGAAGTTTATCAGTATTCTAATCGAAACAAAATGACTTTGTGATATTCTTTTCTATCTATAGCATAAAAAAGGTCATTCGAATCCAAGCAACGAACATCGTAATCAAGATTTTCTCCTAGATTTGAGTAATATAAAAATTTCCCCTCTGAATCGAAGAACTCAACTCCTAATTCCCGAATATCTTTTGATTTTCGAATACTCAGAAAATTCACCATGTGACCATCAGACAATTGAAATATGCCCAGGGAATTTTGGAAAGACTTACCGAAAAAGGCTATTCCTCGTCCAAATGTTTTAACATCATAATCTTGATATTTTGGGTCCCTTTGCATATTCACAGCTTTATTCACATCATGGAATACTAGAATTTCATATGGCTTTTTAATGTCTGATTCTCTGCTTATTATCTTTTTTAATTCTCTATTTCTATATATAAGAATCTGATTATCGTAAAAATATTTTGTGTAAAGAATATCTCCATTGTTTTGAAAAAAGCAATTATCGGGATTAAAAAGGAGATGGATTTCCTCGAATTCTTTGTTATCTATAGGTTCATAATCTATGTATGATTCTGTTATATTCCAATCCTGATTAAACTCATGAAATAATTTTAGGCTATTACCCAACCTGCCGAAGACTACATAGGTATCATCTGTGGAAAATATTTTGAACGGTACAATCCATAAATCCTTTATCAGCTCTTTCGTTGTTTTTGTGAGTTCTCCATTATCTGAGAAAATGGAAATCCGCCTTAACATGCTATCAAAAGCAATCAACTCATCATGGCTATTTACCGAAATAATATTAACGCTTTGAAACTCGCCAGGCCCTTGACCTTTTCGGCCGAGAGACAAGAGATACTCGCCATCCTTGTTGAATTTTCGAATCTCGTTTAAACGACTGTCTGCTACATATATATCGCCCTTACCATTCACTGTAACGTCAGAAATATTAACAAAGAGAAATTCTTCAGGCCCATCTAATTCTCCTATTTGCCTTTCTTGAGTAATTGTAACATTGGCATTCTCTTTTGAATCCCAAAGCCCTTCCTTAGGATTCTTAACAACCGTGACTCCATCGACTTCCTCTATAATCCCTTTCCATTCAGTCTTTTGCTTTACACAGGAAACGAGCATCATAAAGGCGGAAAAGAGCAGAATAATTGAGACAGTCTTAGTTTTACGTTTCATTTTATCCCCCGTATAAAAATTATAACTAACTCAGCACTCTTTTTCAATCGAAGAAAGACAGGATTTTAGGGTTTTTGGCTGCTTCTCAGCTGGTATTCATAGACATTTTGTAAATATAAAACCGCATTGTCCTGGATTGGTCAAGAATATAGATCTTGTCATCTATAATTCTCATATCATCACAGAAATGTGTGAGGGGAAAACTTTCCAGAAAAGTCCCTTTACTGTCGAACACATCCAGTCTATACCTATCCGTTTCAGTGAGTTCTAATCCAGCAGGTGGAAATTCTTCTTTTTTTGCCCTTCTTGTAACGGTGATAATCCAGATTCTGCCATGAGAATCAACGTCGATTCCTTGTGAAATCAGGATGTATACATTTGGCTTATTGGTCCCTCTATGATCCATTTCATCAGGAACGGGACGACTTGTTTGGAAAACAAGTTTTCCTTCTGAAGTGAATTTTTCAATCCTGTTCTGGAATAAAAGAGCGAGATATATATTGTCACCGTTATCTTTTGTAAATATCAGCCTATTTCCGCCATTGACTAAAGGAAAGGTTTTAAAAATAATTCCCTCTCCAAATTTTCTTGTGACTATACCGCTCTCATCTATTATTTTAATAAGAGGGAGAAAAGGTTTGCTTCCGTCATCAGATTCTTCATAACTTGAGTTTTCCCTCCCCACACGTGGATTCATGATTGCAATCTCACCTGAACTCAACAACCTGATTCGATGAACAGGTGTCACTAATTTTATTGAGCGAAGGTATTCTCCATGAGATGAAAAAACCTCAAGTCGACAATTCCCCCAATCAGCAATGTAAATATTGCCATCTTCACCAATGTCTATCGATAAAGGGTGCTGAAGTTCTCCAGGCCCCTGACCGGAGCGACCGAAGGTCGTTAGATGCTTTCCCTTATTATCAAACTTCTGAACTCTGTGATTGCCTCCATCAAGAACATAAATATTGCCTTCAGAATCACCGGCAATATCACAGGGACGGTAAAACAGATAATTTTCATCTTCGCCATCTATTTCTCCAAGATGCCCGATAAATTCCAGCTGGATATTATTATCCACAACTTCATTTTCTGTCTTTATCTTTCTATCCCATTCAGTTTTTTGTCCGCCAAATGAAGAAAGCATGATAAACGCTGTAAAATATAAAATGAATGAAATAGTTTCGGTTTTGGATTTCATTTATTCCCTATATAACAATTCTAACTTTCTTAGCGGTGTTTTTCCATCCCAGGAAGCCAGGGATTAAGGGGATTTGAGTTTCAATTTTTTAATTAAACGCTTAGTTTCCCATTCAACAGTGAAAAATTTGTAGTTGTCATAAATAAAAGTAGTTTTCGACTTTTTAAATCTTCTCCTACTCTTCCCGATATAAATATAATCTTCTTCAAAAATTGTTTTACTCGGGAAATGTATCCCATTTTTTTTGTATTCATAATAATGTACGACTTTAAACATCGGTTTTAATTTTTCTTGTTCACTTTTCTCCTTTAATTCATCAAATCCCGCTAGTGATTCCATCTCGATTTCTATCTTCATAATGCTCCCGTCTTCTTTATTCACCCAGACCTTTCCATAATTGGGCTTCTCTTCAATATCTTCTTTTGGAATAGCCTCTAGTATGTATACATGTTCTCCTTTGTATTTGCTCTTCTTAATCAATCTATAGTTAAATTTTTCTTGCCAGCTTTTACTAAAGAACCTTGATGGCCCTAACGCTGACCATCTGGAATAGAATCTTTTTGTTTTTAATAGGGCATTATCTAAATATTTTTTCTTTCCATTTTCTTCTATCAATATCCGTTTTTCGGTGATTTTATCTCCTTGCTTAATAAGTTGATAATCATAAACAAATTGATTTTTCTCCCACTGAGGGCGAGAAGTATACGTTCTAATACTGATTTGGGAACCTGTTGCTGAAACAATCCTCCCTAATCGTGATGTAGAAATTTCTTCCTTCACTCTCTCGATGCAAACAAAGTGTAATGAAGCATTCTCTACCTTTTCGCTGTATTCCTCGCACTTCTTTAATATTGCTTCTAATTCTTCTTGATTGCCTGAGTGAGAACTAACTTTCTGACTGTATGTTGAAGATGAAAAAACGACGAAAATAAGAACTGAAATTAGAATTCCCTGCTTTTTCCAACCTAGGGAAGTCAGGGCTTGGGGAGATTTGGATTCTACTCGGCTCAATTATCTATTATTCCCACTTCATCTTATAAACCACAAATTCCTTGTAACCGCTTTCTTTCTCTTCAATACAATAGAGGAGGTCCTTTCTGGCAATTGGTGGCAGATAGATCTGTGGCGGTGTGTCAACAATTCCAGCCACGCTCGCTCGAGCGATAAAAATGCCTTCGGGATTGAAGATATCGCACATATATTCGCCCGGACGGCTGCCCTTCTCATTCGTTATGACAAAAAGCCTTCCTTGAACATCAACGAAGGCACACTGAAAGGGAGGAAAATACTCAGGAAAGTATGTTCTCTGTTTCCATATTTCACCCATACCTTCCGAGTGCTCTTCTATGTATTCCTCCGGAATGCGCACTTTTCTGTAGTCTTTCCTAATCTTTCTCACCAGGTTCCCTTCCAGGTCGTAGACGTTAATCTCATATCCTCTTTCTTCATTGCCGAGAAAAATATTTCTTTTTGTGATGCTAAAGAGAAATCCAGTATTAATGGCTTTTTGCTTTTTGCCTTTCAGGTAATTAGGGAATTTTACGCTGTCCAGTTCTTTTATCTGTTTGAAATCAGACCTGGACAGGCTGAAGGGATACTGCATTATATAATCACTTTCAGCATCGAAGACAGCGCTGACTGTGAGATATTTCCCGTTCTCCAGTGGAAACAAGGCTATAGTCGTGACCTCCTGGGGAATGTTCTTAATAAAATCTCCTTCCTTAGTGAAATAACAAAGCTTTCTTTGACCTTGATCCAAGATTAACACCTCACCCTGGCCAGTGATAATCGGAAGAATAGGCATCTGGAGTTCACCAGGCCCTTGGCCCATGCGGCCAAAAGCTGTGATAAAATTTCCATTCCGGTCAAATTTGAGGATGAAATTTTCTTGAGATTCATTATTCAAAAAATAAATATTCCCATCCGCATCCACATCAAGATAAAAGATATCAGTTAATCCTGTCTCTGCGATATTTTCTTTTTCGGTATCAATCGTTAGTTTTTCCTCAAGATAGAAGCGAGACGGTTCGTTTGCTATTTTATAAGGTTCTAAATGATTGACAACGACTTCCACTCCATCTTCCGTATACCTTTCTATTTTTTCTTTTGTTGGTTTGCAGAAGAGAAATAAAAGAGGAATGAGACAAAGCCAAATCAGTTTTTTCATTTTTTTCCCCTAATTTTTCGTTGAGATTGAGTATCAGATGCCTGTTTTGATTTTATCCAAGTTTTTTATCCTGAATCGCTTGACAAAGACTTCTCCTGTATCTTCGTTTTGGACACGAGTGTAAAAAAAGCCATCTTTGATCGCGAATGGGGCCAGAGGACATACGGTTCTGTAGAGATAATAGCCATCCTTGCTGAATATATCGAAAGTTCTTTCTATGTTTTCTAAGCGATGACCACTCGACTTCCGCACATAGATTCTGTCTTCACTGTCTGTGAATATGGAATAAAAGAAGGGCTTGTATTCGGGAAGCTTTGCTCTTTTCTGTTTTCCTCTCTCTTCTGCAGTGAAATTTTTAAACTGCTCATCTTTTTTAATTTTTGTGAGAAGATTTCCCTCTAAGTCCATAACATTTAATTCATATTCTTTGGAATAACCGTAGACTATATTTTGTTCTCCGAGCAGAGAAAGATGTAAATCATATTCTTCCCCTGTCCCTATCGAAAGAACAGCTCCACCTTCTAATCTTTCTTGATAAAGGTCAAATGGAAATCTATCAAATGTTTCTGCAATTTGGCCTTCATTGCTAATCTTTATCAAGGCTTTGAATAAATCAGCCGTCACTTCGTCATCGCCTTCCCGGTCATAACAATATCCCCATAATGTTCCACTCGAATCAATCACTAAGTCATGGAAGTATTTTTCAAAAGGGATATCTTTATCCAGATAATTCCCGTCCTTATCAAAAAGAATGAGCTTCATCATATCTTTGACGCCAATGATTGCTCTTTGATCAGCAAGCAACAATTCAATGGGCCTTTGGTATTCACCCGGTCCTTCTCCCTGTCTACCTATCGTGCAGAGAAAGTTCCCATCTCGGTCAAATTTTTGAACTCTCATATTTCCTCGTTCAAAAACATAGATATTCCCGTCACCGTCAACTTTGATATCTATAATTTGAAAGAACATATAATTGTCATCGTCTTCTCTCCCGATACTCAAATCCTCTTCCAGATCAAACACGAGTTCGCCATACAGAGGTTCATCTGGATTCGTGATGACTGTCACTCCATTGACTTCCTCTATTGTGCCTTTCCATTCCGCTTTTGGCACTCTACAGGAAAAAAGCAGCATAAAGATTGAAAGAAACAGAAAGATTGTGAGGATCCTCTTTTTGTTTTTCATTTTTCCCTCCCTAATAAAAATTTTAACTCGCTCTGCTTTGTTATTCAACCAAAGGAAGCCAGAGCTTCATGGGATTTGGATTCCATTCACTTCATATATTAATTATTCCCACTTCATCTTATAAACCACTAATTCCTTGTAACCGCTCTCTTTTTCCCGGATACAGTAGATGCGGTTGTTTTTGGCCTTTGTAGGGAAAGGCCTGTACATCCCTCTGTAATTGTCTAAACTCATTTTACCAATAAAAATGCCATCAGGATTGAAAATCTCATAAACAAATTCCTGTGGATTACTGCTTATTTCAAAGGTCATGACGAAGAGCCACCCAGCCTCATCAACAAAAAGCTCATGAAATGCGGGCCAGTACTCTGGGAAGTATAATTTTGCAGGAGGTGGTGGAATTCCCTTTTTTTTCATATCCTCTCTCTGTTTTACTCTTTCTTTTTTGTATTCGTCGCTTATTTTTATTGGCTCATAATCTTTTTTAATTATCCTCTTTAAATCTCCTTCTGCGTTATGCACCCAGACTTCATACGGCCGGCTTTTCTTTCCGATATAAATGTTTTCCTCTGTTGCATAAGAAATATGACGCTCATAGTAAAATTTAGAGCCGTCTCCTTGTATTCCTTGTTTCTCGATTTCTTTAATTTTTTCAAAATCAGGGCTGAATACACTCCAGACCATTTGTCCAGTTCCGGGACCTGACCATAATGACTCATAAGTGAAAAAATTCTCATTTTTCATTTGTTTTATGTCAAGCAAATTCGAAGGCGAAGGTAGCTCATGTATTAAATTCCCATCACTGTTCAGGATAATAAGTTTCGGCTCGAAAATATTCTGAATGAGAATTTCATCGCTATTATTAATGCTCAGAAACATTGTATTATTAACCTCGCCAGGGCCTCGACCTCTTCTGCCGAAAGCATCTACGAAATCTCCTTTATTTCCAAATTTAAAAATGCAATTTTCTCTGCTTCTGTCGTAGAGACAATAAATGTTTCCCTTGGAATCAACATCAAAATTATCTATGTCAACCAATCCCCTCTCTGCGATATCATCTTTTTCTAGATCAATCGTGAATTCTTCCTCAAGATGAAGTGAGCTTGGCTCTCCTTCAATCTTATAAGGTTCTAAATGATTGACAATGACTTCCACTCCATCTTCTGTATACTTTTCAATTTCTTCTTTGGTTGGTTTGCAGTAGATGATTAGGAAGAGAATCAAACAGAGCCAGATTAGTTTTTTCATTATATTCCCCTTAAAAAATGTTCTATTAGTGGTCACTCTTGTGAGAGGATAGCTCATCCCACCATATTTTTCTATTAAACAGATTCTTTCCTATTTCCCGATCATTCGATAGCGCTTCACTACTGGAATGCCTTCCTCATTATCCTCACCAAAACTGTAGGCTCTATCCTTTTTGATAACAAAAATTAAATCTTCCTCTGGATGAAAGAAACTAAGGATATAATGCCCCTCTTCATTAAACACATCCCATTTTATCAACCCCTGTTCATTCCGGGCATATGTGCGAACATAGATTTTCCCTTTTTCATCGCAGCGAAAGTAATATATGGGCGGGTAGTGCTGGGGAAAGACGACTTCGTATCCAGGCGGGAGAACTTCATCGCCCAACAAATCACCCGTGATCCTTTCCTTCTCTTCTTC